>Ga0265780_10012008_pt1 | contig 10189 bp, 7 predicted proteins | sample P1T30metagenome_FD_192432 | JGI IMG/M metagenome (GOLD analysis project Ga0265780, IMG submission 192432) | Plant litter microbial communities from East Loma Ridge, Irvine, California - P1 T30 | ecosystem: Environmental > Terrestrial > Plant litter > Unclassified | place: USA: California... | reverse complement strand
AGCTCTCCATATAGCGCACGTTGAACATTTTATACAAGAGGATATGGCTCAGGTATTCGGGCCAGCCGGCTGGGTAGATGGCGATGAACTGATTGGTAATGAAAATGAGCGTGACCGCTGCGTAGTACGGCACCAGCACTTTTTGGAAGCGCTTGAGATAGAAGCTGGTCCAGCTGCTGGTGCGCGAGAAATACAACCCGTAGCTGGAAGCCAACAGAAACACGTAGATGCCCGAGCCGCCTATCTGATTGACGCGGGCCAAAAGAGGCGGCAACTGCGCATTTATCAGCAGATGATAAAGCACGATGGATACCATGGAAAGGCCACGCGCAAAACTGATAAACGCCTGTCTTTCAGTTGCGGCGGGCCGGTCGGGAGCCATGTGTAACGTAGGAGTGGGATGCATCGGGGCGGCGGGCAATGGTGGAGTGCCGGCAACTTGCCAACGGGCATTAGCGGGACAAAAAGTGGTTCTCGTGAATGTTGTGGTCTTGCAGGTGCCACTTCAGGCCGCGCCACAGGGCCCGCAGGTGGTCCCATTCGCGCCGGCTGGCGTGGCGCAGGCTTATTTTGGGCAGCGCCACCGATAGAAAAAACAGGCACCCGCTCCAGTAGCGCCAGCCGCGCGAGTTGCGCCGGATGTAGAGCAGGCGGTTGCGGTTCAGATAGTAAGTGCGCAGCACCGAACCCTGCCCCACCGATACCGACTCCTTGTGGTAGACCGTGGCGCCGGCCTCGTAGTAGCTGTGGTAGCCCATGCGCTTAATCATCTCGCACCAGTCCAGCTCCTCGTAGTACAGGAAATACAGTTCCGGCATGAGGCCGGCTTGCCGGATGACGTGGGTGGGCACCATCATGGCCGCGCCGTGGGCCAGGGCAGTGCGGTGCGAGGTGTTGTACTGTCCGGTGTCGGGCTCCAGCGCGCCAATGACAAACCCCCGGCCCGTGAGCGGACTGATGCCGGTGCAGCCCGCGTACTGAATCAGGTCGTTAGTGCCATAGAAGACGATTTTGGGCGATACCACGCCCACCTGTGCATCGCGCTCAAACACTGCTACCAGTGGCTCCAGCAGGTGTGGCACCACTTCGGTATCGTTGTTCAGAAACATACAGTATGCACCTTTGGCCGCCCGAATGCCTAGGTTATTACCCCCGGCAAACCCCAGGTTTTCGGCCGAGCGAATGAGCTGCACTTCCGGAAACTGCTCGGCAATGCTCGACGGGTCTTCGGTGGGCGAAGCATTATCCACCACTATAACCTCGTAGTTGGGGTAGGTAAGGCGCCGCAACGAAGCCAACAGGGCGCAGGTAACCCGGGCCTGGTTGTAGTTGATGGAAATGATGGAAACCAGCGGTTTACTCATGAGCAGCACCTTTTGATGACGGCGTATCGAACGACGGCCCCAGGAAAACCAGCACCCAGGACACGTACAGCAGCATGGACGACGGCATCTGGTTCATAATTTCATTGCCGTAGCTGCACATCAGAATGCCGCCGCTGCCGGCCGTGAGGGCCAGTAGTTTCTGGCGCAGCCGGGCGTCGCGGGTGTTCCAGACGATGCCCGCGCATTTGCCCAAAATGTAGAGCATGATGCCGAACCAGATGAGGAACCCAACAATGCCATACTGCCCCCAGATTTTAACGAAGTAGCTGTCCGGCGGAATCTGCGACAGGAATTTGTCGCGGTTGTATTGCTTGCCCCAGGAGCCCATCACGCCCACGCCCCCGCCGAAGGGGCGGGTGGCAAGGTACTCGCGCATCGTTTTCTGATTTTTGAGGCGGAACTGCAGCGAAGGGTCTTCGGGGTTAAGCGCTGAGCGCATGCGGTATACACTCTGGTTGCTGTCGCCAATGTGGGTGTATTTCATCACGAAAAACGCCCCGGCGGCCACCACGCACCCCAGCAGCAGCACTTTTAGCTGCTTGCTCAGCGCCAGGTAGATGAATATGCCCACCACCAGCACAAACAGCGCCCCCCGCGTGCCGGAAATGAGCATGCCGTACAGCAGCAGAAACGCGGCAACCGCCAGCAGTATCTTTTTGGTCCAGGAAAACGGGCCGAGGGCCAGAATCAGGCAGATGAGGCCGATGTGGGCCTGCGAAGACCCAAACTGTGCGGCATCACTATACGTCGAGAACACCCGCAGCACACCCCAGATAATGTGCGTAGTCCCCGGCCCTTCGTCGAGCCAGGCCTGCTCCATGGCATCAACGCCGATAACTTTCTGCTTGATGCCGTAGAAGGTGCCAACCAGCGAAAACCCGATGATGAGGTACAGGAACAAGTTTAGGTCCTGCTTGCGGTTGAACACCATGAAGCCGAGCGGCACCGTGAGCAGCCATAGGAAGGTGCTGGTCCGGCATTCGTTGAACCAACCGACCACGCTCGCGCCCGCCGGATTCAGCAGCTCTAGGATGTTGAGCGCAAACCAGGCGAAGGAGAGCAGGCACAGGTCGTTGCGCACGCGGCGCCAGTCCGGCGGCTCGTTGTGGTAAAATAGCACCGCGAGCCACGTCGTAACCAATATGGCTTCCATGGCCAAGCCCACGGGCAACCCGGTGTGGCGCGACAGGAAGTTGATGATAAAGCAGTAGCTGATAAACACCACAAAGCCTGCGTGCGGCGACCGAAACACCATCACCAGAAACAGCACGACGGTGGGCACCGCCACCAACAAGCCCGGCAGCACGGGACCCACCAAACTGGCAAGCCAGCCTGCTCCCAGGGCACCGAGCAGCAGCACAGGCAGCAGCCAGCGCGAGTTGAGCAGGGCTTCGGAAATGGGCGGCGCTGACTTCATGGGCAGACAGGCTTAGCTCAGCGACTCGTCGCTGTGGTGGGGCGCTACGCCAGAGAGCACCACTTCTACCGGGGCAGAAGTAGCAGCCCGGAGGCGCTCAACGGTTTGATGGTCGGTGAGGCGCCAAGCACGAGTGGCGGGAACCGTCAGGAAAATCAGGTGCAGCTGGTGCAGGATGCCTACGGGCAATGTTTCCTCACGCAGGGCCGGAAACTCCACAAAAACAACCTGCACGTTGGGCGAGCTTTCCTCCGATACTTGCTTGGGAATCGCATTCTGGATAAGCTCTTCCAGGTGCCAGCCGTGCACAGCCGCTGTTTCGGAAGGATAAAACAACGACGGCGACTCCTGTTCTTCGCCGTGCCCTTCGCTGTCGGGGTACAGCGCCAGCGTTTGCACGCCCATTTCGTGGCAGCGCTGGGCCAGGGCCTGGCAGAGCGTGGTTTTGCCTTCCTGCCGCTGCACGCTGAGTATGCCCACCACGAATGGCGATGGCGCTGGCGGCGTATTGGCCTTAAGCAGAATATGTCGCACCAGCTGGCCAAGGCTGCGCTGCTTCGAGGCCTGCAGCAGTTTGGTGGGCTTGGCCTGCGTATCGAGCATGTAGCCCGCCACTGGCAGCCCAATTTCCCGCTCGGCCACCGAAGGCTTTTTCAGGGATTTATCGAGCAAGCCCAGGCCCACCACCAAGCCCGCCGCAAACACAAAGCCACCGACTCCGCTCAGCAGCACCAGCATCAGCAGCTTGCTGGTTTTGGGGTGGAGCGGCAGGTTTGGGGGGTCAATGATTTTGAGGTTGGCCGTGAGCTGGGTGTTCTGCTTCGAGGCCTTGCTCGCATTCAGGCTGGTGAGGGCCGAGAGGTAGGCTTTCTCCGACAAATCAATCTCGCGCTCGATGCGCTTGAGCGTGGCTCCCAAGGGGGCCATACGCTGGTACTCGCGCTCAAATTCCTGCTTGCGCCGGTTCATCACCGCCAGCTTGGCGCGGTTCGATTCCACCAGCACCATGTCCTGCACCCATTCGTTGAGCAGCTCTTTATTCGGAATGCCTTCGGGCGAAGTGCTGCGGGTGTAGTAGCTATCAACGTTGCTTTGAATGTTTTGCGCCACCTTATCGGCTTCGCTTTGCAGCTGTTTGGCCCGGCTCGACGTTCCGGTTTCGCCCTGCTGGGCAAACAGCTGCTGGTCGGCCAGCGCAGCATTCAGCTGGCTCAGTTTCTGGCGCTGCTCTACTACCTGGCGGCTGCTAAGGATGGCCGCCTGCCGGCCACCAAGCTTCCGGTTCACGGCATTTAAGGCTGCCAGGGCACCAGCGTACTGCTGGCTCGTCTGGGTTATGTCGCTGGCCAGGCCTTCTTTCTCGGCCGCTATGTCTTTCGACTGCGCCTCGTAGTTGATGATGTTATTATCGCGGTTGAAAGCCAGATTCTCGCCTTCGGCCGTGGTTAGCCGGGCTTTGGCTTTGGCAAGCTCCCGCTCATAATAGTCGATTACGGAGTCCGTCTGGCCTTCGCGCAGGTTCTTGGATTCGGCCAGAAACACCTGGGTGACTAGGGTCAGCGTGTGCCGACACAGTTCAGGATTATAGCTCTCAAACTCCAGGCGCACCAAGTCGCTTGATGCAATACGAGTCGCCTTCAGGCGCGAGAGTGCATCAAGCGAATACGTTGGATTGGTGGAGTTTAGCAGCTGAGCCAGGGCATTTTTGTCGTTGGAACGCGCAAAGCGGCGCACGCTGTCCAGGGTAGCCTCTTGGGTGGGGCCCGTCAGGCGCTGGCGCAGCATGGTGGGCAGGCTTTCCCGCAGGGCATCGTAGGGGGCGGACGCCAGCAGCTCGGGGCGCTGGTGAGATTCCCACAGGTGCGTAGCCAGGAGTTGATAAACGACCTCCTCTTTGGTCGAGCGGGCCGTAATCAGGTTCACGAGGTTATCGAACGCGTTGTTGGTTGCGTTGAAGTCCGCACCCGCGTTGCCGGTAAGCGAGTAGCCCGAAGCAATGCCCGTATAAATGGTCGTGTCCGAGGCGTATACCTTGGGCAGATTCCGACCGAAGTAATACGTAGAAACGCTGAGTACCAGTGGCACAAGCAGCAGCAATGGCCACTTCCGCGCCAGTAGCCGCATAAGGTCAGCTAAGCTCATCGGTTCGTCATTAAAGTTGAAATCTTAGTGCCCGTCAGCTCCTCCAGCAGCATAAACGTGGTTTCGTACTGACTTCGGGCACTCGTTTCGGCCGTTGCTACCTCGGTAAGCAAGCTGCTGGCCGATGAAAACTCGGTAAGTGACAATTGCCCCTGCCGAAACTGCTTTTCGGCCAACCGGTAGCTGGTTTGCACAGTCACCGAAGCTTCCTGCCGGATGGTGAGCAGCTTCCTGGCCAGCAGCACGTTCTGGTAGCTCTGGATAACCAGCTGGCGAATCTCGTTTTCGCGGCTTTGGCGCAGTGCCCGGGTGCGTTCCAGGTTAAGCTGCTCACGCTGGACCGTATTGCCCCGCGTTGCAACCCGGTCCAGCGGCAGCGTCACGCTGACACCAGTTGAGTAACGCCCAGCGCTGAAGGTCGTGAACTGACTCGGGTTGTTAGGGTCTGCAATTGCTACCCCGGCCAAGTTGCCGTAGGTGTAGCCGCCACCCAGTGAAACGATGTTGAGAATGCTTTTTTTGGCGAGTTTAACGTCTATTTGACCAATTGCTATTTCCTTGTCGGCAGCCTGTAGCTGTGCCGAATGCTGGACCGCAGCAGCCGTGAGCAGCGGCAGGGCCACAGCCGGCGAATCAAAAAAGGTGGCTTGCCATCCGTCCGTTGGAGTCGTTTTGTCTTGGCCCCAAGCCACCGCCGTGCATAGCGTCAGCAATAAAGTGCTTACGAGCGTTTTTATCATACATTCTCTTTCTGGAAGAGCGCCGGAATAGTCTTTAAAATGATTTCCAGGTCTTTTTTCATGGAGTATTCGCGGGCGTATTCGTTGTCGAGCTCCTTGCGCTCGGCCTCCGACATTTCCCCGCCTTTGCCGCGCCGGCTCACCTGCCAAAGGCCCGTAATGCCCGCCGGCGCAATAAAGCGCCGGGAATATTCGTCGGTGAGCAGCTTTTCGGCCTCGTAGAGTGGCAGCGGGCGGTTGCCGACCAGCGACATATCGCCCCGCAGCACATTGTAGAGCTGCGGCAGCTCGTCGATGCTCGTGTTGCGCAGAAACCGGCCAATGCGTGTGACGCGCGGGTCGTTTGCAATTTTGATGAAGGCTGGCGCTTCGGCTTCCTTCTGCTGCTGGCGGTACTGCTGCTCGCATATCAGCTGGCCGCGCTGGTCCACCAGCTGCTGCTGGCAGCCAATATTGGCCGCGGCGCAACTGGCGCACAGCCCCGTTGCGCCAACGTTGGCACTGCCCGACGACCCCGACGACTGGTACTGATTCAGGTTCTTAATCGAGCCCAGCATTTTATCGGCGTCCGAGCGCATTGAGCGCAGCTTCCAGAACTTAAATACCCGATAACCAGCTCCCACCCGGTAAGAATAGTAGAAGGCCGGGCCGCGCGATTCCAGCTTGATGAGCGCTGCTAGCAGCAGGAGCACGGGCGTGAGCAGCAGCAGCGCCACGCCCGAGCACAGCACATCCAGAATGCGCTTGCCCAACGGCATGCGCAACTCGTAGGGGCTGCCGGTTTCGCTGGCCGTTTGGCGGGGCCGCGACAAGAAATACAGCCGCGTGAGCAGGGCTTCATGGGAAGTGTCAGCCCCGAAAATCTCGCTGTCGCCTGCTTCGCGTAGCAATTTCTGTAGCGCAGGCGTCACGGGCGTTTTCAGCAGCCATAGTACGGGCTGGGGCAGTTGCAACTCGCCTTTCAGCACCCGCATCAGGCGCAGGCCCATGGCCGAGGCCGGGTCGGTGGCGTGCAAAATAGCGGCAAACGGCACCGGCTGCTCCTGGCAGTGGGCCAGGGCCCGGGCCGGCGAGGTGGCTACCAACACCTGAAGCTCCTGCGCGAATTCCTGCTCGAAGCGGTGGGCTTCGGCCGGGTCGGCGGTCAGGTACAGAACAGTGATTTTAGTAGTGGTTGGCTTCATATCCTGATGCGGTTAAGCATGTTCCGAATGCGCAAACTCAGCTCTTCCGGATTGAAGGGCTTTACCAAATAGTCATCAGCTCCCAGCTTGAGGCACTGGATTTTGCTGCTCGTGTTGTCCTTGCCCGACAGAATAATCAGGCCCACGTCGCGGTGCAGGCTGCTAGCTCGAATTTGCCGGATAAAGTCTGGCCCATCCATCACTGGCATATCGTAGTCGGCCACAATAGCGTCCGGGCTATTGCCAGCCTCCAGCCACTCCATCGCCTCCAAGCCATTAGCCTTGAGGACGACATCAAAATCTGAGGTGAAGTAATGAGCCAAGATGAGGCGAATGGATGGCTCGTCGTCGACAATAAGCAGCGTTTTTTTCATCCGTAATTCGTGTTTCAGCAAGACTGAGACTTTCTACAAAAGGCTTTGAAATGAGTGGGTGGGTTCGTTTTAGAAGAGGCAAATATTTGTAAACATACTTCCAAAAAAAGCCTTGGAAGCGGTTTGAGTGTAAAATAATGTTGAATTTATGCTTAAACGGGAGGTCAATCTCGACACTATTGTTGACCTTTCAAGAGGCCCATTTAGCACATTTATGGGGATAGCCAACTCGCCTGCTCTGGGCCGTTTTTTGTTCCAAATAATGAGGGCTTGACTACGGGTGCCGCAGGAGTTGGATTAAGTTGATTTTGCGAATCAGCGAAGGTTGATAAATTTATTGGATATATCCGACTATCCAATATATACTTATTATTTCGTGAAGTTTTTGCTTCCGAAGGCTAGCTGCGTCGCCATATTCCCTAAGAAAGCTGGGAAAGCTGCTCCAACTCTTTCGTGAAAAAGTCAGAAAAGCGCTGCGTTGCCTTGCGAACGGCGCTGATGAGGGCCCGAAACTCTTCCTGGGGCGCCCCGGCATCGGCCAGCTTTTCTATCTTCTTCAGGTATTCGGTTTCCGGCTGAATGTTGAGGCTGCCAAAAGTGGTCTTTAGGCTGTGGGCTTCGCGCGCGGCAGCCCGCCATTCCTTGCGCTCAATGGCCTCGTAGAGGGCTTGTACCTGGTTCGGTACCCGGCTCACGAACAGCTCCAGCATCTGGCGAATGAATTCGGTATCGGTAGCCAGTTTGCCCAGCATCAGGAAGTCGTAGTGCAGCTTGCGCAAGTTGGAAGGAACCGGCGCGGGCAGGGCCAGCTCCAGTGGCAGGGCGTGCGCGCGTTTGCTCACCTGGGCCAGCATTTTGTAGAGGGCTACCTCGCTATAGGGCTTGATGAGGAAGTTGCTGAAGCCCTGCGCTGCCGACGACTCAGCATTTACTTGAATAGCATCGGCGGTGAGGGCCACCACGGGGGTGTGTTGGTTGGGGCCGGGGGTAGTCCGGAGCTGGGCCGTGGCCTCAATGCCATCAATCTGAGGCATTTGAATGTCCATCAGAATAAGGTCGTACTCCTGGGTGCGGGCTTTGTTTAGAGCTTCGACGCCGTTTTGCGCAATGTCCACCTGCACCTGCCACTGGCCGAGCATCGACACGGCAATCAGCTGATTTATACCGTTGTCTTCGGCCAGCAGCACCGACAGGCCCTGTAGCAGGTCGGGCTGCTGCACGGCTGTGGGCTCCTTCCTCAGCGGGCCCTGGCTCACGGTGTAGGGCAGGGTGAAGAAAAAGCAGCTGCCTTGGCCTAGCTCGCTGCGCACCCCCATCTGGCCGCCCTGCAACTCCACCAGATTTTTGCAAATAGTCAGCCCCAGCCCCGTGCCGCCGTACAGGCGCGGAATGCTGCTGTCGGCCTGCCGGAAGCTGCTGAATACGTGCTCCAGATTATCGGCGCTGATGCCAATACCGGTATCGGCCACGCTGAAGGTGATGGGTAAGTTCTGGCCGGCCCGCTGCCGGGCATCGATGGTAATGGTGATGGACCCGCGGTGCGTAAACTTAATGGCGTTGCTAATCAGGTTCACCAGCACCTGGTGCAACCGGAAGGGGTCTCCTTGAGCCAGGGGAAGGTCGTCGCCCAAGTATTCGATGCGGAGCAACAGGCCTTTCTCGTCCGACTTGAAGCTGAGGGAGCGCACGGCTTCCTGCACCGTTTTGAGGACATCGAACGGAATGCTTTCCAAGCGAATGGCCCCGGCTTCCATCTTGGTAAAATCGAGGATGTCGTTGATGACAACCAGCAAATTGGCGGTGCTGGACTGAATCATGTCCACGTAGTCGGCTTGCTCAGCCGACAAAGGACCTTTTCTCAGTAGCTCGCTCAACCCCATCACGCCGTGTAGCGGCGTGCGGATTTCGTGGCTCATGTTGGCCATGAATACCTGTTTGGCCCGCACCGACTCTTCGGCCACCCGGTGCGCCTCTTTGAGGTCGGTGATGTCGGATGAAAAAGTGAGTAAGTAGCGCGAGCCGTCTGTGCGCACCAGCAGGCTTTTGGTAGTGTAGTACCACACCGTGCGTCCATCGCGCAAGTGGAAGCACTCTTCAAAAGAGGTGGGTACGTCGGGAATGCTAAAAGCCTGGCTATAAGGTCTTGGCGCATCCGCATCCGTCGGAGGCACCTGCTGACTCAATAGGGTGGTATACGTTTGGTTAGTCAGGATGCGTTGGCCGGTTTCATCCTCTACATATACCAGGTTGGGGCTATTATCAATGACCTGCCGCACGAGGCTTTGCTGGTCTTCTAGCTGTTGCTCAGCGTGTTTGAGCTGGCTCATGATGCGGGCTAAGAACGCCGCATCGGCCACGGGAGGGCTGCTGGCTGCTTTCTCCTGGGTGAGGGCGAGGACCTGGGCCCGAAGGTGCAGTACCTCCGACTCGGCTGCCTCGCGGCGCTGGCGTTCAGCTGCCAATATTGCTTTTGGGCTCATACAAGAGGAAAAAAGTTGGCCGGTAGAGCACGCACCCTAATTAAAAACTGAAAACTCCAAAACGCAAATAAAGCAATTTTAAACAATGAGCTACCTTTTCATTGCTTTTTGACAGGTCATCGGGCTGGCAAAGCCGCCATGCTACGTCATTTGAGGGCACAAGAGGTAGCTTTATAAGCTCTCTGATTAGGTAGAGTGTTGACAAGCAAAAGTTTAAATTTTGAGTATGCCGTTTACTTTCTCACATCCAGCGCTGATTATTCCGCTTTTGCACGCCCGGCCCCGGCACCGCTGGCTGTCTGCTACAGGGCTGATTACGGGGAGCATTGCGCCGGATTTTGAGAAATTTTTTCGTTTGCATCTGGCCAGCGAGTACAGCCATAGCTTCGCCAGCGTGTTCTATTTTAGTTTACCAGTAGCACTGAGCCTGGCCTTTTTGTTTCACGCAGTGGTGCGGGAGCCGTTGC
>Ga0265780_10012007_pt1 | contig 10190 bp, 8 predicted proteins | sample P1T30metagenome_FD_192432 | JGI IMG/M metagenome (GOLD analysis project Ga0265780, IMG submission 192432) | Plant litter microbial communities from East Loma Ridge, Irvine, California - P1 T30 | ecosystem: Environmental > Terrestrial > Plant litter > Unclassified | place: USA: California... | reverse complement strand
TCCAGACCTTCATGTGATCCTCGGCAATATCGAAGCTGCTGTCGCGCAAGGCATGCATCGCTCCCGACCCATAAAGCCATGCCGGCGCGATGAACCCGGCGCTTTTCCGGCCGATGATATCCTCGATGAGCGCACGTCCGTCTTCCATCCTGCGTGCCGCCTCACTGTAGGAGAGGCCGAGGAATTCGCCTTCGCTCGCCGTCATGTATCTGGCCTTCAGGCCCGAGATGCCCTGATGCTGGACCGTGTCCTTGTGATACCAGCCATGGACGAACATCTCGATCCCGCTGTCGGACCAGGCCCTGAGGCGGTGGGCGAATGGGGTGCCCGAGCGGATCGGGTGGCGCCCCCAATGATCGGGCACGACGAGCATGGCGAACCTGGAACATTGGAGCGTATCCGTCAGCAGTCCGGCGAGTTGGTCGACTGCCGGTTCCGACCCCGGGCCGACGTCGTGGATCGAAGCAAGGAGGGAGCGCTTGTCAGAAACTGGCATCGATCCCAATCCTTACCGTTCTCGGCCGCAGAGGCGTGCGCTGGTTACCTTCGGCGACGGAAAAGGGATTGCCGTAGGAGAAGCGATTGCCTCGGCCGTCCAACAGGTTCTGGATGTCCAGTGAAAGGCCCCAGCGTCCGAAGTCGGCCCGCGCTCCGATCGCCGTATCGACATAGTCTCCCTGCGAAAGATCGAAGGGAGCGCGCGCACCCAGATAGGAGGTGCCGATGTACCCGACCGATCCATCCAGGATGATTTTCGTATCCCCGATCCAGCGCTCGAAACGCGTGGTGAGCCGCGCACCGCTGTCGGCGACATTGGGGAGGTTCCCTTCCACATCGGCCTGGAACTCAGGTTCGGACCGATCGAGTTTGCTGGTCGTATTGAACGCCGACAGTTCGAGGCTGAGCGCCGATGTCGCCTGCCAGGCAATGTTGGCCGACACGTATTGCACCTGCGCCGGACCGAGGTTGGCGACATAGGGGAAGCCAGTATCCGTCACGAGATCGGCTTGCACCCGGCTCCACCTTGAATAGGCGTAGGAAAGTCCGCCCGACAGCCGCGAACCGGCATCGCTGCCGAAGCGCATGCCGATCTCCGATGTATGGACCTCGTCTGGCTGGAAGCTGGTCACCTCGGCCTCATCGCCGCTTCCGGTCAGCTGCTGCGCGCCAGGCCTGAAACCTTCCTGATAGCGTAGATAGCCAATCACCCCTTTCCAGGGTTTCCAGGACAGAGCAGCGGTCGGCAGAAACCGTGTCAGGGAACCGGTCGGCTCGGCCGAGGCTTTGCCGGAATCGGTGGCGAAATCATCGAACCGCAAGAAGAGCGACAGCCTCCCCCCTCCGGTGACCGAGATCGTGCGCCACAGCGGCAAGGTTGCCTCGCCAAACACGGCGGCATCCAGGGTTTCCGAGCGAACATTGGAGATCGGCGCAAGCGCGTCCGCGGGGCCCAGAAACCGGTTTATGCGATTGACGTTGTGGGCAATCGACAAGCCTGAAACCCAGTTCGAAATCCAGCGCGTCGACCCCGAAATCCGCGTCTCATGGGTCAGCAGCCTGACCTGCATGTCCTCATCAAACAATGTCGCAACTTGCGCGGTGGGCGACGTGGCGTCGAAAACCGTGTTGATCGAATGATAGGTGTAGGAGGTGTTCGACAAGAGTTTGGCGAAGCCGAGGTCGGCCCGGAGGGTTGCGAAACCCAGACGATAGTCATTGTCGAACGGTTGCGCGAAAAAGGATCGACGCGTCAGCGCGGAAGAGCCTGGCGCATCGGTATATTGGCCGTCCCTGCTACCCGTGTCCTGCGAGACGATCCCGGCATCGATGCTCAATCCAGCGTTGAACTCCATGCGGAAGGTCGCCCGCAACCCGGACACGCTCGTGCGATTGACGTCGGACAGGCCACGGCGGAGATCGTCGATATAGCCCGGGCGTATGATATCATATCCGACAATCCGGACGGCGGCGCGTCCGCCAATCGGGACATTGGCAACGATGGCGCCGTCTTTGCCCAATGTGTCGCCGGTCACCGCAATCGCTGCGGTTCCGCTGACCTCGAACTTCCCAGGCACCGTGAGCCGGGGCACGATGTGGATGACCCCGCCCAGCGAACCCGCGCCGTAGAGCGTTCCTTGCGGGCCTTCGACGACTTCGACCTTCTCGATGTCGTACAGCGCGAGGTCGGGGTCAGGAGCGCTGTAGGCGAGCCGGCTTTCCCCGAAATACTGGCTGACGGTCGATTGCAGCTGCCCATTGAAGCTGCTGTCGGCAATTCCCCGGACGAAAATCTTGTTTCGGCCCGAGCCGAGATTGGTCGATGACAGGTTCGGGAGATCTCGAAGCAAGACCTCGCTGCCCCTGCTGCCGAAATGAAGGCTTTGCGCTTCATCGAACGAGGCAGCGTGGAATGCGCCAGGATAGTCGGCCAGCGCGACATTCTGCTTGCTCGCGGTGACGATGATTTCTTCGGGAGCTGGCGGATCGGTCGGGGGCAGAGGCGGAGGGGATGTCGCGGGTCTCCGCCGGTCGGGAGCCGCCTGCCGGGTACGACGGGGAGGCTGGCGAAGCACCCTCACCACGCCGCCACGGGAAAGTCGAAAATCGTACCCCGAACCCTGCAGCAGCCGGCGCAGCCCTTCGCGGAGGGTATAGCGTCCCCGCAGGCCGGCTACGCGGACCGACCGCAGCGCCGGATCACTGGTGTCGATGGACGCGCCAGCCTGCGTGGCGAACGATATCAGTGCGAGGTTCAATGGCCCGGGAGGAACATTCAACGAGATCTCGTCGGCAGCGTGCGCTGGGGAGGCCGCCGCTGCGCAGACAATCTGTGCGCTCGCAAGGAGCCATTTACTGCTCACTGAGCTTCGATGGACCAGCGTGTCCCGTCAGCGACGATTTTCTCCCCGATCAGTTCTTCCAGCCTCGTGCGCACTGCATCCCGATCGCCATCGGTCTGGATCACGCCTGAAAAGCGCGTGGAGCCCATTCCTCGTGGAAGCTCGAGCGATATGCCGATCGACCGGGACAGATCGTCGGCGACTTGTTCCAAAGGAGCCTGATCATAGACGAGCTTTCCGTCTACCCAGCTTCCGATCGATGCGGCCGGTCTCTGCGAAATCTGGATCTTCCCGCGATTATCCGCTGCAAGGCTATCCCCCGCGCGAAGATTGACGGCCCGGGCCGAACCTTCGAAGCGCACCGCGCCTTCCGCCACGCCGACGCGAAGCTGCCGATCGGTGCGGACCACGTTGAACACGGTTCCTATGTCGACCAGGCGCTGCTCACCGGCGACGACGGTGAACGGATCAGAGTCGTCGTGCTTCACGACAAATCGTGCTTCGCCTCGGGCAATCTCCACCGACCGAGCGTCGTTCTTGTCGATGACGATCCTCGTGCCGCCGTTGAGCAGGATCTCGCTCCCGTCGGCCAGTGACACGGTTCGAGTTTCGCCCGCTGACGTTTCGACCGAATAGCGCGCATCCCGGCCGGGCAGCATTTGAACCCCGAAGAGGGCAGCCACCGCTAGCGAAGCTGCGAGAGCGCCCCAGCGCCACTGCGGCCGGCGAACCCGTTCGCTGCCGTCCACATAAGCGAGGTCATCCTCGTCATTGCTGAATTCCGGCGGTCGCGTAGGTCCGCCGCCGGGCGGAAAGGTTGCTTGCTCGAGCAGGGGCAACATGCGCGCATCACCGTCTGCGACAGCTTCATAGGCGCCGTTATGCGCGGGATCGGCGTTCAGCCACTCGGCGAATTCGATCCAAGCATCCTCGTCGGCATCGTTCAGCCGAAGGTGCCAGGCTATAGCCTGCTCGATCATTGCGCGATCAGGAAAAGCTGACATCGTCGGCTTCCTTTTGCGAGAGTTGCGAGGCGCCATCCAGTTCTTTGCGTAGAAGCAGGAGCTTTCGGTACGCCCGCTGAAGGTGTTTTTCCACCGCGCTCAAGCTGAGATCCAGGCTGCTGGCGATAGCCTTTTGCGACAGACCGTCGAGGCGATACATCTTCAAAATCTGCGCAGTGCGATCCGGCATCGACGCAATCGCCTCGTCGACCCGCTCGAGTTCATCGCGCACGATTGCGCTCTCCTCCGGCGAAGGTGCGGCGGCGGTCTCAAGGTCGGGTCCGATCCGATTGCGCGTCCATTGATCGTCTCGTTCCTGCTGTCGCCGACGCCCCCGGCGATGGTCGTGCAGGAGGTTGTTCGCCATCTGATACAGATATGCCCGCGGGTAACTGACAGGACCGGTACCGATACTGGTCAGTTTCACATACAACTCCTGCAATAGATCATCGACTTCCGCAGAGTCGCATTGGCGTGCGAGCAAGAAGCGCAGCAAATCGGGACGCATTTCGCCCAGTAGTTGCGCAAGGCCCGTTTCGCCTGCGCTCGAATCTTCGCACGCTCGTGACATAGGACTCCCATAAGGGGCGCGCTGCCACCGGGGCAATACATTGGGCGACGGCGTGAGCTTTTGAAAGGCTTCGGACATCAGGAGCGACCCTTACAGGACAGGGACGCCAATGTTCCGGGCCGTGCCGCGGTACGCCCTATCCGGACCTTGAAGGGCAGCTCCCACCGGGCATCGACCGGCCGTACTTCAAATCTGCCGATCGGGTCGATGCAGCCCATGCCTGGTTCCCTTTGCGGTCCATCCGCGTGTCTGGCGTCAGACGCCGGGGACTGTGAAAAACCGCACATGCAGGGGAGATAGTATTGGTGTGGGCGGAGGACGGCGTCCTGAAGCCTGCAAGGACCGACCTGACGGGGACCGTATCCGTCTGTTCGGCGGCTGGACGCGAGCTATGCGATCGACCGGCGGAAGTTCTGGAAGACCCGCTTTGCCCAAAGATCGACAAAGCCCTGACCGAAGACCTTATGGGCCTTGTTCAGCCCCCACACGAACAAGCCCCAGGCCACGAGAATGCCGGCTGCAGCCATCTCGGGCTCGGTCGATTGCCCGTCGATCAGCGGGGTTATCACTTTCAGGCCCAGCACCAGCAACGTCAGTCCCACCAGTATTCCCACCGCGCCCGACTGTCGCCTCGGAGGCTTTCCCAAGGTTATCGCCAGTGAGGGCAGGAACAATATGAGCGCTGCCGAGAGGCAACGCCCGTAGGCGGCCGAACGACTGGAAGGAGTGCCGTCTGCCCAAAGCGATCCGATATCGACCCGCTTCGCGGATCTGTCTTCGGGCCCGATTTCCGCCGCACCCGCCATGTCATCCATGCGGTATTGCAAGCGGACGAACTCGACCACTTTGGAAGATCGTTCATCTATGCCCTGCCCATCGCGCAGTTCGATGACTGCCTCACCGGAGGGACGTCGCCAAAAGCGGCCACGCTTTGCGCTGAACGTGTTTCCGTCCGCTCGGAGGAATAGTCCGATGAGCTCGCCATTGGCCCCATCGACTTGCTCGAACAGCAAGACCCTTCCGGATCCGAGATCGATGAACTGCCCGGCCTCCAGCCGATGACCGAATTCACCCTTCTCCAAGCGGCTACCGATTTCCGCGATTCTGACTTCACCGGCAGGCATCAGCCAGCCTTGGTTCAATAGTGCCAGGATACTGACCATCGCGGCGACCGCGAACGGAAACCGCATCCACCGTAAAGGCGCGATACCGCACGCCTCGATCGCGTCCAGCTCGCCGCTGAGGACGAGCCTTCGTACGGTCAGGGCAATTGCCAGGAACAGCGCGACAGGTAGACCGATGCCCCCATATTCCGGGAGCAAGCTGGCAACGGTGTTTACGACGATATATCCGCGGTGCCCCGAAAGGCGAGTGATCTCCAGAAGACGGGGGAGATGTTCGAGGATCATCAGCGCGATGACTATCGCCAGCACACTGCTCATCGTCCCGAGTATCTGCCTCAGGATATGGCGATCGAGGATGGGCAAGCGAAAAGACATTGCTGCGCTCACGCAGCCGAGGAGCGTTTGCCCGAGGCCAGGTTTTGGTAGACGGCAAACAACGCTGCGAAATGGTCGTCAATCGCTCGCGTCATGCGGCCGGTCCGGCGCCCAGCGAAGCTTTCTGGCAGCGTGAGGATCGCGCGCACCAGGTCCGCACGATCCGCCGCACGATAGGACGTCCCCATCTGGCCCTTGGCAAAGTCGGCCGCCCCGCCGCGGTCGGGCACGATCACGGGGATGCCGCTGGCGCTCGCCTCCGCTGCCGTCATGCAAAAGGTTTCTGCCTCGCAGCCATGCAGGAACGCGTCGGCACTCGCCAGGACCCCGGCAAATCTCTCGCGATCGCATTCGGGGCGAAACAGCCGGACATGGGGATTCCCGCCGATCGCCCGCAGGATAGTGGTATCCTCGCGACCTTCGCCAAAGATCGCCAGGCCCAGCTGGCGATGCCGACCAGCCATCGTCACCGCCTCGACCAGCATCGGCAAACGCTTTTCCGGCGCAAGCCTGCCAGCGGCAACGAGCAAGGTCGCGTCGGGGCCAAGGCCGCATTGGGCCAGAAGCCATTCGCGCAGGTCTTCATTGCGCTTGCCGGCTGAAAAGCGCTGCGGCTCGACCCCCATCGGGACCGTCACGACATTACCGACACCGCCTGCCTTCATCCGCGAAGCCAGATCGTCGCTGGCACAGACAACCGCGTCATAAAGCCGGCCAAGCTGCCGCAAATGATCCCAGTAGCGCACGAACCGTCGGTCGATCGTCTCGCGGCTGGCGAGGGGCTCCAGCCACCGATAGGCATAGGCCGACAGGGGATCGGCGTGCAGGATCAGCGCCTTGGGAGTCTGTGGCCGCCAATTTGCTACCATGAGCGGACTTCGCCACGGCGAGGACGCTTCGACGAAATCCGGTGCCAACCTGTCGAGCGCCGCATGGAGCGCTGGTTCATCCCGGAAATACCAGTATTTCCGGTCGAGCGGGAAGCGCGGAGAGGCAATCGTCTGAATGCGGGCGCGAGGGCCAAGCTCGAGAACTGAATCGTCGTCGCCCGGTGCCAGGATAGTGATATCCTGCTCCATCCGCTCCGCGATCGCCAGCTTCTGGCCGACATAGGTTTTTACCCCCCCGCCTCTGGGCGAATAAAACGCGCAGACATCGACGATCTTCATCGGCGGTCTCCAATCATCGGATCGGGCGCATGCCGAGGCCGCGGCGATAGTTCATCACGATTTCGATCTGTGTCGGGCCGGAGCGCGCCACCGCGCTGGCAGCGGAAGCGGCAGGTTTGCCCCACCCGAGCTTGGGATTTCCCGCAAATCCTATCCCATCGACGCGCCAGCCGAACTTCCGGTTGCCGTCCCGGTCATGCAGCAGGCTCACCGCATAGCTGCCTGCCGCGGGAACCCGTATGCAGAGCTGCACCGGCCCGGAAGCCGGGATGGACTGTTCGACCCTGCGGAAGACCTTGCCGGCCGAAATCAGTATATTGTCATCTGCCAGGAAGTCCGAGTCTCTTGCCGGGTAGACTTCGAGCTTGAGTTTGCCCGTGCGGTCCTTGAGCCCCTCGACGTTGACGAGAAACGCGGGGCCGGGCTCATTGGAACGGCATCTGCCCTCAGCCATCCCGAGATCCGGCGTCGACTGGGTGGCGGCGGCAACCAACAGGGGACTGGACACGAGGCTAAAGAGCCAGTGTTTCATTGCTTCTCCCCCCAGAAAGCAGGTCCGCCAATGCGAGGCTCAGCCCGACAAGCACATGCGCCGCGAGGATCATGCCCGCCATGAGGGTCATCAGTGCCGAGATTGCGACTTGGTCACCCAAGGCGAGGACAGCCACTCCGGCGAACACGACATCCTTGTTCGGCACGAAGGGCAGCCGAGAAATTAAAAGGCGGATAGTTACCAGAACTAGCCACCAGCCAAGCGGGACGTCCGGCAACACGAGATGCCACAGCGCTGCCGAGAGAAGGGCCGTCGTAAGAATGCGGAAGAGATGGACCGTGAAGACCATCTTGAGTTCTTTTCTTTCGAGCGAGAAAATCGAACGGCGCAGCAGCATGACCGCAAGCGAGGTCCCGATCATGACCGCGAGGGAGCAACCAATCGCGATTGCATGGGCATAAAGTGGCATCAGCCTCATGAAAGGGAACGCCACAGCGACGAAGACAAGCGTAGCTGCATTGCCCGCAACCGCCGAAAGCACCGCGACGTCCTTGACCGCGCCGAACGGTGAGGTCACGAATTTGAGGTTCCGCCGTGCCCAGCCGTAGAAATAGGCTTCTCCAAGATAGCCAACGAGCAGTTCGTTGTAGATGAGCTTGCGGATCAGAACACCGAAGGCGCTGGCGCCCACGCCCCAAAGTCGTTGGAAAATGAACCACTCGCTTGCCGGTCCGGCCAGGTAGCTGACCGCGAACAGGCACCAGAATGTCAGCGAAGTCGGCACCAAGCCGAGTATCATCGCAAAATCGAGGTCGCGCGCCTGGTAGATGGCTGCGCCGACGACGATCAGCGACAGGATCATGCCAACAACGCTGCCCGGTGCCGGCATGGCCTTGCGATCCTGCGGTTTGAACGCGAACGTCCCCCGCGGGGCGAATGCTACAGTTTGATCGAGCATTTCTCGGCCTCGCTCGTTGGTAGAGCCCGCTAGACCCCGCCCCCGCGCCATACCCGCACACTGCCGTGTATTTTTTCCCGGCGCTGACGGTGAGAATCGCCGACCAAGGCCGCGAGCCTGGACAGATAGAGCTGGCCGGAGCTTTCCAACGTGAACCCGGCGGCAAGGCGTTGCATCACCGTCCGGTCCGGCCGCAGATGCTTCGCGACGTTCATCGCGATGCCCAGCGTATCGGGATCGCCGGGGGGAACCACCACGCCGAATTGCCCATAGCCTGTCAGCCACTCCATGCTGACGCAGCAGTTCGTCGCGGCGATCGGTAGACCGGCAGCCAGGGCTTCCAGAATAACCGCTGGTGCCCCTTCATAGTGGGAGGAGAGGACAAAGACGTCCGCTTCTGCGTACAGGGCCCGGACATCGTCGACGTGCCCGACAAACCGGACTCGCGCTCGAAGACCAAGCGCGTTTGTCCGTTCGACGAGCCGTTCGCGCTCGGGTCCATCTCCAGCGATGACCAGCGTGTCTTCGGACCAGGCATGGCGCGCAAACGCCTCGAGAAGCAGGATCTGATTCTTCTGCGCGGCAAGCCTGCCGATCGTCAGGAAGCGGCAACCGGCTTGCGCGTTTCCGGCTGGTCTTGAACCGGAAAGATGATGCAGTTCAGCTTCGGACAGTGCGGGGTCGGGAATGACGCTGACCCTGCTTTCCGGGAGCGCCAGTTCGCGCTGGACTTCGGCACGCATCGGGTCCGCAATCGCTATGAACCCCTCGAGCACGGCACCCTGTACGCTCAGCCACCATCGATAGAACGGCCTGATCGACTTCGGAAGATCTCGCCGCTCCAGATCGTTGCTGATCTTGACGAGAACGGGCGGGCATCGATCACCGAGGAGAAGCTTCATCGCCACGCAAACAACCGTGTAGGTGTTGCCGGGACAAAAAACGGCGTCGACCTTTCCCTTGAGGAGGAATTGGAAGAACGACCAGATCATCCAGATCGTCTCCCACCGGTCGGTCGAAAACGGTTCTCTCATGGCACGATAATCAAGGTCGGGCGCGGTAGCACCACAGGCCCCGCGGCTTCGGCCAAGGACTATGACGGGATCGTGCCCCGCGTCTCGCCAATGTTCGGCCAGGCGCAGCGCGACACGCTCGACCCCTCCTGGTTCGAAGCTATGAATGGGAATGGCAATCCGCATGCGGGCTAGACGCCGACCATATTCAGAACCCGCACGGCATCGCCGCGAATTTCACGTCGGGTCTTAACTAAGCTTCATAGGACGCGGGGCGGCGTTGCCACCTCTGTCAACCGGCGCCAGAGTTCTGAAAAGGTGAGGCGAATGGCCAACAGGGCCGCTACAAACCAATTATTCGCGCTCGTCTCGCCCTTTCAGAGCGTCGATCGCGGCTTGCTGTTTCTTGAGATATTCGGATCGCGTTGCCGAATAGGGATCCGCATTTTCCGTCATGTTTTGACGTATGGCATCATCCGCTTCAGCGCGCTGATCGATCAACCTTACGACCGTTGCCGAGACCGCAAAAACCGGATTGCTGAAAGGCCTGCCCACCGCGAGAGGCAATAGGGACGCATCACCCACGCGGCCCACCAGGTCGCGGACGGTCGTCGGCCCGATCAGCAAGGTACATATAGGGTCC
>Ga0265780_10012006_pt1 | contig 10192 bp, 6 predicted proteins | sample P1T30metagenome_FD_192432 | JGI IMG/M metagenome (GOLD analysis project Ga0265780, IMG submission 192432) | Plant litter microbial communities from East Loma Ridge, Irvine, California - P1 T30 | ecosystem: Environmental > Terrestrial > Plant litter > Unclassified | place: USA: California... | reverse complement strand
ACTGTGAGCGTTTTGTGATATTTGGATCATTTTCACTGAGTAATGTTCATGGAGTCGTTTAATTAGTAACCTTGAAAAAGTCCTTCACACTGAACGTCGTAGTTCCTGACCCAGTCGCACCGGAAACTTTTTGTCTCGTGAGGTCATGCTCACCAGAATACACCGACTTGGCGTCACCCAGATATTCTGGGTTGAGATCGTGATCGTAAAATGAGAGCGCCTCATTATTCGCGAGAAGGAAATCTCCACGGCGGTTGTGATCAATGTATTCTGTCGTCACAGTATGCGCGACATTCGGGATGAGCACTACCAGAATCATGTCTTCCAGCTGAGCGACTCCGGGATCCTTGCTGGTGGTCACAATCTTTTGCATGTTCTCCCATGCGAGCTGGTGTATTTGCTGACGAGCCGATGCAGCAGGCTCTGCCCAGGGAACCGTGTCGGTAGAATCCCAATCTTCGTTGAGATAGGCACGAATTTCATGGTGCATCTTCAGGCCTTTCATCGGAGTATTGTCCTTCTGGCGGTACACAGGAGGAAGAGCACGTTCTACCCCTCCTCGGACCTGAGGAACATCGTAGTCACGGTATGCCCTACTGAATGCCGGGATGATAACGGACTTGAGTAAGCCATCGGCAGAGATACTGCTTCCATGCCCATTGTTTGGAAATATGAGGTATAAGCAAGGCTCATCAGAGAAAGGCTCATTGATATGACGATTCTCCCGGGTCCTGCCAATGTACACGGCCTTCTGTACAGCAGAGACATCCGGGAGTGTGTTGAGTTGTCTTCTGCTCTGGATGGAGCAAAGGAGGTTGTGGATAGCTTTGACTTCTCTTTCCTTGAGAGAACGCACAACCTGCGGCTCAGTGGAGAGCTCGATTCTTTGAGCAGCCTGGAGAGATGTGGCATAAAATACCAACATGTTAATCTCGGTCTGTTGGCGGCTGACTGCAAAGGCGGACGATATCGTTGCGCGCGACGCGATTGTCGTGGCGCGGGACATTTTGAGAAGCGGAGTAAACAGCGAGAGGATGCTTGCTTGTATGTTACTCTGCTAAATAGAGCCTGTAAGTTTCTTCACGATATAAGCTGGCTTTAATGATACGTGACACTTACCGTGGTGGGGGTATAAGAAAATGTGATTGCGGGGCGGCAAGAACGAGGTCATAAAAGGAAGGAAGATGCTGCAGCTGAAGAAAACAGAAAAGCGTGCTAAGAGTGTCGTGACCACCGACAAGACGCCGCAGAACTTCTGCATTACAAACGAAGTTACCGAACGTGTTGCAGGTGTTCCGATTTACCTGTGAACACATCCCGGAATAGTCTGTTAAGTACCTCAAAGGACAACATTGCCGCAAGCATAAAGTAACGTTCTCATGCGCTGAACATATTGAACTTGTTTCAAAGCGAAGATCATGATCTTGGCATAGTACTGTATGTCAGCACGTGCGCTGGGGTTAGAGTCAGGGTAAGGGTCAGGGTCAGGCTTAGGGCTAGGGCTAGGGCTAGGAGAAGGGTTGTGGTTAGTTTTCTTAAATCCGAGACGATTGGGTTGTTGCTGGCGTGAGCAAATGAGTGATGGTTCGCACAACAGAGCTTCTTCGAGCTCTTCAAATTCAACGTCCACTTTCGAACCGTCAACACTGACGCTTTATAAGACGCACACACTTACAATTGACTTGTCGATTACAGGAATACTTATCTCCGCTTTTCTCAGCCTAGTGAGGCTAGCCGTAGATGCGCGTCGTTTTCGCGTTGACGTGACAACTCATAGGATTCTGCTGCTGTGCTTCACCACTACCACCACCAAGACGACCGTTCCACGATTCGACCACGTTTCCAGTCTCAAATTGAAACACCTTCAAAGATGAACCTCGTCTAATTTATCATCATGTCTTTTCTCCAAGCTGTCAAGACAACACGAAGCTCAAAAGCGTGCCCCGTCGCCCACCGCACCATCCTACGCTCTCAAGAACGAACGCTTCGCCATTGATTACGCTGACGCCTTTCCCGACTCCCTCGCCGCGATAAAGCAACTCTCCATCACCCTCACACCCTGGCTATCTTCCGAGATCAGCTACAAGGACAAAGGTGAGCTCTGCGAACTCTGCCCCCACGAAGAACACGACACCATGTCCTTCATACACATCGGCCGAGGTAGCAACGGCGGCAACATGATAGATGCTAGCGCAAGCGACCATCCTCAGGTCTATGCATACTACCCGGATCTCGATCGATGTAAAGTCAGCGATGAGATGTGGCAAGCCAGGTATAACCACATACTTCGGAGCCCACTACGTACAGTATGGCAGGACGCTAGGCCCACGAAGATGGACGTGCCGACTTATAACCAGGTCAAGATTGCTGGTGGGTTCAAGGAGCAAAGGCTACTGTCGAAAGACGTGCTGGAGGTCAATAAAACCTGGGTGTAATATATATGAGCAGCTTTGGACACGGATGTGTAGCATGGCCGGACGGGGTGATGTTCATCCTTTTCTTGAGTGTTTCGAGGATATGGTACTCGTGATAGTCTTGAAGTCAACACAGGCACGTGGCAAGAGTGCAGAGGTCTTGGAAGCTGTGATGCAGCGGTGGAGCCAAGTGATAGACTTTGAGTACTTGCAGGATAAAGGCATTGAGATGGCTATGAACAACCGAGTACTCATGAATAGATGCGCCGTTATGGACTGCGGCAACGAAACATCCACAAAGAAGCGCCGGGCCATGTAACTTGATGCCGTAGTAGTATCTAGCTATGGAATAAATTACCAAGGTACAATACCACCATCATACCTATAAAACTTCCCACTATCGCTGTCCTTCAACTTCTTAACAACATCCAACATGCTGCTTACACTAACCTGCACCTCAATCATCGCTCCTTTGCCTCCCATCCTCGTCTTCACCCAACCAGGATCCATGCAGATTACTTTCACACCCTGACTTTTGAGATCTTTGCTTTGATGCAGCGTCAACATGTTCAGCGCCGCTTTGCTCATGCTGTAGGTGCAGCACTTCGTCACATCAGTCGCGACGGTCAAACTACCCAGGCCAGACGTCATGTTGAGAATCGTAGCGCCACGCCTGAGATCCTTTTTCAGCGACTGCACGACGCTGGCTGGTCCGAAAACGTTGGTCTGCATGTGGTTCTGCAGACTCTCAGGCGTGAGGGTGAGGGAGGTGTCGGTAGATGTGGCATTTATGCCTGCGACGTTGAAGACGAAATCGAGGTTTGAGCCAGTGCGGGACAAGATCTCAGCAACGCGGAACTCTAGACTGGACAGGGAGTCGGGCGACGAGACGTTGCATTCGATGATGTGGATGTTCTTGTTGGTGTTGAGGCCCTCAAGCTCAGAAATGTCATTGGACTTGGAGCGCACGCCGGCGATAATGGTATTCGAGCTCTTGGAGGCGAGCTGGCGTACGAATTCGAGGCCAATGCCACGATTGGCTCCGCTGACGAAGTAAGTCGGCATTCTGGCTGTGTTTATTCCAAGCTTTTCCTTTGCGATCAACGCTTCAAACTGTGGCAAGTTGCGGGGTGCTTTTGTAGGTCCTATTCCGCGGCCTAAACGATATCTCAGATACCACCGGGTAAAAGTCAAGTGTAACGACGTGTGTATGGAGCGAAATTTGCAACGGCGTTCTCATCCATTTCTTATACGTAGGCGGTGCATCGTTGCTGTCCATCTCTTGGCTGGTTAAATCGGGCAGACTTTCCGAACTGCATTAAGGCACGCTCCATATAGTTCATGCAGGGGATGACGTTTTCCCAATTTGTGGGGCAGATCTTATGCTTTGTTGATTATACGTTTCAGTAGTGTTATATAGGCTTGCTGTCGCGTGTGCGTGTTCAAAGGCGTGCATCGTGAGTGGCCTGAGATTGTAAGAGGAAGACGAAGGTCAAGAATACGAGCGCATGGCGCCACGAAAGTACAGTAAGACCCATCTTGAGCTATCTGACTTTAAATTCGTTTCAGCACTTCTCTCAGCAATTTTGAGGTATCAAATCTATTTGGAGTTAATTGAAAGATTCCAGTTTGCACTCCGATTGTAGGTTGAGTTTAGACAGAGCGCGCACGAATTGTTGTAGCACCTAGTGGCGCGCACCGCCACTGAATGACGTAGGCGACCTGGGCCTTTCACAAACATCCTCTATTCCAACGCACTACTCACAGTGAGTTTCTACGGCTTTCCGGATGTCCACGAGGTGTGGCGCAGTCATACTCGATCGTCATTTGATCAAAACTGTGCTCGACCCAGTACACGTACACTTCTTCATGTTCCCAAGGCAGCAGCTTTTTGCGCAAAACCTGGTCGCTTAGTCCAGATCTTCAAATAACTCCGGTCCGCTTCCACGTATCTTATTCACCGCCTCCTTTTCTGTATATATTTCTCCTGGCTATTGAAGTCGCATCGTGTGACCTACCTCGACTCGCTATCACCAGCGTGCGATCTTCGCCACCTCAACTAAATACAACACCATGGACATCCCACGTGGCCACGCCGCGATGCCTCTGACCGAGGCCGATTTTCTAGACTTTATTTACAATTACTTCAAAGCGGAATATGCACCCATCCGATCGTTTTGGTCAACAGCAACAGCAGACCCGCGCCAACCTTCACGATGGTACAGCATGGGCCACGAAATGTCGCCACGGACAGTTCGGCCTGCGAATGCGCAGGCGCAGAAAGATCTGGAATCGTTGGACTACTTCACGAAGAAGTGGAATCTGGATGCAAGCTTTATCAGAGGGCTGGTTATTCGATTCGCAAAATACGAATTGCATGATCGGTTAGAGAAGAAGCTGTTTGAGTGTGCGAGACTGGATCTTATGGTTCGAAAAGCGCTGAAAGAGAAGCATTTGATTGATGCATTGTGGCCGAGTCCGGCGCCGCGCAATTTACCCCACGAGTTGCTGGCACAGGGCGTGCAAGTCAGGCGGTGGTACGGTGATATGTTTAACAAGTACTTCCGCGTCCTCCATTCCATCGAGGAATTTGAGCTCCGCCCTGAAGTTGATCTGCGAATCAAGAACAGTGGCACTTTCATGCTCTTCCCATTTGTCGATCATCTGGTACTCGGAGCTGTGGATCCCATCCTGCCAATCGTAGCCCAAGGCGCCGGCTACTCCAATGCCAAGGGCTGGCGAGCAAGTGGAAGTAGCAGGAGTGATGGATTCGGAGAGCCCGGTCACTTTGAGATCAGATTCGACGCTCCAGCGGACGTTCAAGAGACTTACACGCAGACCGTGACTAGGCAGTGCCAGTGCAACAAATGTGGAACGAAAAGGGATGTCGAGGTCGTCATCTCCATCGATCCAAACACAACCAGCAACACAACCGCAGGACCAGCATCGTCAAGCAAACCAAGCACTTCCAATTCATCAGACCAACGCCGCCCCATCTCAAAGACGGCCCAACGATACGCCCCCGGCTACAACATGCCCACCGCCCAAACCCACCCTCCAACACAACCACCACGCCCCCAACCCCAGCCAGCAAACCCGCCCCGCCCCTCCACCCCCGACCCCAAAAAGCAATGTCCGCGCTGCACATTCCTCAACCACGCCGACCTGAGCGCCTGCGAAATGTGCCAAGCCTCGCTCCCAGCCGCAACTGTGCAAAAGCCACCAAGCCCACGCGTGTCCCACGCGCACTCGGCATCAAACCCACCACCATCAAGACGCGCAAACAAGAGTCTTGAAATCCCGCGGCCCGCGGGTCCGAACCGACACAGTCTGAGCTCGACGCTCTTCTCCATCTTCCCGTTCGCGCAGGGCGAGCAGCAAGAACACCACGCGCAGTTGCCCGCGACGCAACAAACCGACACGACTAGTGTGCAGCGGAAGCCGACACATGCGCGGGAAGACAAGACTGCCCCTTCTGCGCCACTGAATGCTAAAGACGCTGGACTACATCACCGACCGCGCCCTGCGCATGCGAATCCAGAGGAGCAGCGGCAGGAAAAGACGCTGTCTCGCGCCCCGGAAATGTCCCTCATGGCCCTCTCGCCTTCTGAGACGGCGGTTAAGCGGCCCGCGCCTGCTGGCTTGCCGTCGAATCTCATGGACGACTTTGTGCCTGTGTCGCCGGCGTATGTGCCGGAGGTAGATGGGTGGGGGGAGATGAGGAGGGAGGAAGCGAGGGAGGGCAGTGAGGATGAGGATGAGGGCAGTGGGAGTGGAAAGGGGGGATTAGTAGATTTAGACGCCGTGGCTCGGTAGGAGGCTGATGTTTGGGGGGAGAGGGAGGATGAGTAGGAATGGAAGGAAGAGGGAGAGTGGGATGTAGAGGAAGTGGATTGTAATGTCATGTAATGCTAGGAATGGATCATACGCCAGACGCCATCTAATGCTACGCACGAAGTGTATGTACAAGTCAACGCAGCCCTCGCCCTCTCTACACCTCCCTCACGACCGGCCGCCTCAACGGATGCGCCTCCGTATTAAACACCCACTCATCCAAACTAACCATGTCCTCGCGACTAAACGCCAGATAAAAGTACTTGAGTGTCTCCGCGGTCCAGAAACTCTCCATTTTATCTTCCACGGTGTCTTCGCGCGTGCGCATCTGGCCGCGTACACCGGGGACTTTGTTGACTGGCGTCGTCGACGGGATGAAAGTGACGTCGCGTACTTGACCGTTGGCGAAGGGTGTCCGAGAGGCGGTGACGATGGATATGAACATGTCCCAGGCGTGGTGCAGATAGGCGCGGTCGGCGGTGATGCGGTACATGATGAAGACGGATTCGATGGCTTCGGGGCGGAGCAGGTAGCGGGGGTCGGATATGCCGATGAAGCCTGGGGGGATGCGGCATTGCTTCGTCTCGGAGGCGGAGTCGTCTGCGGTGGGTGAAGGGCAGGTCTCATGTTTCTCTTTGGTCCATTGGGTGTGATTGAAGGGACAGGAGGTGCGGCTGTCGCAGGGCATCATGGAGAAGGTCTCGGGCATGATGCCGGTTGGGAAGGCGGCGTAGGTGTATATACATCCCTTGGTGAGCTTGGCACCGAGGTCGACGTGTTGCTCGTCTTGGAAGAGCCGCCCGCCGAGGGCGAACATGCCGCCGATGAAGCAGGTCAGGTGCTGGAGATCGGTGTTCAGTTTTGGTTTGCCCTGGCTGGTAGCATAAACATCGCCGGAGAAGAGCAGGTCGGCGCCGAGTTTCTCATCGGGGATTGAGGCGCGGAAGAGCATGTGTTTGTCGATCATGGCGGCAGAACCTTTGTACAGTTTCTCGTAGATCGGCTCTACGCCACCCAAGAGCGCGTGCATCTTTGGGAAGTACTCGTATGTCGAGTCTGCGAGAGCTCCGATTGAGAAGTGACGTGAAGAGTTGAAGTCTTCGTACGCTGCGTTGATGATTGTGGGCCACAGTCCTGGTATTTGGGTGGTATCTTGCGCCTGGCGCATCATCTTGCTGATCCTGGCGACGATATCGTAGTACTTCTTGTTTTCCGTGATCTGCGCCAGGCGCGTAAACTCCATGGTGAGAGAACCAAGACATGCAAAGCAAATGCTCATGTCGGCCGGAAACTCAGAGCGATGGGTGTTCTTGGCATCTTCGATATTCAAGCCGCCAAGTGGAGTGAGATTTGTTGTATCGAAGGCTCTGTACAGCATTTCTCCCAATTGGATAGCCTTCTCCAGCAGCACCGGCTCCTGGCTCAGATCGTATGCGCTGAGAAGGCCGCCGAGGTACCTGATGGTGGTTTCAAAGACGCTGATGCTTTCCATGTCTGACTTGCCAAAGTCAATCGCTGCCACAGCCTCGACAGCCTCGTAGAAGTATTCCTTGAAGCCCATTATCCACAACGTGTCGAGCGAGTCGACCAAGGTGGCGCCCCAGCCGCCAAATGTGTTCACGCTTCCACCCGTGGCCGGCATGAGCTCATCCAGTCCAAATGCGAACTCTCTGTAGCTCTCCCATGAGCGCTGAAACTCATCGCGCACAGTTACCCTCCGCTCTTCTCTCCACCGCCTTTGTGATCTTGTCTCGGGAGGGAAGTCGGCCTGCACCTGCGGAAGGGGTCGAATTGGTTGCTCTGGGAGCGGTATGTACTCCTTGATCATGTTGAAAAAGGGCGCCTGTCTCCAGTCATACGACTGCTGTGATTTGAGCGGACTTTGGGATTGTCGAGTGTTCATATATATCTCGTGCGATGCGAAGGGTACGGCGAGCCGGTCTGGGTAGGCGGACCACATGTACCATGCGCCGAATGCGATGGTTCCAAGGAGGAGCCATGTGAGGGTTCGTTTGTGCTGTCTTGACATTGCTTGGTATGGTCGCCCGCCGCCACCGCCGCCGCCGCCGCCGACGACTTTGATCTTACCCATGGTGGGACGGCGCTCGCTGCGAGCTCGATGGTGCGAGACCTAAGTGTGCTGTTGTGAGAATACCGAGCTAGCATGCGACAAAAGAAATCTAGGAATAGTGAGGTCGAGAAGTATCAATGATCAAGTATCAATGACGGTCAGCAAGGTTCACGCCAGCGGTTTTGTTCACATGGACTACCCGTCGAGGGCCACTCTTTCAGGACACCTCGCGTTTCTGCGCGGCAGGCATCCCCCATCCTTGCCAAGAAGGATGCCAAAAGCAGGAAAGAACTACAGGGTACTGGTGAGGATAGCGGCCGCCGAAGCGCCTATTGCAGTAGATGTCGGTATGTATAATAGATGAAGAACGAGTAAGCGATGGCGTGCGGAGTAATTCGCGAGGGGCAGGTGTCACGGTTCCTGGGCCACGCTAGCGGCGCCTTCATGCAGTCGGTTCGTTCGGCTCATGTCCCAGCTATGTAAACGGTCGCTCGGCAAGCCACGTTGATACAAGACACCGTAAGTCTGGTCGCGCCGTCACCATCAGGGACAAAGCTTCCACTTAGTTGAGCTTTATACCGCTCTCTGGTAGGTGCATGCTTTGTGGCTGTTTCGTACTTTCGTGTCTCTGCGAGTTACTTTGTAACTAAGTGAGAGCATGACCCTAGCTGCTCGCTAGCCATGCTCGAACCGCATGTTTGATGACCGTTACAGTCAATTCCAAAAATTGTGTCTATCATCACTTCTCATTTTCGTCAAGTCGTTGAAGCTGCGATGCCTAGTCGCTTGCCTTGTACTTCGCCCGGTACTCATCTAGCCTCTTGAGGTCCTCCTCACCTCCCAACCCCCTCAAGTACTCGACAACATCGTCCAGTGTCAGGATGGCGAGTACCGGGATACCGTACTGCTTCCTGACCTCTCCAATAGCACTTGGGCCGGGCTTTCCATCGTCGTCGGTTGCAGTCGGTGTCTTCTCCTGGCGATCAAATGCAACAATGATGCCAACAAGTTCACCGCCCTCCTTTTTGATCATGTCGATGGCTTCGCGGATAGCAGTGCCAGCAGTGATGACATCGTCGACAATGACAATCTTCTTGCCCTTGAGCGATGCGCCGACAATGTTGCCACCTTCACCGTGGTCCTTGGCTTCTTTGCGGTTGAAGCTGTAGCTCTTCTTGCCGTAAGTCGTCATGTCCAGATCAGCGAGCTTGTCGACCGTGGCTGCGGCGAGTGGGATGCCCTTGTACGCAGGACCGAAGAGAATATCCCATTGGAAAGAGGGGTCTGACTCTCCATGCACCTTGAGAGTGTTGGCATATGCTGAGGATATCGAGCGGAGCAGATCAGCCCTGTGAAACAGTCCCGCATTGAAAAAGTAGGGCGATATGCGCTTGGACTTGAGTGTGAAGGTGCCGAACTTGAGGGCGTCGGCTGACACACAGTCGCTGAGGAAGTTTTGCTTAAAATCTGGCAGCGACATTTTGGCTGTATGAATCGATGGCCAAATAGTGAAGGAATTGGCCGCCGTGTTTGTGTCGCAAGATTTATTTCTTTCCGAGCTCGGAAGGAACGATTGGGGTGGTCCGTGCCCATGACGCTGAGTTTCCTCGAAATTCTTTGCGGCAACCAACATGAACGCTAACGCCGCCTCACCGTCGCTATCGCCTGCGCAACTCTACCCTGCCAGGCCTGACCACTTTTGTGCATAGTCTGCCTCTGATCGCATTTACAGCGCTGGGAGATCTTTACTGAGCCTCTTACTGCTGCGCGCAAGCTCTCCCTCTTCCTCGACCTCACCAGGCTACATTCCAAGATGACCATGTACGTCAACACCAGCTACTGCCCCGGCTGTATATCCAATTGCTAACACCTC
>Ga0265780_10012005_pt1 | contig 10192 bp, 10 predicted proteins | sample P1T30metagenome_FD_192432 | JGI IMG/M metagenome (GOLD analysis project Ga0265780, IMG submission 192432) | Plant litter microbial communities from East Loma Ridge, Irvine, California - P1 T30 | ecosystem: Environmental > Terrestrial > Plant litter > Unclassified | place: USA: California... | reverse complement strand
CATGATGGCGAATCATCCTCAGGATGAGCACGCGTCAGGAGCAAAGTAACGTCACCACGTGGAGTTGCGATTGCGACGTCTGACAAGAGTTTGTCGCGTGCTTCACAGTTGAGCTGATAGCTGATGCGATTGCCTGTTCGCATCCGTGCGTGTGCAGACGCTGGGACTCGAGGCATGGAATGTAGACTGATCGCTGCGGACAGGCACTAGGTCAGGCCCCGCTCCAGGGCTGATGACATGCCGATGGCAGCGTGGGGGCTAATGCAGGCGATAGGTGCGATTGCGCAATAGGTCCGAAGTGCAGAACACGCGGGGTGCGAGGGGCTGCGAGAGAAAGGCATGTCGAGGTCGGGAGTAGTCATCACGAGCTCGTGCCACCCCACCGACCAGGCAGCGATCCGCATGGCATAAAGCATGAGAGCAATTCGCAGATATTAGCTCAATTGTGAATGTGTTCATAGATATGACAGCCTCATTGCGCCGTGACCCTGGGTATCGTGTTGACTCCGCAAATGCAACATTACACGTCGTGAGATATATCGTCCCTACTGCAGTTCGACGCCTTCCCGCTCAGCTGCCTGCAATATGAAGCTCCTAGTCTTCGCATCTGGCGCGAGGTCCAGCGGCACATGGCCATCGGTGTCCTTCTTGTCGTGTTCCGCGCCCATGGTGAGCAGCAGCAGCGCCGCGTCACCATGCCCCTCGCTCATCGCGTGGTGCAGCGCTGTCATGCCATCCATGTCCGTCGCGTTCAGAGGGCTCTTTGCATCCAAAAGCGCCTTCATCATCGGCACGCTGCCCACCGCCGCTGCGCGGTGCAGTGGAAGCTGGCCTCGCTTGTCTTTTATCCGTGCTGACGCTGGCGGCTTCTGTGCGAGCAGTGTGCGTGCGATATCGAGGTTGACTTTCGACGCGCAAAAGTGTAGGGCGGTCTGACCGTTATTGTTCTTCGCGTTTACGTCGGCGTCTTTGGAGAGCAGCAAGTCTACTATTGGCTCTGCGTCTTTCCGCGAGCATGCCATCATGAGTGGCGTCCAGCCTGAGCCGTCTGTGATATCGGCATCGAACGACTTGCTTTGCACGAGTGTTTGAACGATAGCAAGGTGATTGTAGGACACGGCCCAGTGTATTGGGAGGCGATCGTCTGGGTCGCGGAGGTTTGCGAGCTTGGGGTTCGCGGCGAGGAGGGAGTCGACTCGGGATGCTGGGGATTGTTAGGCCTGATCTCGTAGCTGAGGGTGGGACACGCACTTTGACCTTCCCGACAGGCCTCGTGTATGGCGTACTTGGCCTTATATTCCTCCATGGTGTTGCGGATGATGGCTAACGTTGACGCGTGTGTTAGGCAGTTCGCAGCTCGGCTCCCAAAAGTTAACCCCGCTATGGCCGAGGCGTGGAGATCGCCGTGGCGTGACGTAATCATTTGGCTGCTTTCATCCTCAGAACGCGCCTCGTCAACAAAACTCCTGACATTACATGCCCCATTCACATTCTGAATGAGTGCAAATTATAGCGATGCCTTAGATCTATCGTATTTGCTACGACCAAGTTGTCTGTTCTAATGCCACATTTCGGCATTGAATAGTAGGAAGACCAGCGTGTCCAAAATGCGTCATCTCCGTCTCAATTGTCTCTCCAATCTATCGGTATCGCACCAAACGTCCGCCCGTTATAGACTACTCGCTTCCATCTAAAGAGGGTATGTGGCCCTCCGCACGCTAGGCGGAGCCTTTGCTATACCTCCAGGCAGTTCCCTTGTGTCCTCCGCTACTCAGAGGGGCGCCATTGACTTTGCCCCAGGACATTTCGAGGACTGACCAGGTGATCGGAAGACTAGAAAGGTAGACACGATCGAGTATCAGATGCTCCATGTTCTCGGCAAGAGAGACAATAACCGCGAGCTGTCCGTCGATCATAGGCTCTCCTGGATACATCTGATCTGGATACAACTGATCAAGCCATTGCCTGGCTCGGTCTCTTGACGATGATGGAATAACTTCCCTGATGACCCGCTCGTACGCATTTATCTTACTCCGGAAGCGGGGGTCGAAGATAACGTCGAAGATCCAGGTAAATTTTGGCGATCCGTTCATGGTCATAGTGAAGGAACGAATGTATTTTGCGAGATCTTGACGATCAACAAGCGTCTCGAATAACAACATCAAGTCTATACACTGCTTGGTCGAGAAATTGAGCTCTCGGTAGAGCTGTGGTTCTGCAAGTGATCGATAGTACTTTGATGTCATCGAAAGAGCAGACGCTTCCCTTCCGACCAGTTGCTGGATGATCTTTTCGTCTAGCTCGGTTGAGAGACGGTCCATAGTGGGCGAGTAAGGGAGGGCCAGAGCGACTGATTTCTTGTGTTGATGATACTTCTCACCCGAGCGCACCTGATTGTATGGGTGTATTATCGACTTCGTGAGTCGTGGATAGCTTGTTGGCGAAGACTCGCGAGAATGAGCAATATGTCGCGACTGCGCGCCGGCGATGTATGAGGATGAGCTGGAAATCTTTGGAGAGTTGGTCAAAGGTAGTTTGCGAGATGACCTGCGCGTTGCTAATGGAAGGAGCGAAAGTGGAAAGGGCACACCTGGTGTATCAGAGGCACGGACCTTCTCACACGTGCTCGCCCTCATTACTCACCTGGGCAGTAACGCGAGCACAGTGCAGACCGTCCAGGTACGCGAAACGGCGCGTCAGCGCTCAATATGTCGGATGTGAAGTCGTGTTCGACTGGTGCTCAAGTTTCGGTTCCGATGACGTCTTGACAACGTCTCAACCAGAGTTCACCCCAGTCATGTGCTGCTGCTGGTGCCTAGAAGGACGAAAGTATTTGAACTCTCACCGGTCGGGTCTTGCACCTACAAAGACACACATCTCCCCATACGTTCTACACAAGGACAACGCACTCTCTAGGGACACAACCCGGTCAACCCTGCTTCCGACATCTCCGAACCGCCGCCTCTCGACGGCAGTTGTCATCCAACGATGTCGCTCTCGCACCTTTCCACTGAAATCGACGAGATGATCATGCAATACCTCCCACATCAAGCCCTTCACAACCTGACGCTTACAAACAAGTACTATCGCAAGATAGCGGAGCTGTATCTTTACAGGAACGTCCAAGTACGCAGTCCGAACATCCTCTCCGTACCACGTCTTCTACTGACTCTTATCAGCCGCAGAGAGCTCTCGCAGCACATCCGGAGCTTCGCCTTCGATATCGCTAACGAGCAATGGGAAGCAGACCTTCACTATCTTAGCTATTACGATTCGAACAATACCATCGAGAAGGTCAGCAAAGACCTCTCCAAAAAGTCATCAGAGGTACAGCATGCTCTCAAAAATCTCGCGTGCCCGTTGCAAGAGCCTCTGTTTGACGTGACGTGGTACTACAATGTTTCCAGAGAGATTTGGGCTATAGATGCTTCGCTGGCTCTTATAATCTGTCTCGCAACCAACCTCGAACACCTTCGGCTGATGAACATGAGTTCTGCAATCATCGAAGCCGTCTGCCCCGCACGCTGGCAAAGACTCACCAAAAGCGCGTCCTTGGGAGTCTGGCCTTTGAAAAGATTGAAGAGCCTAGAGGTAGTCGTTGGTAAGGATGCGTCTATTCCAATATTGGCACCTGTCCAGACCCTGAAGGTCAGCGGCGACCGGAGTTCCTGCGATAATGGTTCCCACCATGACCTGCAGTGGTCATACAGAGGATCTAAAAGGATTGCAATCTTGCGTAACCTGGAATTGCGGCATATCACTTTGCAAACGGATCAGCTCCATCGCATGTTAGCATTGCCGGAAATGCATGGTATAGAGCACCTGAAGATGGGAAATATCCACTTCGTGGAAGGGAACACGTACGACTACCGCAGATTAAGCGACCTATTGCAGCACCTCCTTCCATCACTCAAGACTCTCGAATGGATCGGAGAAGGAAAAGGAAAACAGTACCAGGTGTACCAACCATTCGGTAGATTCGCAGGTCTCAATCAATTGGAAGAACTCGTCCTCGGCTGCAACTACATACGATCAACCAGTGGCAACATCTACGATCCACCCGCGCATCTTCTTCACCCCACGAATCCTTTCCCGGAGAGTTTAAAGACCCTCAAAATCACGGGAGTACCGCGTTGGTTGCTACATGACCTAGAGGAGGCCTCCAAAGTGTCTCCCTCGCGCAACTATATCCTTGTGACTGCCACATCTCTTGGTCTTTCGACCTTTGACCTGTTTCTTGACATGGAAATTTGGGCCCCACGGAATTACAAGGACAGCATAAAAAAGTTCCTTCTTGAATTGGTGTCTGCTTTGAACGACGTTGGCACGTCATTGCGAATCTATCGACAAGAAGAAGGTTGCGAATCCATACTGTTGTGTGGTCCCGGCTTTGTAGCAGAGCACATCAACTGGGATTATTACTTGCGGAACACTGGAAACTTTGGAGGATCGCAAAGCGGTTTTTGTCGGCGCGATATAAGGTACCGATAAAATTGACTAGCAAGGAGTTAGAATGAGATAGGTCATATTTAAGCATGAGATTTATGGAGAGTGGTGGACTGCGGAGAATGGCTTTTCACCTCGTTTATGGAGATGATCGTATGCTACAAGTAGCTTAGAAGACGCATAGAATCTCATACACATGCCATTAGTCATAGCGTCAAGCTGGTCAAATGTGTAACTCAAAGAACGTTTAGTCACTTCGATGCTAATGCCTGCATACAGTCTACGAGTGTTTAGTGCTGAAAATATTTCTGGACCTTCAAACTGACACTACTTAGAAGTTGTGCAAGTAGTCACCCACAAAGTTCTTGGCCAAGTCTCCGATATCGTGGGCACCTGTAAAGCCCATGTTCTGCACGTAGTCCAAGGCATCGTCTCCAAGCTCAGTCAATGTGTTTTCAACGAAACGGTGCTATAGTATGTTAGTAATCTTTGTCCTCTTAAACGTTCATTGCAGCTCACTGACCTGGTAAGGCCGGTTGTCCGTGTCGTGGAACACAAGGAAGCGCTTGGTTTGATCCTTGTCCTGTCCGTACTGGAACGACTCATCAACGGTCAGTGTGAAGTCTTCACCGCCTGTCTTCTTCGATTTGAACTCGGCGACCTTGTTGGCTTGGACGTAAATGAGACCCTTGGCGTCGCCTATTTATGATTGATTAGCCTAAGGGCATCAACCATGGAAGGGATTGTACGTACCACCAGACTTGACGGTAAACTTGCAGAGCTTGTACTTTTCAGTGCGATTGAACCAGTTCTGGCTCCAGCTGACAGTCATTCTGTTGCTCTTGCTATCACTGAGAAACTCGGGATGGACGTAGATTGTGTCTCCCTTTTGGACGAGAGAAGGCATGATGGAAGGAGTCGTTGGAGTGTAGTGAGAAGTAGATGGTACCGGAGGCGGTTTGTAGGCTGCTGATGAGATGATAGATGGATGACGGGCGTCTTTATACTGTTCAGGCTCAGCTCTCGCGCCTTGATGAACGAAGCCAGCTTGGGTATAAAGTCATGCCAACACTATCTTCCTGCCAATCTATACGCCACGGTACCAATCAAAATTGTATGCTCAACACATGGCTTGCTCTAGATCATTACTATCAGCCAGCTTGGACTCGAAGAGCCTGCGTAGCTGTCGTGAAATACTCTAGTGCGATGAGCTATCGCTGTAAACGTGTAGCCAGCTGTGCAGGTTTCGGTCTTGTCCAGATGAGAGTGACGGAAAGAGACGAGGTTTGCAGACTGCGTGTCGGCAGCTGAATGCGATGATTCTCGGGTATCTCCTCATCGCCCAGATGCCATGTGGCGGCGGAACGGGCTGGCATCCTCCACATCTGACAGGTCCACATCGTAACTTCCAGACTCACATTTTCTACGCATCACCACCCAGTGCACCCCTTCGCTTGCGCGCTTGCATATATCTGCCGAAGCCTAAACTGTTTGTTCCCTAGCCTTGCGTGGCCCTACACGTTTTCGGGCACCCCGCCTTCTCGGCCACCAAATGGACCCTGGAGGCTTTCCAGCCTCGAGCTGAGAGCGCCACTTCTTAGAAAGAATAGAGTGCGCCTTTGACTCAGACTGCGGTCTGGTCCTAGGTTGGGCTTTGAGATTGTGCTTTGGTATACGGTATGATTGCGATAGCTTTGATGTTGTTCGCTGGAGTGTCTGGTGCATCAGCGCCACTTCTTAGCATCGCGCAAACAACATATACGCTATGAGGTTCTCGTCTCATGCCTTATGCGCGAGGCCATGTGCGCACATCACAGAAGCGGCCGAGCTATTGCGAAAGCGATCGCATTTCGCTTCAGTCGTCCGGATGTGGAAGCGCTTCGTTGTTCGTTAACCTTTTTGGTCATTGTGGCTTTCACGTAGCTGCCGCATCCCCTTGTTTGTCGACCGGAAAAGCACTGAGCTGGACGACAGCCTCGAAGTTGACGCAGCTTGAGCGAGAAGCCGTAGTCGATTGGGGAGTAAGAACATCTGCATCCTCGGCAAGGCATGCCCAGGTGAGCAGCGCGTGGAAATCGAGCTAACCGAAAACGCGACATTACGTGAACGCGACTTCTTGGCTGCAGAAGAGTGTACAGTAAGCGCGTCTGACTCATACTGCTGCCTGATTTTCCCTCCTGACTTTTAAGGTCAACAATCCCCGACTTAGGCGCAATACGTTTCTCGTCTTGCCTTCCAGTCATGGACGAGTTTCCGAACGAGCTGCTCCTCCAAATCTTCAGTCTCCTGCACACGCCGATAACATGCTTCTCTTCACCGCGTGTACCCGCTCCTTCGCGAGACCTCCTGGCTTTGTGTCGCGTCTGCCGAAGCTTCAGAGATGTCGCGAGATCGCTCATCTACGAATCGATTGAGCGGGCAGGCGACATGAACAGCGAGGCCTTTCGTCAGCTACCACGTACTCTTCTCGAAAACGTGGAACTGTGTGGGTACATCAAGAATCTGAGACTGAAGATGGAGGACGGTTTTGAGGTAGGCGATTTTTGGGCGGGGCATAGCCTGCGACCCGAGAACGAGCTCGATGACGAAGAGAACGAGGAACGTGCGACTCAAGATGCAGGATGCGTTCGCTATCAGAGACGGTATCGGAAGATGCTGGATGGCAATGGAAGTGATGTTGACGAAGATGTGAACGACGTGCCGGATTACACGCCAGAAGGCTACGTGTGGCTCGGCGAACTCATCTCGGCTATGAATAGCAATCAGGCACATGCTTCTGACCACGACCTTCTTGAGCGCGCTATCTTGGGAGAAGATGTGCTACTCACCCCATGTGTTCTTGCTGCATGTAATCTGGAACAGCTTTGGCTCCGTCTCCCAAAATCACAACTGGACGAGGGCAGCCCAAGCTTTTTGCTCAACAGCATCGTCCATAGTGCCAACGCGGGTGGGTTCAAAAGGCTCAAAGTCCTTCATCTCGATGCATACCAGAGCGGTATCGAGTGGCCGGTCCGTAACGCGCTACCTTTGTTTCTGCTTCCAAGCTTAACCGACCTAACCCTTGGTAACTGTGGTGAGACTGATCATGGACGCCCGTGGGCTGTTGGGCCAGATACCGACGACTCTGCATTCATGGGAGACCCTTGGAAATGGCCAGTTCGCAGTTCTTCTATAGCCAGACTATCGTTGCTATCTCCACGTTTCAGCGGTTCCATCGCCGCGAAAATGATAGTTGCTTGCAGGGCAATCACCGACTTTGAGGTGGTATCACCGTACGAACGTCGACCACGCGATTACGAGTTCTATGACGATGTCAGGACGGCACTAATTCAACATGCCAACACTCTCGTCAGCTTGTCACTTGGGGATACACTAGGAGTGATCTGGCGAACTTTCAATTCAAGTCCAGGTACATTCCGAATGAGCAGCTTCTTCGGCTCACTAAATTTCCTGCGAGCGAAGCCATACTTACTTCTCGGCTACGATGGTCTCAGCCAAAATACTCCGAGTACGTTATTGACAGAAACATCACCGATGCTAGCAGACACTCTTCCAAACACACTCGAGCACCTATGGCTTGACGCACCTGGCAGGCCATGGTATATGAACATGTTGCCGTACTTCAGGGGACTGTTCAGCGCCGTTCGAAGCGGACAGTTCTCTCAACTGAAGAGTATCCATATTCATTGGCACCTTTCAATGTCGGATCGAAGTCCTCACCCGAGGTCCATCATCGACCACGTCAGAAGCTTGACGTACCTTCGTGAGGAAGCGTTGAGGGTTGCAGGATCCATTGCCTTTGACTTTACTGTACGGTTAGCCTACCCCACTCCAGGTAAGTCACGACTAGTTATCTTTTGACATGTAATTTGGGGCGCTAAGCGGCTCCAGAGTATGCGGACGATGGGCTCAAACATCTCATCGAGTATAACAGCGAGAAAACCTGGTCGGAACAACCAGCTCCACTGGCTTACTGCAGAAGATCAGACGAGGATCGTTTGGTAGGTCCGATGTACTACGTTGAAAGTAGTACTTGTGACTTACCTCGGCAAACCACAGAGGAGATGCAAGATGACATGGATCACGGCTACTGGAAAGCTTTACCACCGTCTAATTATTGGTGGTAAGATGCAAACTTGTTCACGGGATAGATTGGGATCGAATTGGGTATTGCGTTGTTGGACGTGCTGGTTCGAAATTGCGGGCACAACGCAGTTGAATAACATAGCATATCATCTCAACGCAGGTGTATCTCCTAAACATATTGTTTCAAAGTATGCAGCAGTGTATATAGACTTGGGTATATTACAATCATTCAAACGCATCTAGTCTCTAAATCCCGACGACTATAGACACAAGACCAACTACAGCCAGCAGTCCCCAAGAAACACTCATTCCCATGGCCCCGCTGTCAACCTCAGGCGTACCGACTTCTTTCACGTCATCGATCTTGCACACGGTTTTGCATCCCTTCTCCGCTCTCTTTCTTCCAAACAAACTGGTGATATCCCTCTTGTTCTCCTGAGCTTTTCCTTCATAAGGTCCACTGGTGTTGAACGTCATCTCGATCCACTGAATGTGGAACTCGGCACTGTCGCCCACATCCATCTCGCCACTCCACTCTCCACCATCGCCCCACATGTTCAAGACCAGAAAACTCTGCTCGCGGGGGACAGAGTATGTGTTCGCGGCGACCTGCTTCTGGTTGAGGTACCAGTAGCTATTCTTGGGCAGCCAGTCGATGCGGTGTGTTTGCCATTCGTCCCAGCGGGGGAGATCGGTGGGGCCAACGGACGCAGCAGCGACCTCGTTGCCGTCCTCGCCTACGGAAGGCTGGTTCGTGTAGCGGATCTGGTCTTTAGGATCGTCGGTCAGAATCTCGATATCGGACTCGTTATCGTCGTCGAAGAAGGTGAAGAACCCTGCCACCGCACCCTTGGCACCCTGCACACGGCCATACATGCGCATCGAAACGTGCATGAGGTTCTTCTGCTGGTTCTCAATCTCTCCAGCCGTCTGGTAGTCATCCATGCGCGATGTTCGTAGTGCGAGGTAGGATGTGGAGTCTTCTTCACCGAGGAAGATGTTCGCGAAGGAGTTGTTCATCGGTACGGGGAAGTCTTCGGTGGCGGGCTTAGTCCAGTTCTGGATCCCCCAATCGTAGTTCCAAGCATCGCTGTTGAACAGATCTGGCTGCCATGTGTTCGCCATGCCCGCGATCTGACTATCATTGAGGAGCGGTGGTGAATCGCTCATTGCGCCTGGGAGGTTTCGGAAGTCGTAGAAGCGGTAGTATTGGAAGTACTCTGGCGTTTGCGAATCTTTGCCGGACTGGACGACATAGCAGTCGCAGTCTGGGTTGTTGTCCTTGGGTGCCTCGTTCATGGAGCTGGTATACGGGTTGGCAGCGAGTGCAGACTGGGCGAGTAGTGCCGTAAGAGGCAGGAGCAAGGCTCCTAGTGGCGGAAGGTATGACATGGCGTTCGGTATGCTTCGAATTTCGTATCGTAGATGTAGTGACAGTATCCGAATGATTAAACAAGGATATGGATATGTAAAATGATCACGGTTGATCGACGGCTAGTAAACGTGAAGAGAATAGCGAACGAGTGTCACCTAGCCATCAGCGATCAACAAGAAGAAAGAAACGTGAAAGCGCTCAACAATGCTGCAACAAAACTCGCCGATGTAAAGAGACGATACCTAAAAACCAAGAGGGTCAGCGCAAACGCGGGCTCCGCAAGCT
>Ga0265780_10012004_pt1 | contig 10192 bp, 7 predicted proteins | sample P1T30metagenome_FD_192432 | JGI IMG/M metagenome (GOLD analysis project Ga0265780, IMG submission 192432) | Plant litter microbial communities from East Loma Ridge, Irvine, California - P1 T30 | ecosystem: Environmental > Terrestrial > Plant litter > Unclassified | place: USA: California... | reverse complement strand
AAGGAAACCCACTTGGATGGCTGCACAGAATAACGCTCCCCTGCCCGATGGGCTGGACATTGCCGGATACCGCATTGTAAAGAAAATTGCGTCCGGTGGGTTCAGTATTGTTTACCTTGCCTATGACGGCGAAGGCAATGCGGTCGCCATCAAGGAGTATTTGCCGAGCGCGCTCGCGCTGCGCCAGCCGGGTGAATTGGTGCCCGTCGTCGCCAAGCCGCACCTGGCCGTGTTCCGTATCGGCCTCAAGTGTTTCTTCGAAGAGGGCAGGGCGCTGGCGCGCATCGTGCACCCGAACGTGGTGCGCGTGCTGAACTTCTTCCGCGCCCACGACACCGTGTACATGGTGATGGCCTATGAGTCCGGCCACTCGCTGCAAGAGCACGTCGCGCGCGCCGCGGGCAAGGGCCGGCGCCTGGGCGAACAGTTCATGCGCCAGGTATTTACGGGCGTCTGCGCCGGCCTGCGCGAGGTGCACGCCAACAAGCTGCTGCACCTCGATCTCAAGCCGGCCAACATCTACCTGCGCACCGACGGTTCTCCGCTGCTGCTCGACTTCGGCGCCGCGCGCCAGACGCTGCACAGCGATGCGCCGATGCTGGCGCCGATGTATACGCCGGGCTTCGCCGCGCCCGAGCTGTCCACGCGCGGCGCCAGCCTCGGGCCGTGGACCGACGTCTACAGCCTGGGCGCGGCCATGCTGGCCTGCATGAGCTGCTCGACCCCGCAGTCGGTCGACGCACGGCGCGCCGGCGACAAGCTGCTCGAGCAGCTGGATAAACTGGTGGGCCGCTATTCGCCCGAGCTGATCGACCTCGTGCAATCCTGCCTGGCGCTCGATCCGCTCGCCCGTCCGCAGAGCGTGTTCGCGATCCAGAAAGCGCTGCAGGCGGCGCCGGCGGCGCCGCTGCCGGCGTCGGCAACAGCGGCGGCGCCGCTCGAGGTGCGCGGCGGCTGGCGCGGACTCGTCGACCGTCTCGGCGCATTCGGGCGCGGCCAGGGGTAATCATGCAATTTTCCGTCTACCAGCAAAGTCATATCGGCGGCCGCAAGGTCAACCAGGACCGCATGGGTTACTGCTTCACGCGCGATTCGCTGCTGCTCCTGCTGGCCGACGGCATGGGCGGGCACCTGAAGGGCGAGGTCGCCGCGACCATCGCGCTGCAGACGGTGTCGATGATGTTCCGCGTGCAGGCACGTCCTTACGTAAAACGTCCCGAGCGCTTCCTGGAAGAAGCGCTGCTGCAGGCCCACCACGACATCCAGGCCTACGCCGCCACCCACGGCCTGCCCGAGATGCCGCGAACGACCGTCGTGGCCTGCCTGATCCAGCACAACTGCGCGGTATGGGCCCATGCCGGCGACTCGCGCCTGTACTGGGTGCGGCGCAACCAGGTGCTGGCGCGCACGCGCGACCACTCGCATTTCGAATACCTGGTCGACCGCGGCCGCGCCGATCCGAGCGAGCGCGCGACCCACCCCGACCGCAACAAGCTGTATAACTGCCTGGGCGCCTCGAGCGCGCCCAAGATCGAGCTGTCGCACCAGGTCAGCCTGCAGCCGGGCGACGTGCTGCTGCTGTGCTCCGACGGCCTGTGGTCGATGCTGCCCGAGGCCGAGATCGTGCACCGCCTGGCCACCGGCAGCGTGGTGCAGGCCGTGCCCGAGATGGTGCAGATGGCGACCGCCGTCGGCGGCGTCCAGGCCGATAACACGACCGCGCTGGCCATCGCCTGGCAGGGCGCCGACACCGCGCACGAAGGCCTGCCCAATGTGATCTCGACCCAGCTGCTGGATGAGGACATGGTCAGGTCGACCATCGTCGAGGCCGACGCCGCGCCTCCTGGCGCCGACGCCTTCGGCGAGGACGATATCGAAAAAGCGATCGCCGAGATCCGTGCGGCGATCGAAAAGTCATCCCAAGTCATCAAATAAGAAAGAATCATCATGACATTTGAACAGCGCCCCAGCGGCCGCGCGGTCGACCAGCTGCGTCCCATCGTCATCACCCGCAACTACACGCGCCACGCCGAAGGCTCGGTATTGATCGAGTTCGGCGACACCAAGGTGATCTGCACCGCCAGCATCGAAGAGAAGGTGCCGGGCTTTTTGAAAGGGAAGGGCCAAGGCTGGCTGACCGCCGAATACGGCATGCTGCCGCGCTCGACCCACAGCCGCATGGACCGCGAAGCCGCGCGCGGCAAGCAGAGCGGCCGCACCCAGGAAATCCAGCGCCTGATCGGCCGCTCGCTGCGCGCCGCCTTCGACCTGGAAGCGTTCGGCGAACGCACCCTGCACCTCGACTGCGACGTGATCCAGGCCGACGGCGGCACCCGCACCGCAGCCATCACCGGCGCCATGGTCGCTGCCCACGACGCCTTCGACAAGCTGGTGGCGGCCGGCCTGATCCCGGCGATCCCGGTACGCCATTTCGTGGCCGCCGTGTCGGTAGGCGTCTACCGCGGCGAGCCCGTGCTCGATCTCGATTACCCGGAAGATTCGAATTGCGATACCGACATGAACGTGGTGATGACCGAGACCGGCCACTTCATCGAAGTGCAGGGCACGGCCGAGGGCGCAGCCTTCGACCGCGCCGGCATGAACCGCCTGCTCGACCTGGCGCAGGCGGGCATCGCCGACCTGATCCACCTGCAAAAGCAGGCCTTGCGGCTGCTGTAAACACCGGGGTCAGGTCTGACATTCGGACACGATCTCAGCCTTAAAGGCGATCATTGCAGAGGCCGTGTCCGAATGTCAGACCTGACCCCGCCGTAAGCTGTATGGCCTCGAAGCCGGTAAAATAGCCGGCTTATTCAATCCAACCCGCATAGCCATGACCCAACGCCTGATCCTCGCTTCCAACAACGCCGGCAAGCTCAAGGAGTTCGACCAGCTGCTCGGCCCCATCGGTTTCGAGCTGCATCCGCAGGGCGAATTCGACGTGCCGGAGGCGGAAGAGCCGTTCGGCACCTTCGTCGAGAACGCGCTGGCCAAGGCGCGCCACGCCTCGCGCCTGACCGGCCTGCCGGCGCTGGCCGACGATTCGGGCGTATGCGTGAATGCGCTCGGCGGCGCGCCGGGCGTGTATTCGGCGCGGTTTGCGGGCGAGCCGAAATCGGACGCGCGCAACAACCAGAAGCTCGTCAGCGACCTGGCGGCGCTGGCCGACAAATCGGCCTATTACTATTGCGTGCTGGTCTATGTGCGCCATCCGGACGACCCGCAGCCGGTGATCGCCGACGGCCTTTGGCCTGGCGAGATCATCGCCAACCCGCGCGGCGAGAACGGCTTCGGCTACGATCCGCATTTCCTGATCCCGTCGCTCGGCAAGACCACTGCCGAACTGGCGCCACAAGAAAAGAACGCACTGTCCCACCGCGGCCAGGCGCTGCGCGCGCTGGTCGAGAAACTGAAGTCCGCCTGACATGATCCCGATTAAAGTCGCCGGCCAAACGCCAAGCGAACCACGTTCGCCGGCCACCGCCGCGCTGCAATACCTGCAGCCGGGCGCGCTCAACCTGACCGCCTTGCCGCCGCTGTCGCTGTACGTCCACTGGCCGTGGTGTGTGCGCAAATGCCCGTACTGCGATTTCAATTCGCATGAAGCGAAGGGCGAGCTGCCCGAGCAGGCCTACCTGGACGCGCTGCGCCTCGACCTGGAACAATCGCTGCCGCTGATCTGGGGCCGCAAGATCCACACCGTCTTCATCGGCGGCGGCACGCCGAGCCTGATGTCGGCCGCCGGCCTGGATCGCCTGATGTCCGACCTGCGCACCCTGCTGCCGCTGGAGCTGGACGCCGAGATCACGATGGAAGCCAATCCCGGCACCTTCGAGGCCGAGCGCTTCAAGAGCTACCGCGAGAGCGGCATCAACCGCCTGTCGATCGGCATCCAGAGCTTCAACCCGGCGCACCTGAAGGCGCTGGGCCGCATCCATGACGGCGACGAGGCGCTGCGCGCGGTCGAGATCGCGAAGAACACCTTCGACAACTTCAACCTCGACCTGATGTACGCGCTGCCGTCGCAAACGCTGGCTGAGGCGCGGCGCGATCTGGAGACCGCGCTGTCGTTCGCGCCGCCGCACCTGTCGCTGTACCACCTGACGATGGAACCGAACACGGTGTTCGCCAAGTTTCCACCGGCGCTGCCGGACGACGACCTGAGCGCCGACATGCAGGACATGATCGCCGAGGTGACGGGGACGGCAGGCTACGACCACTACGAAGTCTCGGCCTATGCGCAGCCGGGCCGGCGCGCGCGGCATAACCTCAACTACTGGAAGTTCGGCGACTACCTCGGCATCGGCGCCGGGGCCCACTCGAAGCTTTCGTTCCCGCACCGCGTGCTGCGCCAGGCCCGCTTCAAGCAGCCGGCGTCCTTCATCGAGGCTGCGAAGCGTGGCAATCCGGTGCAGGAAGAGCACGAGATCGGCCGCGCCGACATGGGCTTCGAGTTCATGCTCAACACGCTGCGCCTGACCGGCGGCTTCGATCCGAACCTGTTTGGCGAGCGCACCGGCATGAACATCAGTGCGATCACCAAGGCGCTGAACGAGGCCGAGGCGAAAGGATTGATCTACCGCGACCACAAGCTGATCAAGCCGACCGAGCTGGGGCAGCGCTTTTTGAACGACCTGCAAGAGATGTTCCTGGCGGGCTGATTACGCTTCGACCGCACCTGCCAGCGCAGCAAGGGTGCGGGCGAGGCCGCTGACGATGCGCGCCATGCCGTCGTAGTCGTTGCGGTCATTGTCTTGCGCCTGGCCCGCCTGCGCCCCGGCCTGGAAATAGGGAAAGCGCAGGAAGCCGGCATCGGTGATCACCAGCGCGGGGCCGTCGACCGGCCCGCTGCCATGCCCCGACAGGGTGAGCCCCATCACATGGGCCGGCGCCGCCAGCCCCTGGCGCGCCAGCATCGGGTCGCTACGCAGGGCGGCCAGCGCCTGGCGCACCTGCATCGACGATTCACGCGTTCCCACGAAAGCCATGAAATTGCCGCCGTCGTCGCGGCCGTCGACGGCGCGCCGGTGCGCGCCTGCGACCGGCGCACGGGTGACCTCATTGTTCACGAAAAACACAAAGCGGATCTCGGTGCCATGCGCGGGACGCAGTGTCGTGGCCGCGCGCGCCAGTTCGAGCACGGCAGCCGCGCCGGCGGTGCCGGCGGCGCCCGCACGCGCATCATGGCCGAGGTGGGCGCCGACGATGAAGGTGCGGCTGGGACGCTCGCCTGGCGCCAGCCTGGACACCGCCACCTCGATGCTGCGGCCCGGATGGGCTGCATCGCCGCCCTGCCGGACAGTTGGGGCATAACCGTAGCGCCGCAGCTCGGCTTCGACGTGGCGCAGTGCTCCGACATACGCGTCGGGATGGGCGCCGTGCTGCGGACCCGGCGCGGCGGCGGCCAGCGCTTGCGTGTGCATTTGCAGGCGCGCCGCCAGCGGCGGCACGCTCGACTTGGTCTCGAGGGTCAGCATGGCCAGCACGATGGCCAGCAGGATCGCGAGGATGACTTTCCAGTGTGAGTTGAAGAATTTGCGCATGGCGTCACACGGCGCCGCTGGGCGCATCGTCAACAGTCGATGGAGCCAGTGTATCCAAATCGCCCGCCGCATGCGCCGCCGCGCGGGCAATTCCGCGTTACAACTCGGACAAGACGCGAGGCGCGGCTGGTCGCCGCTGCACGCGCAGGCGGGCCCGGCGCCGCTGCCACCACAGCACCAGCCCGGTCGCGCCGACCACGCCCAACACCAGGCCGAGCAGGCCCACGGCAGTCTCGCCCGCCACGCCACCCAGTTCGCCCGTATGCAGCGGATAGACGATGGAATTGATGCGCGTGCCAGGGTCGAGCGTGTCCCAGCGCTGGCGCGCCAGCACCTGGCTGGTGCGCGGGTCGAGCCAGACCACGGAGCGGCCGTTGGGATGCGGGTCGTCCGGCACGCGCATGCGCACGGCCAGCGGACGGTCCAGATGCGGCGTGTACAGCAGATGGCCGATGCGGCCGTCCGGGAAAGCCGCTTGGGCGGCGGCCGCCAGCGCGTCGAGCGAGGCCGCCGGCCCTGCGCCCGGCGGCAGTGCCGGCGCCTTGACGACGGGTGAGCCGGCCAGGGCGCTGATCCAGCCGCCGATCGGCCGCCAGGCGAGATAAGCGCCGCTGGCGATGGACACGCCCAGGGCTAGCGCGAACACGACGCCGCCCGTGCGATGCAGGTCGAACGCCGCGCGCGTGAACCCCTTGCCCAGTTCGATCCGCAGCGAGGGCGGCCAGCGGCGCGGCCACCACAGCACGATGCCCGAGAGCGCCAGGAGCAAATAGACCAGGGCGGCAAGCGCCAGGATCGCCTTGCCGGTCTGCCCGAGCCACAAGGCGCTGTGCAGGCCGTGCAGCAGCGACACCACGCTTTCATGTTCACCGCGCCGGCCCTGCTCGGCGCCGCTGGCCGGATGCAGGTAGAGCGCGCCGCGCCACTCCCCGCGCACCAGCACCTCAAGTGTCGCCCCGGCTTCGCGCGGCGGGCGGAAAGTGAAGGCGGCTGTGGGGCCGAACTCGCGCGCCAGGCGTACGCGCAGCGATTCCAGCGATACCACCTGTGCCGCCGGCTGTTGCGCGGCCACGAAGTAGTCGGGATGCAGCCAGCGGTCGAGCGGCCGCGCCACCACCAGCAGCGAGCCGGTGAGGCCCGAGACGATCAGGAGCCACCCCAGCCCAAGCGCGGTCCAGCGGTGGCATGTGAGCCACACGCCGCGTAGCGTTGCGGTCATCAGTACGCCAGCCGCAGCTGGACGTAGAGCATGCGCGGCGCGCCAACCATGCGGCCGCCGTTGGTGTCGGTATTGCGCGTGTAGTAGCGGCGGTCGGTGAGGTTGTTGATCCCGAGCTGGAAGTCCGGCCCCTTCTTGCCCGGCATTTTATAGCTGAGCTGCGCATTGAGCACGCCGAAGCCCGGCACGCGGCCGAGGGCCCCGCTGGCCGTCTCCGCCACCGTGTTGGCGGTGTCGGTGTAGTGCTTGCCCTGGGCCGTGGCCGACAGGCCCAGGGCCCAGGCGTTCACCGTATAGCGGGCGCCGAGCGAGCCGCTCTGGCGCGAGTAGAAGGGCACGTCGCGGCCCTCGAACTCGCCCGACTTCTGGATCGCACGCACATAGGTATAGTTGGCGTACAGGTTCAGGCCTGCGAGCGGTCCCGCCTTGTCGAAGTCGTAGTCGGCCGCGAACTCGAGGCCGTCGTGGGTGGTCGCGCCCAGGTTGCGGAACACGGCTGGGTTGGTGCCGGGGATCGACAGGATCTGGTTGTCGAAGCGCAGGTCGAATAGCGTGAATTCGGAGCGCAGCCGTTCGCCCGCATGGCGCACGCCGACCTCCCAGGTCTTGGCGACTTCGGGGTCGAGCGGATTGGTCTCCGACATCGAGTTCAGCTGCGTGTACTGCACCGCGCCGAACGAGGTGCTGTAGGCCGTGTACAGGGTCAGGCGCTCGCTCGGCAGATAGGACAGGTTCATCGACGGCAGCGCGCGGCTGTTCGTGACATGGAAGGGCGTGTCGTCGGCCGTGCCACTCGGATTGCGGTCGCTCTCGATCTTCTCGTAGCGCACGCCCGGCGTGATCCGCCACTTGCCGTAGGCGATGCGGTCGTCGACATAGACCGCATGCGCGCGCGTGCCGTTCTCGAACACTTGCGTGGCGCCGACCTGCTGGCCGGTGGCGGCGACCGTCGAGATCCTCCGGTCCTGGCCAGTCTCGCGGATATAGCGGTAGCCGACCGTGACGTCGTGGGTGGCCGGTCCCCAGCTCAGGCGCTGGGTGTAGCGCGGCTCGAATCCGCGCACCTCGTTGTCGCGCGGCTGGTATTCGATGCGGCCCTGGGCCGCATTGCCCAGCGAGCTTTCGCGCGCGCTGTCGTAGGCATAGGCGCGCACCTCGAATTCCTGCGTCGCCGATATCGAATTGACGTAGCCGACGTCGACCTGGTCACGCTCGCCCTTCCAGTAGTCGGTCGGGTGGGTGTTCTGAAACGGATCGCGCGCGTACTGGCCTGGGGTGAGGCCGCCGGCCGTCATCGACTTGACGTCGTAGTGGGCGATCTTGCCATATACCTCGGACGACGGGCCGAGCTTGTGGCGCCATTTCAGCGCCAGGTCGTTATAGCGGTCGTCGCTGCCATCGCGCCAATGGTCGCCGTCCATGCCGGAATAGAGCAGGGCCACGCCGAAACCGTTATCGAGCGCGGTGCCGAGGTAGGCCGACACCTGGCGGTTCGATCCGCCGGCTTCGTAGGTGTTGTAGCGCGCCGTGGCGTCGGCCGTGAGGCCGCCCACGTTGGGCACCGGGCGGGTCTTGAAGTTGATGATCCCGCCGACGTTCTGCGGGCCGTAGCGCACCGCGCCGCCGCCGCGCACGACGTCGATCGAATTGAGGTTGGCCAGGCTGGTCGGGGCCAGCACCAGGTTCGGCTGGCCATACGGCGCCATGGCCAGCGGAATCCCGTCGATCAGCATGGTCGAGCGGAAGGAATTACGTGGATTGAGGCCGCGGATGCCGATGTGCAGGCCGACCGAGCTGCCGGTATTGCTGGTGCTGCCGCTGATCTGCACGCCGGGAATGCCGCGCAATACCTCGGCGATGCTGGAAGCACCGCTGTCGACGATCTGTTCACGCCGCACCAGGGTCCTGGCGCCGCCGAAGGCCTGCACGCTGTTTTCCAGCCCGGTGCCCAGCCAGTCGCCGACCACCGTGATGGTCTCGAGCATGCCGGGGTTGCGCGGCGCCAGGTCGGCCTGCGCTGGTGCTGGCCTGCGCTGGATGACGAAACCTTCGCCGGCTTGCGGCACGGCGTGAGCGCCGCTGTCGGCCAGCAGCGCGGCCAGGCCGTCGGCGACCGTGTAGCGTCCATCCAGGCCACGGCTGGACAGGCCGGCCATGTCTTCGGGACGGAAGGCGATCGTGACGCCGGCGTCGCGCGCAAAGCTTGACAGCGCCTGCGCCAGCGGACCGGCGGCGATCTGGTAGTGGCGCGCGTCGGGCGCGGCTTGTGCGCTGGCCGCAGGCGCATGCATGGCGGCGCCGAGCGCGCTGCAGGCGATGAATGCCGGCAAGGCGAGATGGGCGAGGGCCGGGCGGTGACGGCGTGCCGGGGCGGCGGGGGTGTGCGGCGACTCCAATGCGTTTCCTTTCGTTTGCTTGATGGCGTAGTTGCCGAACGGGCGACGAAAAAGGGACAGCAGGGACAAAAAATTTTTTAACCGGTTATGGAGGTCACCGTGACCCAATAGGGCGTGCGCCGCACGATGCGCACCGGCAGGATCTGCGCGATGATGTCCAGCACATGGTCGGTGTCGCCCACGCGGAACACGCCCGAGACGCGCAGGTCGGCCACTTCAGGTGCGCAGCGGATGATCCCCGGGCGAAAGCGAGACAGCTCCTGCAGGAAGGCCGCGAGCTGCATGTCGTCGGCTTCCAGCATGCCCCGGGTCCAGGCCGGGGCCTGGGAGGGCATACGCACCGGTTCGACGACCTCGAACGCCGTAGCCGAGAACCGCACGCTGTCTCCTGCGCCGACGATCCGGCGCTCGCCGCTGCCGCGCAGGACGACTTCCACCCGGTGTTCCTGCACATTCAATAGCGTGCCCTCGTCGAGCGTGCGCACGGTGAAGCGGGTGCCGAGGGCGCGCAGTCGCCCGTGGGTGGTATCGACCAGGAAGGGCCGCGCCTGGGCATGGGTGTCGCGCGCGGTCTCGATATAGATCTCGCCGCGTTCGAGCTGCACCAGGCGCACGCTGTCCGTATAGCGCACCGCGATATCGGTCGCCGTGTTGAGCTGCAGCGCACTGCGGTCGGCCAGCATCAGGGGCCGGTTCTCGCCAACCCGGGCGCGGTAGACGCCATCCGCATCGCCGCGCAGCGCCTGGTAGCCGAACCAACCGGCCGGCAGCGCGACGCCCAGCGTCGCCAGGGTCTTGAGTGTTGCGCGTCGATTGCTTCGGGTCTGGCGCGTGAGGACCGGTACGCCCACCTCCGGTGCGACCGCGCCGAATGCGCGGCTCAGTTTTTCGGCGCGCTGCCAGGCCTGTTCGTGCTCGGGCCTCGCCTGGCGCCAGCGCTCGAACGCCTGGTGGTCGGCGGCGCCGGCCTCGCCGGAATGCAGGCGCACCAGCCAGCCGGCCGCTTCACGGACCACCTGCGGGTCGAGCGGGGC
>Ga0265780_10012003_pt1 | contig 10193 bp, 8 predicted proteins | sample P1T30metagenome_FD_192432 | JGI IMG/M metagenome (GOLD analysis project Ga0265780, IMG submission 192432) | Plant litter microbial communities from East Loma Ridge, Irvine, California - P1 T30 | ecosystem: Environmental > Terrestrial > Plant litter > Unclassified | place: USA: California... | reverse complement strand
CCACCCGGGTCCATCCCCACGGCGAGATCGGCGATCAGCCCGACCGCCATGCCGGCATCGGTCGCCGCCTGTTGCGCGGCGCCGAGGCTTTCCGAGGCGAGCCATTGCAGGAACAGGTAGAAGCCGATCTCCTCGCCCCGCTCCCCGGCAAACCGCGCCACTGCCGCGCCAGCGGGATCGTGATACTCGGACGGCCAACCCTGCCAGCCGGTCGCCCCGTCGCTTGCGAAGAAATGCGCGTGCAGCGCATCGAAGCGGGCGTGGCGTTCGAGATCGTCGCCGCCGCGCCGTGCGTAGTCGGCGACAGCCGCGCGAACCGTGTCGGAGCGGGTGTCATAGGCGACGCGCAACGCGCGTAGCCGCTCGGGGATCGCGCGTTGCCAGTCGATCAGATCGCCGCCGCCGCTCGCCCTCGTCGCGCCGATCAGCGCGGGATCGGCATAGAGCGCGTTCAGGAACAACCGGCTCGACGGCGCATAGGGGCTGAACCGGCTGCTGTCGGCGGGAAACAGAGCGTGCACCGGGCTGATCGCGAGCGCGTCCGCCCCGCGTGCCGCAAAGGCGCGGGCGGTGTGCGCCAGCGTGCCGAAATCACCAAAGGCGGTATCAGAGCCGTCACGCATGGCGCCGATCTGCACCGCCGTGCCCCACAGCCGGCGTCCGCCTGCCGCATCCGCCACCGTGAAGCAACGCGGCGGCGCGACCGCTATGGTCATCTCGCCGCCGGCGAACGCCAGCAGGTGGTAGCCCGGAGTGGTGATTGCCGGCACGCGTAGGCCATCTGCGGCCTGTTCGAGCACGATCGAGCGGCGGCTGCCGTCCTCAAGGATCAGTTCGGCCGGCCCGGCGGCGGCGCAGCCGGACGCGATCACGACCGGCTCTCCCGCATCGGCCGTCACGAACCTGCAATCGCCGTCCTGCTCCGCGTCGCCGACTGCGGCGAGCACCGCCGCAAGCGACTCGTCCGACACGCGCTGCGCCTTGCCCGCCGCATCTTCCCAGTCGATCTGGATGCCAGCTGCACGGGCGCGATCGTACACCGCCGTCATTGGTCGATCCGGAACGGTGAGCGGCGTATCGCCGCGACATCTTTGGACATGGCGATTCCCGAAAAGGTGAGACACTCGAGACGCTTGGGCGCCGACCTCGGTTCCGCCGGCGGTGCCGCGCAGCAACGAAACCTCAAGGACCACGGCGCGTTCATCACCCTGACGTCGGGATCGACGACCACGGGAGACATCATATGGCGACGACGATCTGGCCCGAGGCCGCGAACCGCCGCCTGCGTGCGCTGTTGTGGAAGGGCTGCTCGCTGCGGGAGACGGCGATGTGCCTCGACCGCCCGGCCGCCGACGTGAGCTTGCAGATGCGCAAGCTCGGCATCACGCCGCGTCGTGCGTTCGCCTGAAGACCGCGCGAGCCGGGTGGATCGCGCGTGAGCAAGCGCATGGCCGATAGCCGCGCTCTTCCATGGAGAAGCCAGCCCTCATGTGACACGCGGCGTTAGCCAAAATGCGCCCTTTTGGACGCAACGAAGGCGGCGGCGCGGCATCGACGCGCCGCCGGGTAGATCAGGCGATGCCGGCGCCGCCGGTCACGCCGTACACTTCGCCGTTGATGAAGCTGCCTTCTTGGCTGGCGAGCAGCACATAAACCGGCGCGAGTTCGACGGGCTGGCCGGGGCGGCCGTAGCTGCTTTCCGAACCGAACTTTTCGACCGCTTCGGGCGGCTGCCCGCCCGAAGACTGCAGCGCGGTCCAGAACGGCCCCGGTGCCACGACGTTGGCGCGGATGCCTTTCTCTAGCAACTGCTTGGCGAGCGCCTTTGTATAGGCGACGATGCCGGCCTTGGTGGTGGCGTAGTCGAGCAGGATCGCCGACGGCTCATATGCCTGAACCGACGCGGTGGTGACGACCGCCGCGCCTGCCGGCAGGTGCGGCACCGCAGCCTGCGCGATCCAGTGCATCGCATACAGATTGGTCTTCATGGTCGTGTCGAAATCGGCCGAGGTGACCTTGGAGATATCCTCGCGGTTCTGCTGATGGCCGGCGTTGATGACGAGAATGTCGAGCCCGCCGAGCTTCTCCACCGCCTGCGCCACCAGATCGCGGCACCACGCCTCGTCGGTGATATCGCCGGGCAGCGAAACGGCGGTGCGCCCCTCCGCCTCGATCAGCTTGAGCACCTCGTCCGCGTCGGGCTGTTCGGAGGGCAGGTACGCGATCGCCACGTCTGCGCCCTCGCGTGCATAAGCGATCGCAACCGCACGGCCGATGCCGCTGTCCCCGCCGGTGATGAGCGCCTTGCGGCCTGTCAGCTTGCCGGAGCCGACATAGCTCGTCTCGCCGTGATCGGGCTTTGGGTCCATTTCGCGCGCGAGGCCCGGCACTGGCTGTGGCTGATGCGGGAAGGGCGGGCCGGGATACTGGGTGCGGGGGTCCTGCATGGTCAGGCGATCGCTCATGACTAACTCCTTGATCAACGGCGCTTGAGCGATCGGGCGCGGGCGTTGTTCCAACCGTTACGGGAGGCGGAACGATGGAGGAGAGGCGATCGGCTCGGCCCTAGCCGGCAGCACGCGCGCGGATCAGCGCGGCCATGTTCTTCGCGAACACGGCGGTGCTGATGCCGGTCACCGGTGTCGGGTCGGGGTAAGGCGAAGTGTCGGTGTCGTCGCCGACGTAGGTGTGCGAGTAATCGCCCGGCAGTGGCTTCTCATAACCGTCGCGCGTGTAGAGGTGGCTGGTCTGGCGCAGCGGCGTCACCCAGCGATGCTCCGCATCGAGTGCTGCGAGCACGGTCTGCGCTTCGCCGGCCGGAGCACTGGCGAGGGTGCGCGGAGCGGTCGTCTTGAGATCGCCGATCGCGATGTCGTCGAGCGTGAAGTAGCGCGGCAGCGGCTGCCGCCCGCCTTTTAGCGCCGATCCCGCCACCACATCCGCCACCGGCCTCGCCGCCAGCGCTGCGTACCGCGCGCGCAGCTTCGCCACGTCAGGGTTGCGGAACGAGCTATAGTGCGCGACTGTGTCGTGCGGATCGTCGTTGTGGTAATATTCGCCGTTCACCACGTCCGATCCGCGGCGGTGAACGAACATCGGCTTGCCGGTGCCGATCTCGGTAAAAGTCGGATAGCGCCGCTGCGGATCGAGCGTGGCGGGCAGGCGGATCGCGTCGAGCCAGTCGAGCGCCTCCGGCAAACGGCGCATGAACTTGGCCTCGCCGGTCAGTTCGTAGAAGTCCATCATCAGCGCGATGTTGGCGGCGGTGGTGTGCGAGACGAGTGCCTTGGGTTCATAGGTCCGCGCGCTCGCCGGCTTGAGGTCGGCGACGGTGTGTTGCAGGCCCCAGCCGGGCTGCGGTTGCGGTTGCTGCGCGCGCACGAAACAATCCATCGCCCGCGCGATCGGGTCCAGCACGCGGGCGTCGCCGAGCGTCTGCCACACCATCAGCAGGAACACGATGTTCTCCGCCGCGACATCGTCGTTGAAGGTGATGAACGATGTGTAATCGGGCAGGCCGTGATCGTGGAACTCGTCGCGCAGCGGAAAACGCTGCGGCCAGCCGCCGACCGGATACTGGCTCGCCAGCACGAAGCCGATCACCTTTTCGAGCGACGCCTTGTAGCGCGGATCGCGCTTTTCCAGATACATGCGCAGCATGAACTTGGCGCAATCTGCGGTGCAACTGTCGTCATAGGTGGCGTTGCCGTAATAATGCTGGAATTCCTCCAGCCGCCAGCCGTTCTTGCCGATCGTGTCGTACCAGCGGCGGTGCGATGCCTCGCCAGCGAGGTCGAAATGGTAGTTCCACCCACCGCTCGCGTGTTGCCCACGGATCAGCACGTCGGCGGCCTTTGCGGCGGCGGTGTAGAAATACGCGTTGCCGGTCGCGTGATAAGCGTCGAGGAACACCTGGCCCATCAGCGGAGTGCCCGGGTTCTGGATCCACACGCTGGTCGGATACGCCTGCATCTCGCCCCACTCGCGCGACCGGTCGAGCAGCACCTGCCAGACATAGCCGCCCTGATGACTAACCGTCTCGACCATGTAGCGCGTGGCGTTCAGCATCGCGGTGTCGAGATCGGCGGTCTTGGTCGCCGCCTTTGCGCCGTACGGCGCAAGCGTGGCGGCGGCGATCGCGGCGCTTCCGCATAACAGCGCCCGGCGCGTGACGGCATGGTGCATCAGTCTCTCTCCCACGTTCGCGGGCTGCGTGGCTCCGCGTTTGAAAAGATCATCGACGTTGCTGCTACCGGTGTCAACCACAGTGGCCTTGCCGTTCGAAGGAGCAAAGCCGGCCTTGTTCGCCCGAAAATATTTCTACCGATTCCTATTCTGCTGCTGGGATATAGTTGCAGCTTGAGAAGGGGCGTTTCCCTCGCGCGTTCAAACAGGAGGACGTATGAAGAAAGTCGCTCTGGCTGTTCCCGTGGTTTTTGCGGCGGCGCTCGCCTTGTCGGCGTGTGCAAAGCCCGCCGATGACGCCAACGTCAGCGTGCTGAACGACAGCATCTCCGACGATGCCGGCCTTGCCGACGGCAATGTCACGGACGGCCCCGCGGTTGATCTCAACGCCACCGATACCAATCCCACCAATGCGCCGGGTAACGCGCTGTAGCGCGCTCGGCCGTTCTGACGACTCCACACGCCTGGTAAGCTCCCAAGCGCAACCTCGAACCCGGTGGCTATGCCGCCGGGTAATTTTTCTCGTTTCACATCCTGTTTTACAGCGGCGCCACAGTCGCTGTGACACATCAGAACAAAACGAATATACAGGGACACTTACCATGAAGACTTTCCGGCCGCTTCTCGCCGTCGCCGTATCGACCCTTGCGCTCGCCGCGACCAACGCTGGCGCGCAAACCGCTCCCGCCGCTGAATCGACCAACGAACCCGCCGCGCCCGATGCCGCGCCGCCTTCGCAGAGCGACATCGTCGTGACCGGCACGCGTACCACCGGCCGCTCGCGTCTCGACAGCGTATCACCGGTCGACGTGCTGAGCGCGGCGACCTTGCAGCGGCAGGGCACCACCGAGATCGGCGCTTCGCTGGCGGCGGTCGTGCCGTCGATCGATTTCCCGCGTTCCTCGGCGGTGGACGGCACCGATTCGATCCGTCCGGCGACGCTGCGCGGCCTGTCGCCGGATCAGACGCTCGTGCTCATCAACGGCGTGCGCGCGCACACCTCGGCGTTGCTCAACACCAACGGCTCGGTCGGGCGCGGCTCGGCGGCAGTCGATCTCAACACCATTCCCGGCGTCGCGCTCGACCGGATCGAAGTGCTGCGCGACGGTGCGGCCGCGCAATACGGTTCCGATGCGATCGCGGGTGTCGTCAACCTGCGCCTCAAGGAAGCGCGCAGCGGCGGCGGCGCGACTGTGACCTACGGCGAATATATCACCGACGTGAACACCGCGCGCGGCAACCGTCACGAGAATGACGGTGAGACCGTCACCGTCAGCGCGTGGCAGGGCGTCGGCCTGGGTTCGGACGGTTTCCTCACCGTCTCGGGCGAGTATCTCAACCGCAACCCGACCAGCCGTGGCGACTTCGATCCGCGTAAAAGCCCGTTCCGCGTACGCTCGCGCTTCGGTGACCCGGATGTCGAGCAGTACAGCGTTTACGCCAACGCGGGCAAACCACTCGGCGATAGCGGCTTCTCGCTCTACGGCTTCGGCGGCTACCAGCACCGCGACAGCGTGAGCGCGGCAACCCCGCGCATCGCCGGCGGTACCGGCGGGAACGCCAATGCCAGCGCCGACGCGCTCGCTGCGCTGTTCCCCGATGGCTTCCTGCCGCTGATCGCGGTGTAGTCGGAGGATTACACCGCAACCGGCGGGATCAAGGGCGACATTGCCGACTGGAAGGTCGATCTCAGCGTGTCGTACGGCCGCAACGATCTGACGTTCAACACCCGTAACTCGGGGAATGCCACCTACGGCGCCAACTCGCAGACCAGCTTCTATGATGGCAAGATCAGCTACGATCAGCTCGTCACCGGGCTGGACGTCGCGCGCGAGTTTCCGGCGGGCGAGGGCACGCTCAACGTTGCGTTCGGCGGTGAATACCGGCGCGAAGGGTTCCGCATCGGTGCCGGCGAACACGCGTCGTATGATCGCGGCCCGCTCGGCGGCAACACCGCGCTGGGCTCGGGCGCGCAAGGGTTTCCGGGCTTCCTGCCTTCGAACGAAGTCGACGTGCACCGCGACAACGTGTCGGGCTATCTCGATGTCGAGTTCAAGCCTGACGAGAAGCTGACCATCGGCGCGGCCGGCCGGCTGGAACATTATTCCGATTTCGGCACGACGGTGAACGGCAAGCTCTCCGCGCGTTTCGACGCGACGCCGTGGTTTGCGGTGCGCGGCACCGTGTCGACCGGCTTCCGCGCGCCGTCGCTCCAGCAGCAATATTACACATCGACCGCATCGGTGCTGACCACCGGCGCGATCGTGGAGACCGGGCTGTTCCCCTCGACCAGCGCGGTCGGCCGCGCGCTCGGCGGCAAGGCACTCGATGCTGAGAAGGCGGTCAACATCTCGGGCGGTATCGTCATCCGCAAGGGCGGGTTCGATCTGTCGGTGGACGGCTACAGCATCCGCGTGCGTGACCAGATCGCGTTGTCGGAAAACCTCAGCGGCGCGACCGTCATCCAGCGGCTGCGCGACGAGGGGATCACCACCGTCACGGCTGCGCGCTACTTCCTCAACGGCATCCGCTCGACCGCCAAAGGTGTCGACATCGTCGCGCATTACCGCGCGCCGACCGATACTCTCGGCACGTTCGACCTGACTGCGGCGGCCAACTTCAACGACATCAAGGTGACGCAGGCCCCGCCCGCCGCGACGATCACCTCGTCGACCGGCAGCACCACGCTTCCGGTGTTCAGCCGCCAGCGCATCGTGTCGTTCGAGGAAGGCACGCCGCGCCAGAAGGTCGTCGGCACGATCGACTGGTCGCTCGACAAGCTCGGCGCGACGGCGCGCGTCTCGTATTACGGCGACGTGACCCAGCCAAGCAGCACCGGCTTCGCGGAGGATGACATCCACACCGGCAAGCACGCGCTGTTCGATCTCGAATTGCGCTACAAACTGCTACAGCGGATCAACCTCGCGGTCGGCGCGAACAACCTGTTGGACGAATATCCCGATTACGTGAAGCTCACGTCGTCGCGCGGCACGGTGCTCAACAGCACCGGCCTGGTCGGCTTCCCGTATTACTCGCCATTCGGCTTCAACGGCCGCTACGTCTATGGCCGCATCGGCGTGAACTGGTAAGCGATGCGGGGCGGGCGCCTGTCGCTCGCCCCCAACCGCTCATCACTCGGCAGGGACGAGGGAGGGCGCTACCTGCGTCGTTCCGGCCGCAGGAGCGAGACGTTTGCGCACCTTCGTCACGCCATCGGCGAGATTACGCAGCGCCGGTTCATCGTCGATCCGCATCCAGCCGCGTTCGGCGGTGAGCAAATCCGCGTCGCGAAGCTGCTGCAACACCTTGTTCACCTGCACGACACTCAGCCCGAGCGCCTGCGCCAGCACGCGCTGGCCGATCGGCAGATCGAACCGGCCGCCCACGCAGCGCCCGGCTGCGAGCGCGCGGTCATGCAGCTCGAGCAGCAACCGGGCGAGGTTGCGCACCGCCGATCCGTCGTTCAGCCACGCAAGATGATCGAGCAGCCGTGACCGGTAGTCGTGATCGGCCCCGTCGATCCACGCGCGTACGTTGGGGGCAGGCTCCGCGCCGGCTGCGGCGACATCCGTCGCATCGACGCTGCACAGCCGCGTCAACGTAACCAGATCGCAGCTGTTGCTCCCGCCGCCAATCGTCGGAGTGATGACGTCACCCGGCATCAGGAACAAGAAGATGACGCGGCGCTCGTCACTGGTCGTGCGGCACCACGCCGCCCAGCCCGAGGTGATGATACGCGGGTTCGACAGCAGCAGCGTGGTGTTCGAACGGTGCTGCTCGGAAGTACGCCACATTCCGCGAACGACGCCGGCTTCGGCTGCGTCCTCGGTGCTCTCAAGCTTCAGACGGTGCAGGACACACTCGAGGTTCGCCCGTTCCAGACGTTGTTCGCGTACATTCACAGACGACCTCTCCCGGTCCGATCAACGCCGATTGGCATTGCTTGATCGGAGAAACGGAACGGACCCGCTCGCGGATGCACGCAAAATTCCACATCGCCGGCCGAGCGACTGCTCAACGCCGGTTTGGGTACGAAAAGGTAGTTTCACGCGGGCTGCGGAATACCTTGTCAAAAACAGGCCAGTAAAATTTGGTTCCAGGGTTCATCTGAGCATCCACCAATATTTTTCCAGTCATTAATCAGCTTGAACATCCTGTGATAATTCTTGGCAAGATCAAGATTTGTCGTGGAATTATCTGGAGAAACGGAAGACTAGAGGCGGCTTGCAGGAGGAAACGCCAATGTCTCCGCCGTACATGACTGGGGAGGGGCAGGGCGCGACCTATGATCCGCACCCCGTTGTGGCAGTGGCTGCGACCAGCGGCGGTATCGTGTCGCTTGGTGCTGCGCACCGATCCGTGGCGGTGCCTGCGGGCGTTGGCCAGTTCTGGAAGAAGCTGCTCGCCTTCGCCGGGCCGGGGTATCTTGTCGCGGTCGGCTATATGGACCCGGGCAACTGGGCGACCGATCTCGCCGGCGGCTCGGCCTATGGCTATGCTTTACTTTCGGTCATCCTGTTCGCCAGCATCCTCGCGATGTTCCTGCAATCGCTGTCGGCGAAGCTCGGCATCGCCAGCGGGCGCGATCTCGCCCAGGCGTGCCGTGAGACGTATTCGCCGCGCGTCAACATCGCGCTTTGGGTCCTATGTGAACTGGCGATCATCGCCTGTGATCTCGCCGAGGTGCTGGGCACCGCGATCGCGCTGAAGCTTCTGTTCGGGCTGCCGCTGGTCGCCGGCGTGCTGCTCACCGGTTTCGACGTGCTGTTGATCCTTGGGCTCCAGCATCGCGGTTTCCGGAAGCTGGAGGCGATCATCATCGCGCTGCTTGTGGTGATCGGCGGGTGCTTCGCGTTCGAACTCGCGCTGTCCCGGCCGGACTTCGTGGGCGTGCTGCACGGCTTCGTGCCGACGACCAGGATCGTGAGCGATCCGGCGATGCTCTACGTCGCGATCGGCATCCTCGGCGCGACGGTGATGCCACACAACCTCTACCTCCACTCCTCGATCGTGCAGACCCGCCGGTTCGAGCGTACCGATGACGGCAAGCGCGAAGCGTTCAAGCTCGCCACGATCGACAGCACCGCCGCGCTGACGCTCGCCTTGTTCATCAACGCCGCGATCCTGATCCTCGCGGCCTCGACCTTCCACGTCGCCGGCCGTTACGAGATCGCCGATCTTGGTGAAGCGTACCACCTGCTCTCGCCGATGCTCGGGGCAGGGGCGGCGAGCGTGCTGTTCGCGGTCGCTCTGCTCGCCGCCGGTCAGAACTCGACGGTGACAGGCACGCTCGCCGGGCAGATCGTCGCGGAAGGCTTCGGTGGCCTCTCGTTGCCGCCGTGGCTGCGCCGTTCGGCGACGCGGCTGCTCGCGATCGTGCCCGCGGCCGCCGTCATCATCATGGTCGGCGATGCCGGCGCGACCAAGCTGCTGATCGCCAGTCAGGTCGTGCTCAGCCTGCAACTTCCCTTCGCGGTCGTGCCGCTGGTGCGGATGACCGGCGACCGGCGGGTGATGGGCGTGCTGGTCAATTCGCGCGCCGTCTCCGCGCTCGCCTGGAGTGTCGCCGCGATCCTCATCACCCTCAACGGAGTCTTGCTATGGAGCCTGCTGTGAACCGTTAAATAACTGAATTGCCGAAAAACTCTATCAGGAAAGCAAAGCCATGACCGACGAGACCAAGCAAGCTATCGAGGTTCTCGACCGACGGGTCGAACGGCGCAACGAACGCCGCGACTTCTTCAGGTCCGCACTCGGAACCCTCGCCGTCGCCGGCGCAGGCGCTGCCGCGATGACGATGGGCAGCCGCGCGCAGGCCGCCGACGTAACCGATGCCGACGTGCTCAACTTCGCGCTCAACCTCGAATATCTCGAGGCGCAATTCTACAGCTACGCCGTGTTCGGCACCGGCCTCCCTGCCAACCAGCAGACCGGCACCGGTAAGCAGGGCGCCGTCACCGGCGGCCGCAAGGTGACCTTCACCGATCCTATCGTCGCCGCCTACGCCA
>Ga0265780_10012002_pt1 | contig 10193 bp, 7 predicted proteins | sample P1T30metagenome_FD_192432 | JGI IMG/M metagenome (GOLD analysis project Ga0265780, IMG submission 192432) | Plant litter microbial communities from East Loma Ridge, Irvine, California - P1 T30 | ecosystem: Environmental > Terrestrial > Plant litter > Unclassified | place: USA: California... | reverse complement strand
TCTCCCACTATTCAGCATGGACAACGATACTCTTCGCAAAGCCATTGAGATCACAGAAGCCTACCTACTTCTCGCTCCCTCCGCCGTACTCGCCGATAATTTCCGGCCAGCTATTCTACAAGCCCTTGCAGATTTACTAGGCAGCCTCAAAGTCGAAGCAAACGGTATCATGACACATCTCGTACAATGCATCATTCGCGGTGCACAAGGTGTAGGCGGTGAACAAGCTGTCAAGGTGCTTACTAGCGACCTAATATCCACCGGCTTCCTCGCCAAAGTCCTAGAAGGACTCCATGGTGCATGGACACACCACCAATCCCACGGACCCTACCGCGAACTCCCGTCCCGCGCTGTTGATGGCGTCGTAGAAACAGACTACTTCACTGTCCTAGCCCGCATCGCCATTGCCTCTCCTACCGTCCTCCTCGAAGCCCTTTCTTCCCTCTCAAGCGAGGGCTTAGAAAAGACGCTAGACTGGTTGCTCGAAGAGTGGTTCAGCCATATCGAGAACATTGGAGACTCGCCAAACAAGAAACTCATGTGTCTCGTCCTGACACGTTTCCTAGAAGGTGGCCAGTCGTGGATGTTGGCACGGTTGCAGTTGTTGATTGGGGTGTGGACGGATGTGCTGGGTGAACTGCTGGATGGTATGGATGACCGGAGTCAGGAGTATGTTTTCCCTTTCCCTCCTTTCGATTGCTTTCCATCTTCCAGGGGAATGTTACTGACGATGCTATCAAAAAGCTCCCTCTACTGGCCACCAGAACCCTACCATCCAACCGAACCCGAAGCTCCAGAGGACTTGCGTAAGCGCGAACTCATCTACACTGATCCAGTCCATCAGATCAACCTCGTCAGTTTTATACGCGAGCATCTTCAGCAAGTCATCCAGCAAGTGGGCGGAGAACAGGCATTCCAAGAGGAGTGGTTGAGTCGTGTGGATAAGGAGGTGTTGAAGGGATTTGGAGAATTGGGAATCATGTGATAAAACTAGACAAGACGAGATGAACCGCATAACGAGAGCTTATGGCAATCGTAACTCTTTTCCGAATGAATAGATGATCGAATGCATACAAAACTCATGTCCATGTCCTAACATCATATTCAAATAACAACAATAACAACAATGCAGATTGAAAATCAACAACAGAAATTCAATTATTGCGTCACTACTACTAAAAAGTTCAACTTTACCAAAGCCTTAATCAGTGCAGGGCAAGACCGAAGATGATAAGCCGTGAGTAATGTGCGATGAAACTAACTAAACCAGAACGTCGTTCCTGTTCTGTATAGCATGTGGAAAACTGAAAAGGAAAATAATAAGAAACAAAATCCGCAAGGAGGTATCCTACCATTACTACAGTCAATATACCATCACACCCAAACACCTACCCAGCTGCCCATGGAAGAAGGTAGAAGAAGAAAATAAGGTATTCCCAAGTTTCCCCTCCCCCCTTAAGAATAAAACGCCTGCTGAATGATACCTTGCACCTTGCACCTACACATTTTCATAACATTTGAAGCCTAGCAGCCAGGCAAACATCTAGTCTTTTGCGATCTCTGTCCGTACTTCACCGTTTACGTTTTCTGTGTCTCGCTCGGCTTGGCCCTCTTCTTTCGCAGCGGCTATTTCCTCCTTATCGTCATTACCTTCCATTTCGACGTCGGCTGTTGGGGCGGAAGTAGGTGCCATTGCAGTGGTGGCGGTAGTGGAGATGGGGGGCGATTCAGGCGGGGTTACGACACCAGCAGGTGATTGTGAGCGTGTTGAGCCGCCGGCGGCGATGGCGGCAACGGCAGGAGCTGTGATAGCAGGTGGTGCGTCCATATCAATGTCGCCATCTTCATCTGCTTCTTGCTCGGCAGCAGTGGGAGTTTGTGTGCGAGAGTCGGCGGCGGCGGATGGTTGGCGCGTGGAGACAGCACTTTCGCCATTGAGCTCTTCCAAGCCGTCCATGTCATCGGCCGGGGCAGCGTGGGGATTGGGGTAGTCGGTAATATGCCGTCTTTTCTTCACACCGGGTTGAGCGCGTACTCCAAGGCTGTTCTTATAGTCTTCGTCGTCGCTTGCATCGTACAGTTCGCCCTCGTGCTCAATCTGCTTATCGCGCTGGCGTTGAGTCATTCGGACGTCCTTGTTCTCATCGGCATCAAGGTCATCGTCTTCTTCTTCTGCATCGGAATCCATCATACGGGTCGCTGCTGATTGAGGGAGGTTTGGAATGGTTGTGAACGCCTCGACCGACGGCTTTCCTGTTCGCCGGATGTTTTCAATAACGGCCGACTTGATCTTGTGCAGGTAATCGTGAGAGTTTGCGTTCTCCATATTCGATGGCCGGACATCTAGCTCATAGTCGGGAGCAAAGTATTCGTAGTAGTCGTTGAAGGGCAGCTGCTTTGCCATCTTCTCACCGACTAACTCTCCTGTTTCGTACGCCCAGGTTCGCGCGACATTCCTCATGGTGTAACCGCCACCTCCCAGGACAATTACGGGAACACCGAAGCTCTTGACGTACTTGACGCAGTTTGCGTGGCCGTCCATACTCAGATTGAAGCAACCGAGCCTGTCTCCGGAGAGACTGTCACCACCACATTGCAGCACGATGGCTTCGGGGCCGTAGTAGTCCATGACGGCCTGAATGACAGGCTCAAAGATGTTCCTGTATGTTTCATCCGTGATACCGTCTCGCAGGGGAAAGTTGACCGAATAGTTTTTGCCGCTGCCGACACCGATGTCACGCAGTTCACCAGTGCCGGGAAAGTACTCGCCGTACTTGTGGAATGAGACGGTCATGACGCGATCGGTAGTATAGAAAGCCTCCTCAACGCCGTCTCCGTGGTGAACATCAATGTCAATATAGAGCACACGCTGCTTATAGCGAAGCAGCTCGATGATGCCAAGGACAATGTCGTTGACGTAGCAGAAACCACTCGCCTCGCTTTTCTTTGCGTGATGCAAACCACCGGCCCAGTTAACAGCAACATCGCATTTGCCTCTATTCAGGCGGGCGGCCCCTTCCATGGTTCCGCCCGCGCTGATGCCACAAAACTCAAACAAGCCGTCGAATACCGGACAGTCGTCTCCAACGTTGTATTTGCTTTGTTCGCGCGTGAACATTTCCATATTGTCTGGTGTCACCTTGTGCAGGAATTCGATGTACTCGTCGGTGTGGAACTGCGTCATCTCATATTTGGATGCTGGCTTTGCGCGCTGCGTCTCTTTTAGCCCGGCACTTTCGAAAACACGGTCAGGGTACGTACGTAAATTTCCATCTTGGTGTAGAGGCCATAGTTCATGATCAAGCTATGCGCCATGCGTATGCGATGGGGCTTCATAGGATGGCCGGCTACATAAGCATAGTTGCCCACATCGGAATCGTAGAAGTAGGCGACTTTCTTGGGCTGCGAAGCGGTGCCGTTGTTGAGGGAGGACGAGCCCGTGGTCGGGGCCATGTCGATTTCGACCATGTCTTTGTTGGTGGCTGCGCACAGCTATGCGACTGGGGAAAGAATACGATAGTGTGATGGAGGAAGATCGGAAAGTATAAAGTGAAGGTGTACTTTCTGTGTGATTACCAGTACTAGTGGAAGCAGCGCAACTGTGAGGGATCCAAAGTGTGGTAGGTGGAGGGGTTGAACCTTGGGCGAGAGATGGCGGGAGCTTTGGACAAAGACGACAGTCAAGGGCATTGAGCATCGAGCAGCTGCAAGGGTACCCCCCTGTTTAGCGCCGGTCCCGGAATAACCGAGCCGCCGCATCTGGTAATCGCGTAGGTACGTGAGAGCTCCAGGCCGAGCATCAACAGCTTCATCGCCAAAAACGTCGCCGACCACCCCCCCAAACTCGATCACAATCCTCCCTTTCTGTCGGGCCACTCATTAACAGGACGCGAAAGGAATTCCGAAAACGTACAGCCTTCAAGACGCCACCATCCCGCCACCATGGACCGATTAAGCAGAATGCTCGCCGCCGCTCAAGGCATGGGCGGTATGGGAGGAGGGCCCCAGGCCGACACCAATCTGATTGATAACTCGGAAACCGTCTACATCTCGTCGCTTGCACTTCTCAAGATGCTACGGCATGGCCGAGCAGGTGTGCCTATGGAAGTCATGGGCCTGATGCTGGGCGAGTTTGTCGATGATTACACGGTGCGAGTGGTGGATGTCTTTGCCATGCCCCAATCAGGTACTGGTGTTTCCGTTGAGGCGGTAGACCCCGTCTTCCAAACCAAGATGATGGACATGCTGCGGCAAACAGGAAGGTACGCAATCACCCTTTGGGCTCTCACCCCACGCCCTCACCTTCCCACATGGATGGCATGGTTGCTGACAAACACAGGCAAGAGACAGTCGTGGGCTGGTACCACTCACATCCTGGTTTTGGCTGCTGGCTATCGTCGGTCGATATCAACACCCAGCAATCATTCGAGCAGCTCACACCCCGCGCCGTGGCCGTCGTAGTCGACCCCATCCAATCCGTCAAGGGCAAGGTTGTCATCGATGCCTTCCGCCTCATCAACCCGCAAACTCTCATGATGGGCCATGAGCCCCGCCAGACCACTTCCAACGTCGGTCACCTCAACAAGCCCTCGATCCAAGCGCTCATCCACGGCCTAAACCGCCACTACTACTCCATCGGCATCAACTACCGAAAGACGGCGCTGGAGGAGAACATGTTGATGAACCTCCACAAGCACGTCTGGACAGAGGCCCTTCTCATGGACGACTTCAAGGGTGAGGGAGAGCGGAATACCGACAGATTGCAGAAGCTTGTCACGCTAGCAGAAGGCTATGAGAAGCGCGTAAAGGAGGAGACGGAGTTGACCAAGGACCAACTGAAGACACGATACGTTGGAAAAGTAGACCCAAAGAAGCGTAAGTTCAGCTAGACTTGTCTCACCCACACCTTTATTAACAAATCATCACAGACATTTCCGATGTGGGCCAACAGCTGATAGAGGACAACATTGTCTCCGTTTCACGGCAGATGATCGACAAGGAGGCCTCGGTACCAAAGTCTAACGGACGGCAAAATGCCAAAGCACATGGCGGCGACGATGAGATGGAGGAGTAGAGAAATCGCCTTGGCAAGGACATCATGACCAAGCGGGTCGGAATATGCCATGTACTATACAGTAGTAGCACTCCCGGGTTAGAACGAGGGCGAGTCCAGCGATGTGCACGCTCAAGGAAAGACCTACGACATAGTAATGCATAAAGTATGAAAGTAACGATATCATCCAATACTAGCATTTCCATGGGTTAGATGACATGATCATCTGCTTCTTGCGTGACGTAAAACAGAGCGGCCCGCTAGTCATCATGTCGCTAGTGTGATTTACCTGAAATATGCAGGGGGTTGTGATTTCGCGCAGTAGATAGTGGCTTCACTAATGATTTGGAAGCACATGATTGCAATCTTTTGTTTGATACCTCTATTTTAGTCATGTAGTAGTTTTTTTTAGTGGAATACCATGAGAAGAAAACACGCTTCTCATGCTAATGTCGGCTCTGAGCCTTCCTTCATATGATGGATGTGGTGTGCTTGTTGCGGGGTTGGGGAATTGGGTTCGGAATTTCGCAATAGAAAACAACAAGCAGACAAAACACCTCCGTAACCCAATGCTGCGCCGGATGAAAAAAAAGGTTTCCCATAATCGCATGTCTTCTTTCATACGCCGAAAAGCAAAACGAAAACCCTCGAGGGTTATAAAAAAACTCTGGTAATTTATGGTAATCCGCCACCCTTTAGGGTCGAGAGAGAGAGAGAGAGACCATCTGGTTTGGTATAAAACAGACAACAAATTTCACCGCCCACCAGCCAATGCAAACCCTGTTTCGTTTTCAAACAATGGAAAAAAGGCTTTAGCCGCGTTCCGCTTGATTTTCGTAAACGCAACCATTTCGTCGCGAGAGAATGTGTGATAGAGAGAGAGGGAAGTCGTAACGCCGTTTTGCACATGGGAATTCGGTCAAGGACAATGTACGAGTCCCTCCATGGTATGTATGAAGGGTTCTTGCAATTGCTCGGGGGAAAAAAACTCCAATAAAATAAGGGTGACGGCTGATTCGCGTCCTTGATCGAAATTGGGCTAGCTGGGTTATCCATTTCCAAGGGCGATTGTTGTTACATGACACTCGTCGATGAGTGTTTCATGAGTCATATTTGCCCATGTGTGCTTTCTGCCGCGATAGTATCTTACAGCAGCTAGTGTCAAGGTCGCCATGTCCAGCCAGACTAAGGATGGCCATGTGGTTTACCTGAGCTCTGCTCATGGTGTGATGTATTCAGGCCTCCTGGGCGGTTCTTCTTCGCATTCTCATCATCGGAGCTCGAATGGCTACTGCTGCCATCTTCGAGATTGATAGTTCCATCCTTGGATTCTCGGCGGAGCCTATCGGCTTTATCTTTGAGATATTGGGCTTGTTCAGCCGCTCGTTGTGCACGGATTTGCTTCTTCCACATGGCAGCATAATGACCGTTACGATCAAGCAGCTCCTCGTGTGTTCCCCGTTCCTGAACCCTGCCCTTGTGCAGGACGAGGATCTGGTCAGCATGGGTGATTGTGCTAAGACGATGAGCAATGATGAGCATTGTACGACCCTTTGCTAATGTCGTAAAAGCTTCCTGGATATGCTGCTCCGTCTCCGTGTCGAGAGCTGCGGTAGCTTCGTCAAGCATGATGATACGTGGATTCTTCAGAATAGTACGGGCAATGGCAACTCGCTGCTTCTCACCTCCTGAGAGACGTAGACCACGATCACCGACCTTGGTTTCATACTTGTCAGGGAACGTCATGATCTTGTCGTGAATGCTGGCAGCTCTACACGCCTCGTGTACCTGTTCGTCGGTTGCCTCGGGGTTGGCATACTTGAGGTTGTACATGAGCGTCTCATTGAAGAGGACGGTATCCTGGGGCACGACGCCAATGTGACTGCGTACCGAGTCGATGGTGAGATCTTCCACATCATGTCCGTCAACCTGAATGCTTCCGGACATGGTGTTGTAGAATCGGTACAGCAGGCGGAAGACGGTCGATTTACCACCACCTGATTCACCAACAAAAGCCGTCGTGGTACCTGGCTCGCAGTGAAAGTCAAGTCCTGTCAAAGCTGGTTTACGCTGATCGTAGGCAAAGTGCACGTCCTGGAAGCGAAGATTGCCCTCGCACGTTGGCAGAGGTTGTGCATCTTCTTTGTCGACCACAGTAGGTTGCTCCTTGAACAACTCAAGCATTCGCTCCGAGTTGATCATAGCAGACTGGATCATCCTGTAAAAGGTGCCGAAGAAATTGAGAGGACTCTGAAGCTGGCCCATGTACGTGATCAACGTGACGAATTTGCCAACCTCCAACTCTCCTGTCGCGACCTGGTAGGCGGCTATGAAGCAAGTTACCAGTAGTCCGACCATAAACACCATGTTCTGTGTAATGTTCATGATGTTTAGCGATATCATGACCTTGTACTCGGCATTCTGATACTTCTTGACAGCTTCACGGTAGCGGTTAAACTCGTACGCTTCAGCATTGAAATACTTGACCGTTTCATAGGATACCATGGAGTCATTTCTGCACATGTTAGCTAGGTTGTCGATGGAGTGCACTTGGCCCACTTACTTTACTGCGTCTTCTTCCCTGTCAGCATTGACCATTTCTCGTCGGATCTCAGCACGCCATTGCGCCATGCGAATCGTCAGGTAGATGTACCAGAAGGTGACGATGGCGATGACAAGTGCGTAGTATGCATCGAATCTGATGAGAAAGTAGCCGATGGCGACAGCCAAATCGATCAGCATGGGCACGACCGAGAAGGTCACTTGCTCGAGGAACGTGTTGATGGAACTGCCCTTTCCTAGCGCCGACAAGACCTCGCCCGTCTTCTTGCCCAGATGAAAATCCAAACTAAGACTGTGCACATGTTCAAATGCCGCAACCGAGAGTTCGCGATAAGAGTACTGGGAAACGGGGATCCACAGCGCAGATCGCGTCGCACCAAGAAGACCGTTACTGCCCTGCAAGAAACGGAAGGCAATGTATACCATGATGGCGGTCCAGGGGTTGCCCTTCTTGGGGTCCCTGAGGCGATTGACGATTTCACCCGTCAGATCGGGTACTAGGACGTTGACGACGCGCTGGGCAAGCACGAGGATGAAGCATGCGACCACTACTAGTTGCAACTTGCGATCCTTGGAAGGCCAGAGGTAGGGAAAGAAGACATGGTAGCCTTTGATGTATTCCCACCAGCTGCGCGCGGGTGCGCCAGTGGGTCTGCTCCAGGCGGGCGGTGCAGCACCCTCAGATGGCTGATGTTTGCCACCAGCTCCATTAATAGCGCCGTAAGAACCGTTCGCATGACCATTTTCCGCGTGACCGTTTTGGTCAGCGCCACCCAAGAGAGACGTGCTTTCGCTCGGACTTGCCCTCTCCTGCTGGAATTTGCGCCTCGGCACGATGACAAAAAGTACGTAGAATACGATGAGAGCGAGCAGCAGCAGGATGCGGAGCAGGTCCATGGCCACCTCGGCCGCCTCCCAGTCGGTCATTCCGAAACGCAGGCGCTTGGGGGGTAGGCCGACGGTCGGCTCCTTGTGGGGATGCGTGTAGATGGCAAATGAGAGGGTGACCAGGACTATCTCTAGCACGGTGCCCAAACTCCATGTTGCCAGATGGGCCTCTGTTGGCGAGGGTTTCGAGTCGAGGAGGGAGATGAGGAACAGACAGTAGATGAAGAAGGAGCCAACGAGGTAGATCTGCAAAGGGAAAAAAATTAGTTTATTGTTGAGATGGATATATGTGTTGAGAATGTGCAGACATACCACGACGGCTTTGCCCGCCCACCAGTGCTCCTCCTTCTCGACCAGAGCATGCGCGACGGTGATGACCGAGTTGCCGACAAAGGTGAAGGCGGTAGCCAGCGACACCCACTCAAACAACCGCTTCTGGGTCTGGGTGACATCGTCGTGGACCGTCCTCTTGACAAAGTTCCGGGTCGGGTCGGTTGCAGGCAGCGGCTTGCCTCCAGGGCCGGTTGTAGTAGGTTTGGCGATATTAGAATTAGTTTTGGAGGCGGCAATGCTGCGAGTTGTGAATGCGGCGAGGAAAAAGACGAGCATAAGGATCGGATAGGCATATTGCAGAACGGCGATGGCGTCGCGAACAGAGCCGGCGTAGGACCATCTTTGGCTGTCGTCCTGGACAAGCATGTGGGCCTGGCGCAGCGGTGCGGCCATGTTGCAGCTTCTCTCCACTTCAATGCGAGGCCCGGATGCGAGGACTCACAGGTGGCAGAGAACGACGGGGCGAGGGTTTAGGAAGGAGGAAGGAGTTGATACAGACGAGAAACGCGGTGACATGTTGGACTGCTTGGGTAGTGGGCGAGAGAGAGGCTAGACTGGTGGCGCACATGCAGCAGGCATTAGGCCGGTCGTGGGACGTGCGTCAAGATGGATCTCGACTTCGCACCCCGGGCCTGCATGGGCGAAGCTCCAGGGACACACGACAACTCACGGCCACCAGCGTCGGGTCCTGCAGCAGCCTGCAGCTTATCACCACCTTGGGCGGCACTTGTCCACCTTGTCGAGCTTGTCGAGCTTGCCCAGCTTGTCGTCGGCTCACACGCACACACGCTCTATCTCACTCTCACTCACTCTCTCCTATATGCCTGGTAGCTGAACGAGGGCGCGCCACCAGCTGTCGACTGCCAACGCCCCCCCCCTCGCCAAAAGTCAAGAGGCCGCGTCGCTTTTGCCATGAGGTGCCGGACGTCGCCCTAGTGCACAGCTCAGATGACTGAAAACAATCGCCGCACGTCAGCGGTCGCCTCGCCCAAAATCCCGCCAGCACCGCCGCTGCCTCTACCCAAGCAAAAGTCGCGCTCCTACTTTGAGCGCTTTGTTGCACAGCCCTTGACTACGGCCTACGGCTCCCGCCCACCGAGCGTGCAGCAAGGCCATGGCCCAGAAGGCGGTCTTCCGAACCCTCTAGTGCCGAAACTTACCGGGTAAGTAGCGAGCGAGCCTCTCTACATGTTACATGTGTACCTGTCGTGTCGTTGTGTATGCGGCTACATACCGAGAACACTGTACATACAGTATGCGTATGCTGGCAAAAAAAATGTACGCTGCTGGCCTGGCCACCACAAAGCGCCTACTTACATACACGACCACATACCTATCCACCCTCGCAGCTTCCTTC
>Ga0265780_10012001_pt1 | contig 10193 bp, 2 predicted proteins | sample P1T30metagenome_FD_192432 | JGI IMG/M metagenome (GOLD analysis project Ga0265780, IMG submission 192432) | Plant litter microbial communities from East Loma Ridge, Irvine, California - P1 T30 | ecosystem: Environmental > Terrestrial > Plant litter > Unclassified | place: USA: California... | reverse complement strand
ATCTCGCCGCGATAACCGTGTCGTTCGAGAACTTCGACTATCAGCCCGAAGGGGCCAGTCTCACCGGGCAGGACATGTTCCGCGCCGCATACGCCGATCAGGGCATCGGTTACATCACCCGCCAGGTGACGAAGTTTGTCGCCGACTGGGGAAACTTCAAGGCCGCCTCGAAAGCGGCCTGACCCTCTATATTCGGCATATGGCGTGGCTTCAGGCCACGCCAAAGCCGGACCCTCGATCGCGGCGAGCCAAGTTCGTAGAAGAATCACCTGCTCCCCGGCTCAGCCGGATTGAGAAGATGAAGCGCGACAAGATCGTGCCGCCTATGCCGCCTAATCCGGCGCCGCATATCACCGACCGGCTGATCGAGATGGGTCTGACCCAAGCTGCCGGAATGGGCGCCGTCCCGCTGTCATGGCTCGAAATCAACGCATGGTGCGAACGTACTGCCGTTGAGCTCGATCCATGGGAGGCTCGGCTGATCCGCCGCCTCTCTGCTGCCTACCTCGCCGAAAGCCACAAGGCCGACGTCGAAACCTGCCCGCCCCCGTGGCGCGCAGAGGTGACCGCGCGCGAGCGCGAGATCGAAGAAGCCAAGCTCCGCGCCGTGCTGGGCTGACCCTCGAAAGGAGGCCGCGATGATTGATGACGACGGCGCGGCCGCCCTCGAGGTTGGCTTCATTATCAACACCGAGGGCGCATTTGCTGAGCTGCTCAAGTTTGGGCAAATGTTCAGCTCAGAGACACAGGAATTTGTCCGCAACTCGGCTCGCATTGAAGCAGCTGCGGGTGGAATCAAGCTTGCCGGCGCCACCAGCGCAATCTCCGACTTCGGCACTGCGGCGACGCGTGAGGGGGCCAACGCAGCGCGCGAGTTCGCCCGCGTCGAGAAGGCGGGCGAGTCCATGGTGCGACAGCTCGAGCGGCAAAGCGACGCATTCGGCCGTACCCGTGAGCAGATGCGCGGGATCAAAGCGGAAACCGCGGCGCTGGCCGCCGAGCAAAAGGGTCTGACCGAGCTCGCCGAACGCATTCGAACCGCAGAAGCCTCGATCTACGACAAGGAATCGGCCGCTGCCGCCAAGGCACGCGCCGACGTCGCGGCGCTCGCTGATGAAAAAGCGGCCGCGGCGCAACAAGCAGCTGTTGCCACAGAAGTCGAAGCGCAGGCTATCCGCTCCGCCGCGCTGGCGCATGCTATGTTCGAAGCTCGTGTCCGCGCGGGCGCCGAAGCGATGCGCGAACAGGCAGCAGCTGCCCGTGCATCCGAAATGGAAGCGCACGCGCAGGAAATCCGCTCCGCTGCCCGTGCTTATGACATGTTCGAAGCGGCAGCCCGCCAAGGCGCCAAGGCCCTTCGCGAGCAAGAGGCGGCACAACAATCGGCCGATCGTGAACGGCAGTCGGCGATAGGCTCAGCAGATGCCTATGCCGCGAAGCTTGAAGGCGAGGCCACAGCGCTCGGCAAAACGTCGGCGGAGCTGCGTGCCATGGAGGTCGCTCAGCGCGCTGCGGCAGCTGAGGCAGCTGGCGTGCCCGATCAGGCGGACCGTATTCGTGCGGCTGGCAATGCCTATGCGCAGGCCGCCGCCCAGGTTGAGGCGCTTGCTGCTGAGGAGCGCCGGCTGGCGCAGGCGTCACGCGAAGCCGAGGATGCCGTTCGCCAGGCGGCGGCTGCGCAGGCGGCACAGGACAGCTCCCTCAACTCGCTGCGGTCATCCGTCGACCCGCTCTATGCGTCGCAACGCCGCCTATCGCAGGAGCTGGAAAATGCTGCCCGTCTGTATCGAGCCGGTGCAATCGGCCAGAGCGAATATGAACGCAGTTCGTCGTCGCTCGCAGGCCGGTTAGACGAGGTACAGCGCGCTCAGGCGCGGCAGGCTGCCGGCACGGAAGATGCCACCAATAAGGCTAAGCTTGGCGCCAACGACCTCACTAATATCTTCTTTCAGGTTCAGGATATTATCGTCAGCCTTCAGGGCGGACAGAAGCCGCTGACCGTGCTGCTGCAGCAGGGCTCGCAGCTGAGCGGCATCATGCTGCAAACCGGCGCCAGCGCGAAGGACATGGCCGGCGCGATCATCGGGCTGGGCATCGTTACCCGTCCGACAGTAGCCGCAGCCGCAGCGCTAACCGAAGCGCAGACCGCACTGGTCGCAGCGAACAGCGCAGCCGGTGCAGCTGGCACGCGCGCAGCAATTGCTGCGGCAGAGCTGGCCGTTGCCGAGGAGGCTGCGGCGGCGGCCGGGACTGCAGATGCCGTCGCACAGCAACGCCTCGCCCGCGCGCAGCTTGGGGCTGCCAGCTCAGCCGAGATCGCAGCTGCGGCGAACGCGCAGCTTGCCCTTGCTGAGACGGCCGCTGGCGACGCGGCAACCGCCGCATCGCGGTCCGCCACCCGTGCACTCGCGCCGTGGTTGGCCGCAGTGATTGCGATCGCGGCGCCGCTGTCGGTGCTCGGCGTTGGCATGTATCGCTGGCAGCAGCAGCTTAGCAATGACTCTGGCCTCAAGGCCTATGCAGCAGGGCTAGGCCTCACGTCCAAGGAAATGAAAAAGCTCGGCGATCAGTCGATCACCACCGGCGATCTGCTCGGGGGGCTTTGGAAGGCGATCACCGACAGCGCCGATATCGACATTTCGGGCAAGTCGATCCTCGATGCCTTCTATTCGCCCGATGACATGAAGCAGGTGCAGGGCTTTGTTGCGAGCATCTACGGCACCTTTGCCGGCGGCTATGACGCCATCGTTGCACTCTGGGGCAGCATGTCATCGACCGTGTCGGGCTATATCTCGGCGATCGCCGCGGCCGCGTCTCAGTTCTTCGCGCCGGTCGTCGCTGCCGCGCAATGGGCAGGTAAGGCCGTTGGCTCCGTTTTCAGCACCGTCTATCAGTGGGTCGCTGGCTGGGTGAAGTCGATCGCAGGCTGGATTTCACCTGTCCTCAGCGCCATCGGCAAGGGTGAAGCGGCAACGGCTATTAGCGGCGCTGGCAGCTCACTCGGCAAGACGTTCGGCGATGCCTATGCAAAACGGGTTGCTGGGTTCGTGAGCGGTTCGAACGCCTTCGTGGACAAGGTCGGGGCCAATGCTACCGAGAAGGCGCAGGCCCGCCTCAAGAAGCAGGCCGATGCCCTGAAGGCAGACCGGACGCCGAAGGCGCCCCCAAAGCCAAAGGTCGACCGCCACGCGGAAGGGTTGGTGCGCGACGCCGAGGCGATCGAGGCGCAGATCCGCAACCTCTACGACTTGGCGAAAGCCTACGGCGTGTCGGGCGCAGCGGCGCTGATCGCCGAGGCGCGGGTGAAGGCCGAGAGCAAGGCGATCAAGCAGCAGGCTGATATCACCGCCGCGGTATCGCGCCAGGTGCAGCTCGCGATTGCGCAACGTGTCTCCGATGCAGCCAAGTCGACGGCCGGGATGCGTGAGCAGATTAGCGCGCAAAAGCAGGTCAACGCGTTCGTCGCGGCTGGGTTGGTGCCTGCCGAGCGTGCGAATGAACTGATTGCTGCCCAGATCGCTGACCTGCCTTTGCTTGGCGCAGAGCAGGCTGCGAAGGACCTAAAGCTCACCGATGCCGCTGCACGAGCAACAAAAGCGCTGCGGGATCAGCAAAACGCGCGGAAGGATCTCAACGAGACTGAAGAGGGCGGCCGGTTTAATACTGACATGACCGATGGCCGTAAGCAGCTTGCCACGTTGGCCGAAGAGCTGCGGCTAGTCGGTGCGACGAATGATGAGCGCGAGATCGGGCTAGCCACGCTTAAAGCGACGCAGGAAGCTGAGGTCCGGTTCACCGATCCCGCCCGTCGCGCCGAGTACATCGCCCAGCAGGTCAAGATCGCGAAGGGGCATCAGGCCGTCACGAACGCCAACGACGCGCTCAACGCGTCGCTTAGAGCTACTGCGGACCTGTTCGACACTATTGATCAGACCGCGCAGCGCGCCGCGCAGGGCATGGCCGATGCGTTCGGTAGCGTCGGGGCAGCGATAGGCGACGCCGCGACGATCATGACCTCCTACTATGCGGACCAGGCGAGTCTGCAGCAGGCGCACGATGCTGCCATCAAGGAAGCGGGCACCGATCAAAACCGCATCGCCCGCGAGAACCAGCTATTCGCGATGCGTACCGCCTCGGCGCAGACCGCCGCCTATGGTGACATGGCAGCCGCGGCGAAGGGCTTTTTCAAGGAAGGTACCGCCGGCTACAAGGCCATGGCGACCGCCGAGAAGGTTTTCCGCGCGATAGAGTTCGCCATGGCGGTAAAGAATGCCGCGGTGCAGCTCGGCCTCATCGGCGGCGTCACAACGGCGCGCACGGTCGCTGCGGCAACCGGCGTCGCGACCGACACCGCGTTCACCGCGACCAGCGTTGTGAATGCCGGGATGCGCGCCGCAGCGGACGGTACCGCTGCGATGGCGAAGACTGCGTCATCCTCACCATTCCCGTTCAACCTCGCAGGCATGGCTGTGATGGCCGCTGCGCTGGCGTCGCTCGGCATCTTCACCGGCTTTTTCGGTGGTGGTGGCGGCAAGAACACGCTCGCCAAGGCGAACGACGGCACCGGTACCGTGCTCGGGGATACCAGCGCGCAGTCGGAAAGCCTCAAGCGATCGATGGACGCGTTGAAGGAGGTCGATACCTTGACCAACACCTACGCGCGCCAGATGGCGGCATCTCTCAAGTCGATCGACAGCCAGATCGGCAACGTCGCGGCGCTGGTCGTTCGTGCTGGCGACGTCAACGCTTCGGCTGGCGTGAAGGAAGGCTTCGCCTCCGACACCACTGGCAAGCTGTTGTCCGGCATCGTGACCGGCGGTGGGCTGTTCAGCAAGATCCCGGTGGTCGGCAGCATCATCGGCGCCGTCGGCGGCCTGATCGGTTCGCTGTTCGGGTCGAAGACGACTGTCGTCGGCAGCGGCCTCTACGGCAAGGATCAGCAGCTCGGCAGCGTCCTGGGCGGCGGCTTCGATGCGTCCTATTATTCGGACGTCGAGAAGAAGAAGAAGTTCCTCGGGATCAGCACTGGCACGTCCTACTCAACAAAATATACCGGCGCAGACGCTGGCCTCGAAAACCAGTTCACGCTGATCCTCAAGCAATTCAACGACGCGATCGCCGCGTCCGCGGGACCGCTCGGCATCGCCACCGGTGACGTGCAGGCCCGCCTCAACAGCTTCGTCGTCAGCATCGGGAAGATCGACCTCAAGGACCTCACCGGCGAGCAGATCCAGGAAAAGCTGACCGCGGTGTTCGGCGCTGCCGCTGACAAGATGGCGGCGACTGCAATCCCCGGTCTCGAGCGCTTCCAGAAGGTAGGGGAAGGCGCTTTCGAGACGCTGGTCCGTGTCGCGTCGACAGTCGAAGCGGTCGGCACTGCGCTGGATCTGCTTGGCACTGCCACTCGCGGTTTCGGCATCGACGCCAAGCTTGCACTGGCCGACCAGTTCGACAGTGTCAGCGACCTGACCAGCGCCGCGAGCGCTTATTTCGAGGCGTTCTACAGCAAGGAAGAGCAGGCCGCCGCCAAGACGGCGCAGTTCGTCAAGGTGTTCGACAGCCTCGGCATGGCGATGCCGGCGAGCCTTGCCGGCTTCCGCCAGCTCGTCGAGGCACAGGATCTCAACACCGCCGCGGGGCAGTCGGCTTACGGCACGCTGCTCAAGCTCGCGCCGGCGTTCGCCGACCTGCAGTCTGCGATGGAAGGCGCCCGGAGCGCGGCCGATATCGCAGCTGAACGTCAAGACCTCGAGCGCAAGCTGCTCGAATTGAAGGGCGACACCGCGACGCTGCGCGCCCTCGACCTTGCCAAGCTCGACGTCAGCAACCGTGCTTTGCAGCAGCAGATCTGGGCGATCCAGGATGCCCAGGAAGCGGCCAAGGCTGCCGAGGGGCTACGCGACGCTTGGACGTCGGTCGGTGACGGTCTCATGGACGAGGTGAAGCGCATTCGCGGGTTGACCGACGCAGGCAACGGCAATGGCTTTGCCGCCCTACAGGGGCAGTTCAACACGGCGACCAGCGCCGCGCGCAGCGGTGATCAAGATGCGGCGAAGGGCCTGCCGGCGCTCAGCCAAGCGCTGCTCACTGCGGCCGCGGAACAGGCGACCAGCCGGCAGGAACTGGAACGCGTGCGCGCCATGACCGCCGCCAGCCTCGAGGCGACCTATGGCGTGATCAGCGCGCTCGGCAACGGCACCACCACGCCGACCGCCGAGCAGATGACCAGCCGACAGGAGCTCGACCGGGTGCAGGCGATGAATGACGCCAGCCGTCAGGCTGCCTATGGCGTCGTTAGCGCGCTGGCGGCCGGCACCGCCGCGTCGGGCGGGGTCGCCACGCCGATCGATACGATGATTACGGCCGCCAATGTCGCGACCGGTAAGGCGCCCGCGCCGGCCAACGATGATCTGATCGTCAGCGCCATTGAGGCCTTGCAGGAGGAGGTCGCCGGCCTGCGCCGTGAAAATGGTTCTGCGCAGTCCGAGATCGCTCGCAACACCAAGGGGATCGATCGCAAGCTCGACGATGTCACGGCTGATCATAACGGCATGGCGTTCAGCGTCGGCAATGCGAGCGCCGCCTGATGAAGGTCGTCACCTCCGCAGGCGCGATCGAGCTCGGCACCGTCGAGACGGCGCCAACGATCGGCGTCATCGACTACAGCCGGCGGGTCACCGACGAATTCGGGGTGACCACGGTTGTGCAGCGCGGTTTCGCGCGTCGCATGACGGTGCGCCTCGCTGTGCCGTTCGACGACGTCGACACGATCCAGCGCCAGCTCGCCGAGCTTCGCGCCACATCGGCGACGTGGATCGCCGACGAGCGCTTCGGCAGCCTATCCGTCCGCGGGTTCTACAAGGAATTCGAGGTCGATCATGCGACCGCGCCGCTCAGCTATTGCACGCTGACCGTCGAGGGAATGACCGGCGAGGAGGCGTTCACGGACGACGGCTCTGATCCGGCCCCGGTTGGTCAGGCGTCCAGCCTTCAGCTGCTGCAGCCGATCGCGATCACAGACGCCGTGCTGACGTCGAGCAGCGTACCCGAAGATGACGCCATCGAGTGGACCGCGGCCGGCGGCTACGCCTTGGGGCAGCGCGTCACCCGGCGCTCGACGCACCGCATCTGGGAAAGCCTGATCGAGCGGAACGTCGGTCATGACCCGGCGACCACGACGGGGGCATGGCTCGACGTCGGACCGACGAACCGTTGGGCGATGTTCGATCAGGCGCTCGGATCCGTCACAACCGACGAAGCGCCGATCGTGGTCACGCTGCGGCCCGGGCCCGCCGCGTCCGGACTCGCGATCCTCGATTGCAACGCCGCGACCGTCCGCGTTCAGGCGCCCGAATATGACCGCACTGTTGCGCCGTCGGGCGGCTCCGGCGCGGCGCTGTTCCTCGATCTATCGCTGGCGGCCGGCGCCAGCATCACGGTGACGCTGACACCGTTCGGCAAGGCCGCGACGCGCGTGGTCTGGGACGATGGTTTCGCATGGGACGATTCGGTATCGTGGCAGGACACGGTCGCCGGCACTGCCACGGTGGAACCGCCAAGCTGGGCCGATGCCGAGGCCGTAAGCGACACCACCGAGTGGCAGGACAGCCGCGGCGGCGATGGCACCGTATTTGTCGGCACCCTGCTGCTCGGCATATTGCGGCCGCTCGGCATCACCGAGGGTTCGGCGACGTCGGGCATCACCGACTATAGCCGGCGCGAGACGGACGAGTTCGGCGAGACGATGATCGTTCCGCGCGCTTGGGCGAAGCGGATGGCGGGCAAGGCGCTGGTCCGGACCGATGCCGTCGACCAGGTCGTTGGGCGGATCGCAGCGGTTCGCGCGGTCCCGTCGCTGTGGCTTGGCGACGCCGGTGTCGACAGCCTTATCGTCTACGGCTTCTTCAAGGACTTCAGCGTCGAGGTTGGCGAGACGCTGAGCAAGCTGACGCTGTCGATCGAGGGCTTCAGCGAAGCAAAGACCCCGGCGCCACTGACGATTCCCTGGGAGAATGTCAGCGGCACGAAGCCGACCGAGAACGCCGATAACACCAGTGAGAACACGTCGAAGGACACTGGCGCCGTTGCTGGGGTGCCGGCGACACAGGTCATTGCTGACGCGGTCTCGGTAAAGCAACGAAACGACATTCTCGAGAACATCACGATCCCCGCGATCAACAGCGCAGTCGCGGCGGCCAATGCCCTGATCAAGACAGCCGGGGCGAAGGCAGATGCGGCGCTTGCCGACCTGAATGCCAAGCTGCTCTCCGCCGGGATCGCTCTCGATGGGTCATTGGCCAGCGCCGATAGCAAATTGGGAGCGGCGCGCGTCGCGGCCGATCTGGCTGTCAGCCGGGCAAATACCCGCATCGATGTGGCAATGACCGACCTCAACGCCGAAGCGAACCGGGCACAGGGCAAGGACGAGCTGCTCGAACGCCGCATCGACAGCCTGACGGTCGTCACCAACAAGAACGACGGTGAGGTCCGCGCGCTGATCGAGACGGAGCGGCTGGTCCGCACCGATAACGTCCGCGCGATCGCGCAGCGCATCGACAGCGTCGTCACCGATTACACTAGCCGGGACAGCGTCACCAACACGCGGATCACGACGCAGGTCACCGCCTTGTCCGCTGCCGACCGGGCATTGGGTGAACGGATCGACACCGTCACCACCGAGTACAAAGCGGCAGATTCGGCGACCAGCACGCGGATCACGGACTCGGTTGCCGCTTTGTCCGCTGCTGACGAGGCGATCGGCAAGCGCGTCGACTCCATCGTGACGGACGTCGCCACCAAGGACACAGCCACCCGGACTGAAATCAGCCGGGTAGAGCTCGCCTCGTCAACCCGTGACACCGCGCTTGGGCAGCGCATCGACACCGTCGTGACGGACTATACCGGCCGCGACAGCGCAACCAACACGCGGATCACAACCCAGGTCACTGCCCTGTCGGCCGCAGACGTGGCGCTAGGCGAGCGCATTGACACCGTCACCACCGACTTCAAGGCAGCCGATTCCGCGACCAGCACGCGGATCACGCAATCTGTCACCGCCTTGTCCAACGCCGACACCGCGCTCGGGCAGCGGATCGACACGATCACAACGGATTACAAGGCAGCCGACTCAGCCACCAGCACGAGGATCACGACCGCAGTTGCGGCGCTCAGCGATGCTGACAGCGCGATCGGGCAGCGGATCGACACGGTCACCACAGACTATGTCAGCCGCGACAGCACGACAAACGCTCGCGTCGACCAAACGGTGAGCGCAATGAGCGAGGGCGATCGCGCGCTCGGCGTCCGGGTCGACACTGTGGCGGCCAGCCTCGCGACCTCCGACAGCGCCGTTCGCGCCGAGATAAGCCGTGTCGAACGTACATCGGTTGATCGAGACACGGCGCTAGGTCAGCGCAGCGACACGATCACGGCATCGCTCAACGAGGCCAGCGGACGGCTGTCGACGGTTGAAACCGCGGTGACCGACGGCAGGTTCGCCACGGCGCAGCGTGTCAGCAACCTTGAAGCGCAGGTGTCTGGGTCCGGCGGCGATCTGACGGCAAAGATCGACGAGCGGCTAACCGTTGTCGTCGATCCGAAGATCGGGGCAGTTGCACAAAGCGTCAGCGATCTGCGCAGCGCGTATAACGGTACCGCAGCGACAGTTTCACAGCAGGCCGGCACCATCGCTGATCTAAAGGGGCGAACGGCCGCCTACTGGCGCACCACGGCGGTTGCGGGAAACAACCGCGCGCAGATCACGATTAGCGCGGACGCAAACGCCGGGGCCGGTGTCGACATCATCGGTGACGTGTCGATTAGCGGAAATTTGCTGGTAGCCGGGTCAGTGATCACTGACCGCATCGCTTTGAATGGCGTGACAAACACAGTCGCGATCGCCGGCATGAGCGGCGGCGTAAGTCCTGAAGACACGGGTGAAACCGGGCGGGTTTCAATCACAAGCACCGGCGGCACGATGAAGGTCGACGTACAGGCCGATGGCACTCGGACTGCTGGCTCCGGCAACATGCGAGCGCAGCTGTTCGCGGCATACAACGGAACTGAACTGGCCCTCTCGCGCGAGGTGGCTTTCACGCCATCAAATACAGCGGTTCCTGTCGGCTTCTTCCAGATCATCCAATTTCCGGTCGGGACAGCCGTGCAGTTTTTCCTCCGCTTCTTCGTCACCACCA
>Ga0265780_10012000_pt1 | contig 10194 bp, 7 predicted proteins | sample P1T30metagenome_FD_192432 | JGI IMG/M metagenome (GOLD analysis project Ga0265780, IMG submission 192432) | Plant litter microbial communities from East Loma Ridge, Irvine, California - P1 T30 | ecosystem: Environmental > Terrestrial > Plant litter > Unclassified | place: USA: California... | reverse complement strand
GCTGCGCTTCTTTGGCAGGTGCTATTGTGCTTAAACGCCGTAAAGCCCACATTGAGGGTTTATCCATACCTCCGGCCAATATACCTTATGTATTAATAGGTACAGGTTTGCTATGGTTCGGTTGGTTTGGTTTCAACGCGGGTTCGGCTTTAGGTGCAAACTCGTTAGCGGTATCGGCTTTTTTAACTACTAACACTGCTGCAGGTGCTGCCGGTTTATCATGGATGTTTTTTGATGTAATGCGTGGTAAAAAGCCATCGGTTTTAGGTTTTTGTATTGGTGCCGTAGTTGGACTGGTGGCTATTACGCCGGGTGCAGGTTTTGTGGCTATTCCGCAAAGTATCTTTATCGGCTTTATTGCGGCTATCATCTCTAATCTGGTGGCCCACTGGAAAACTACTACCAGCTTGGATGATATGTTAGACGTATTTCCTTGCCACGGCGTAGGCGGTATCGTTGGTATGATCTTAACCGGTGTTTTTGCCACTAAAACTGTAAACGCCAACGGCCCTAATGGTGCCTTGTATGGTGATATGGGTTTTCTACTCACTCAGTTAAAAGCTGTAGCTATTGTTGTTCCTTTCAGCTTTATTGTTTCTTTCCTGATCTTTAAACTGGTTAACCTGATCGAACCGATCCGTGTGACCACCGAAGAAGAAGAGCTTGGTTTAGATGCCAGCCAGCACGACGAGCGTTATACATCACAACGCCTTACTGTGTAAATATATTCATATGAAAGCGCTGCATTACTGACCGTGCAGCGCTTTCATTACCTTCCTGTCTACTAAAAAGTTTATTGTGCATAACTAACCCGATTGTGGTGTAAAAACAGTCGGATAGCCAATGTTACGTTCTTTACTCAATGCTTTCAACCAATCCTAATTAATTCATAATCAAAAAGTTAATTAAAAAATTATCACACATGAAAAAGAAAATTTTATTAGCAGGTGCTTTCCTAATGGCATCTACGTATTTTGTGCAGGCGCAAGACACGACCAAGGTCACCGCAACAACCGCCGATCCGGGTTTAACCTTCTTTGGTTCGGTAGATACCTATTATAAGTATGACTTTGCCGGCAGAAAAAATGCCAATATTGCCACCAGCTTTGCCAACGAATCTAACTCAGTATCAATTGGTATGATAGATTTAGGGGTGAAGAAGAAGTACGGTAAAGCGCTCTTCGTGGGCGAATTATCTTTTGGTCCGCGCGGGCAAGGCCAGTCTATTCCCAATCAGGATGTTACGGCCGGTATTGATCTGCAAAATGGCAACCCCGTATTGGGTACCCAAAGTTTCCACATTCAAAACTTATATGTAGGCTACGATCTGACCGATAAACTGAACGTCACCGCCGGTTACATGGCCACCTTTGTGGGTTATGAGGTAATATCGCCGGTGGGTAACTTTAACTACTCAACATCTTATTTATTTACCAACGGTCCGTTCCAAAATGCAGGTATTAAATTAACCTATGCTTTCAGCGATAAGGTGAGTTTAATGGGGGGTATCTTTAACGATTACTGGAACACCTACCAATCCAGCCGTGAGGTATCAACCGTGGGTGGGCAATTAATGGTAAGCCCCGTTAAAGGCTGGACCGCTTACCTGAACGTATTAAGCGGCAAGTTTTCGGGCACCGAATTTGATTTAACCACAGCTTACCAAATTACGGACGCCTTTAAGCTGGGCCTAAATGCGGCTACCTTCTCTGCACCAGATGATGCCGGTGGGTTTTCGGGTGTAGCGCTTTATCCACAATATGCGGTATCAAAAGCGGTAACCTTAGGCTTAAGGGGCGAATACTTTAAGAATAAAACTAAAACAGGCGGTTTATATTCTAACATCTTTCCTGGCGATGATGTGAAAGCCTTTACTTTAACCGCTAATGTAAAAGCAGGCGGCTTAACGTTCATTCCCGAAGTTCGTTTAGATAATGCCAAAACCGAGAGATCTTTTATCAAAAGTAGTGGAGCTCCGTCAAAATCTGCCGGACAGTTTGCCTTAGCTGCGGTATATGCATTTTAATTGAAAAACTAAATTAAATTTGGAGGCCGTTGTATTTAAGCAACGGCCTTTTTGATGATGAAAAAAATTACCATACTTCTATTATTTGCTTTAGTTATAAGCAATATAGCTCATGCTCAAAAAGAGCTGATGTCTTTAAACGAGCATAATAAATATACCTATTTTAAAGTAGGCCCATCGGTACCGGAGGTTAATGCGGATGCACTTGCCGGCTGTTTAAAAAAGAATGTGCCGGGCATACAAAGTGCCATGGTTACTAAAACCAATATGTTAAGTGGCAAGGGCGGTATGTTAGTGTACAAACAAGGTTTAGTAAGCGGACAGGAAGAGGGGAGGATAGACTACCAGCTCAGCGTTGACTTTAAGGATGATAAATACCGACTTATCCTGACCGATTTTACCTTCACGCCTTACCAACGCAATCGCTACGGCGTTTTTGCACCGGTAGATAATGTCAATATTCCGCTGGAAAACAGCAGCAGCAGAGTTTCGGCCAAACAACTGAATGCTTACCTGGATAAGCTGGGCGCTTATGGCAAAAAGCTGGAAAAAACAATGACCGATTTCCTGTTTAGCAAGGCGGCTACTGCACCAAAACCTGCCGGTTTGAAAAAAGTTGACACCCAAAGCTGGTAAAAGCAGTTGTTGAGCCTATAAAGCAGCTGAATTTCAAAGTGTTAAGAAATGTTAAATAGCCTTTAAAAATAACTTTTTAATAAAGAATCATAAAGTATAATATAAAGTTTGTTACAACACATATATTGTAATAATTTATTTTGAATAATCGTTTTTGTAAAAATAAAAGCATTGCTATTGTGTTATATTAGAAAATATAATTTTAATCACCATGCTAAACTCAAAATTTGATTTGTACAAGACCGAGTGGCTCGACCTTGTATTTGCCGACCGCAACAAAAATTATGGCGCTTATGATCTCCGCAATCATTACGGCGATAATATGATGAAGGCTTTGGCCATCACTGTATTGGGCTTTACGGTGGCGGCCGTATCATTTACAATTGCGTTTAAGCATGATGTGGTAGACGATACTAAAACAACCGTCATAAATATTACTCGGACAATAGTACAACCACCAAAGCCGGAAAAAATTCATGACGCAAAACTTGAAGCACAGCCAAAGAAAGCAGACTTACCCAAGCCAATTAAATCGGCCCAGGCAAACGTGACTACCAAAAGGTTTATACCACCAGTTATAACTACCGACCCAGTTACAACAGAACCCCCGAAACTTAACCCGAACGACCAGATAAGTAACGTGAATTTTAAAGCAGATCCGACCAAGGGCCCCGGTAGCATATTAGATGCAGGTGTTACTCCCGGTAAAGAAACCGGCCCCCCTGCAAATGTAGAAGGCCCGGCTACCGATAACACCGTTCACTTGGGCGTAGACCTTATGCCCGAGCCTTTTGGCGGTGCCGCGGCTTGGAGCAAATTTATCCAAAGAACACTGCGCTACCCTGAAACCGATATGGAAGGCCGTGTAACCATCAGCTTTATTGTGGAAAAAGATGGTCACCTGTCCGACATTCAAATATTAAAGGGTGTATCGGTAGAACTTGACCGCGAGGCAGTGCGTGTAATTAAACTGGCACCAGCCTGGAAACCAGGTAAACAAAACGGTCAACCCGTACGCGTGAGGTACACCATCCCGATCGTGTTCCAAATGAATCAATAAAAAAAATGTTATTTAGATAGATTAGAGAGAGGCGTCCCCTGAATTAGGGGGCGCTTTTTTGTGCTTAAAGGGCACAGTAGCTTACTAATTCATAATGTGTATAATTATCACGGTTACTGATGTTTTAGATGAATGCTATTTGCCGCAAAACATTATTTTTGTGGGCTATGAGTATTTCAAAGACCTATCAGTTTAACGAAGTTGAAGATAAATGGTACAGCTACTGGTTGGAGCACAAGTTTTTTAAATCGGTGCCCGATGAACGCGAGCCTTACACAATAGTAATTCCTCCGCCCAATGTAACCGGTGTGCTGCATATGGGGCATATGTTAAATAATACCATACAGGATGTATTGATACGTCGCGCCCGCATGAAAGGAAAAAATGCCTGCTGGGTGCCAGGTACCGACCATGCCAGCATTGCCACCGAAGCCAAGGTAGTTGCCATGCTTAAAGAACGTGGCATTGCCAAAACCGACCTTACCCGTCCCGAATTTTTGGCCTATGCCTGGGAATGGAAAGAAAAATACGGCGGCATTATCCTCGAGCAATTAAAAAAGTTAGGCGCCAGCTGTGATTGGGACCGTACCCGTTTCACCATGGAACCCGATATGAGCGATGCCGTGCTCGATACCTTCATTCATCTTTATAAAAAAGGCTGGATCTACCGTGGCGTACGCATGGTAAACTGGGACCCTAAAGGTTTAACCGCCGTAAGCGATGAAGAGGTTATCCGTAAAGAAGTAAATCAGAAGCTTTATTATATACGCTATGAAGTTGCGGAGAGCGAGGTTTCAGGAGCGAAGGGCGAAGAACCAGGAGCAGACAATGAAAACCCCGCACCTCACAGCCCGCACCCCGCAACCTCTTACCTCACCATTGCCACCACTCGCCCCGAAACTATCATGGCCGATAGTGCCATCTGTATCAATCCTCACGATGAGCGGTATACGCATCTGCATGGTAAAACCGTGTATGTGCCCTTAATAAACCGCGCCATCCCGGTAATACTGGATGAATATGTGACTATGGATTTTGGTACCGGTTGCTTAAAGGTAACCCCGGCGCATGATTTGAACGATTATGAACTGGGCCAAAAGCATCACCTGCCCGTTATAGATATACTGAACGATGATGGTACGCTGAACGAAAAAGCTGAGATACTCATTGGCGAAGACCGTTTTGCTGCCCGTAAGAAGATTGCTGTTTTATTGGATGAAGCCGGCGCGCTGGAAAAGGTAGAAGATTACAAATCACAAATTGGTTTTTCGGAACGTACCGATGCGGTAATTGAGCCAAAGCTGTCTATGCAATGGTTTTGCAAAATGGGCGAAATGGCGAAGCCCGCGCTTGATTATGTGTTGAACGGTGAGGTAAAGTTGATTCCCGAAAAATTCATTAATACCTACCGCCACTGGATGGAGAATGTGCGCGACTGGAATATTAGTCGCCAGCTTTGGTGGGGGCAACAAATACCTGCCTGGTTCTTGCCTAACGGCCAATATGTAGTTGCCAAAACCGCCGAAGAGGCCCTTGAAGAAGCTAAAAAACTGACACCTGAAAATGCACAACTCACAACTCAAGACCTGCGCCAGGATGAAGATGTAGTAGATACCTGGTTTTCCTCATGGTTGTGGCCTATTTCTGTGTTCGACGGTTTTAAAGACCCTGATAACGCCGACATTAACTATTACTATCCAACCAATGATCTGGTAACTGCCCCCGAGATCTTATTCTTCTGGGTAGCACGGATGATCATGGCCGGACACGAATTTAAAGGGCAGGCACCGTTCAAGAATGTGTACTTAACCGGTATTGTTAGGGATAAACTGGGCCGCAAAATGTCCAAATCTTTAGGTAACTCGCCCGACCCAATTGACCTCATAGGTAAGTTTGGTGCCGATGGTGTGCGCGTGGGTATGCTATTATGCTCGCCTGCCGGTAACGATTTGATGTTTGATGAAAGCTATTGTGAACAGGGCCGCAACTTTGCCAATAAAATATGGAACGCCTTTAGGCTGGTAAAAGGCTGGGAGGTAAGCGAAGAACTGGAAAACCCTAACCAAACCGCCATTAGCTGGTTTAAAAACCGCTTTAACCAGGCCACTGCCGAAATTGAAGAGGCTTTTAAAGACTACCGCCTTAGCGAAGCTATTATGGCTGTTTATAAATTAGTATGGGATGACTTTTGTGCCTGGTACCTTGAAATGGTTAAACCCGTTTATCAGCAACCAATTGATGCGCAAACTTACAAAGCAACCATTGGCTACTTTGAGGATATACTAAAACTGCTGCACCCTTTTATGCCCTTTATTACCGAGGAGTTGTGGCATGATGAATTGTTTGGTACACGTACCGCTGAAGACTGTTGCATTGTTGCGCAATTACCTGCAATTGAGGAATGGGATGCACAGCAGTTAAATCATTTCGAGAATGTAAAACAAGTGATTACCGAGATACGTAATACGCGTAATAACAAGAAGTTATCGCCCAAGGAAACGCTTGATTTGGCTATAAAGCATAGCTCTGATGTAAATTATGAAGCTTTTTTGCCGGTTGTAAAAAAATTGGGTAATATTGGTAACGTTAATTTTACAAACGAAAAGCTTATTGGTGCAGTCAATTTCATCGTATCTACTGATGAGTTTTTTATTCCGCTAAGTAATAATGTTGATGCCGGTGCAGAACGTTTACGCTTGCAAAAAGAGAAAGATTACCTGCTTGGATTTTTAAAATCAGTTGATGCCAAACTTTCTAACGATAAGTTTGTCAATAACGCCAAGCCGGAGGTTATTGATAATGAGCGCAAGAAGAAAGCAGATGCCGAAGCTAAACTGAAAATAGTGGAAGACAATTTAAGTTTTTTGGCAGATTAATTGCAATACATTACTAACCAGGTTTAAATTTTAGCACCAACCAAGTGCTTATGATACTTGTCGTTAAATAAACGAGCAGGTAAGTAAGTGCAATATTATTTATAAATGAGTAGCAAAGCAGGTTTTTTAAACCTCTCTATAAAGAATATCTTGTCTGATGGGCAGTCCATGCTTACACAGGCACGTGTTCGGCTACTTTACTACGGTTTGCTTATTGTTTTTGTAGCGGTTGGGGCCATACTGTTTAGCGTATGGTCCTTAAATCAAACCACGCTAACTTACATGGCTTGCAGTGTACTGTTTCTTACTTTAGCATTATTTAAATACCTTACCTGGCAGGGCGATTGGAAGTATGTTTCACATACATTGCTTATTGTGGGCACGCTCATTAATTTAACCGATGCTTTTATTATCTTCCAAAAAATAGACATTCTATCTATTCAGCTGGTGTTGCTGATCATCATTTTCAGCTTTTACATGCTTGGGCAAAATTGGGGTCTATTGTACTCTATGATTAATCTGTTGCCTGTATTGCTGTTTATGGTATATGCTTACAACAACATTTATATTATAAATTATAAGCCCGAGCATTTAGACCAATCTACCATTATTATATGCGTATTGGCCAATTTTGTGATTATGGTATATATCCATAATCACTTTTACAATGCGTTTCTTAAAAATATAATTCAGCTAAAACGAACCAGCGAAGACCAGGGCCGTTTAAATGAAAGCTTGGAAGTAGCTATTGATAAGGCAGAAAAATCATCGCTTGCCAAATCGGAGTTCCTGTCTACTATGTCTCACGAGATCCGGACGCCTTTAAATGCAGTTATCGGGATGAGCAACCTGCTCATGATGGGTAATCCAAGGCCCGATCAGGAAGAGAACCTGGAGATACTAAAGTTTTCGGCAAATAACCTGCTTGCTATCGTGAACGATGTGCTCGACTTTAATAAAATAGAATCGGGCAAGGTGGTGTTTGAGAATATACGCTTTAACCTGGCCGAGTTAATGCATAATATTTGCGGCGGTCAAATTATTAAGGCAAACGAAAAAGGGCTCATTTTTAAATTAAAGGTTGACGATGCATTGCGTAATAAGATCGTAATTGGCGATCCCACGCGTATTACCCAAATCATATTCAACCTGGTAAGTAATGCTATTAAGTTTACACGTCAGGGTTATGTAGAGGTTAAAGTAAACTGCATGGAAGACAGGCATAATCAGGTCGTCATCCGGTTTTCGGTTAAAGACTCAGGTATTGGCATTGAGCGCGATAACCTGAACGCCATATTTGAGCCTTTTACACAAGAATCTATTACTACCACACGTAAATATGGGGGTACAGGTTTAGGCCTGGCTATTGTAAAACGTTTGCTTGAGCTACGTGGCGTACAAATGGAAGTAACGAGTAAGCCGGGCCAGGGGTCGGAGTTTACGTTCAACCTCGATCTACCAGTGGCTACCGAAAAGCAAGAAGAGCCTGCAGCCAAGCCCAACATCAATGTTGATACAGACCACGAATTAAATAATCTGAATATTTTAGTGGCCGAAGACAACATGGTGAATACCATGCTAATGAAAAAGTTTTTCTCAAAATGGAAAGTGCAATCATCGTTTGCCGAAAACGGCGAACGGGCGGTTGAAATGATGCAGTACGGTAATTTTGATATTGTATTGATGGACTTGCAAATGCCGGTGCTTAACGGTTTCGATGCAGCTATTGAAATACGTAAAATGCCCGATGCTAAAAAAGCTAACGTTCCTATTATTGCGTTAACTGCATCGGCCTTAACAGACATACGCGAAAAGGTTTTCAGTTCTGGTATGAACGATTATGTATCAAAACCCTTTAAGCCCGAAGAATTAAAACAGAAGATAATTACCCTGGTTAGGCATAAATCTTTGTTGCTGGCTAAATCGCAATCTGTTTAATAACTTCTATATTCAGGTATCTGGGATAAAAACTGGTAGGCTTTCTTCTCAAAATCTATAGTACAATAATAATGCTGTAAGCCGTTAGTTACTGCCAACAGTTTAATTTGATGGGTAATGTTGTAGCGGGCTATCTGGTCAAAAACCTTTTGGTCAATGACTACATCTGGCGCTTTGCATTCTACCATTAATATTTTTTGCCCCTGCGGATTAAACACCACAATGTCTGACCGTTTTTGCATACCGTGTAGCCTTAAACCGCCCTCCAGTTTAATAAGTGTTTTGGGGTAGCCTTTAATTTTGATCAGGTATTGTACAAAATGCTGGCGCACCCATTCTTCGGGTGTAAGCATAATTTGCTTTTTACGTATCTCATCAAAAATAAACAGCTGGCCGCTTTGGTCGGTTAACTTAAAGGGGTAGGGGGGCAAGGCCAAAGGCTGCAACAGTTCCATGAGTGGCAAAATTCATCAATATATCTGCCAAATCCTAATGGGTTATTCGTAAATTGCAGCGCTTAAAAATGACCGCCAACGATATCATAAAAGACGTAAAGAACCGCAAGTGCAAGCCTTTGTATATGTTGCATGGCGAAGAGCCCTACTTTATTGATCACATTAGTAATTATATGGAAAACCATATTCTAAGTGATGCTGAAAAAGGGTTTAACCAAACGGTTTTATACGGCAAAGATACCGATATAATGACGGTGCTTAACGCGGCCAAGCGTTACCCCATGATGGCCGATTACCAGGTGATCATTGTTAAGGAAGCCCAGGACATGAAGTGGGGTAAAGAAGATGGCGACAAAAAAAGCATTAACCCCGTATTAAGCTATTTAGAAAACCCGTTAAGTAGCACTATCCTGGTGTTTTGCTATAAATACGGCAAGTTTGATAAGCGTAAGAAAGCCTATAAAGCCATTGATAAAAATGGCGTTGTGTTTGAGTCGGCCTCTTTATATGATAACAAGATTCCGGGCTGGATAGAAACTTACGCCACCGAAAAAAAGTATCGCATTAGCGCACAGGCCGCCGCCATGCTGTGTGAATACTTAGGCAACGATCTGTCGAAGATTGCCAACGAACTGGATAAACTGATGCTTAACATTGCAGCAGGGCAGGAGATAGGCTTAAAAGACGTGCAAGAAAATATTGGCATCAGCAAAGAGTACAATGTTTTCGAACTGCAATCGGCCTTAATAAGGCGCGATGTGTTGAAAGCTAATCAAATCATTAACTATTTTGAGGCCAATCCTAAAGCTAATCCCATTGTGCTCATATTGGGTAATTTGAATAACTTTTTTAGCAAAGTGCTGCTGTACCATTACGTGAAAGATAAATCGCAGCAGAATGTGGCCCGTGAGTTAGGTGTAAACCCCTACTTTATTAAAGATTATGAGCAGGCGGCCCGCAATTTTGACTACTACCGGTCTACCCAAATTATTGGCTGGCTGCGCGAGTACGACTTAAAAAGTAAAGGCGTAAACTCAAATGCCTCTCACGGCGATCTGTTGAAGGAACTAGTGTTTAAAGTACTGCATTAAGGTTTAAAAGCAAGAGATAAGAGCCAAGAATGAGGTATAAGCAACTTTGAAAAGTTGCCTATACCTCATTCTTGGCTCTTGGTTCTTAACTCTTGCCTCTATCTTACTCCCA
>Ga0265780_10011999_pt1 | contig 10195 bp, 13 predicted proteins | sample P1T30metagenome_FD_192432 | JGI IMG/M metagenome (GOLD analysis project Ga0265780, IMG submission 192432) | Plant litter microbial communities from East Loma Ridge, Irvine, California - P1 T30 | ecosystem: Environmental > Terrestrial > Plant litter > Unclassified | place: USA: California... | reverse complement strand
GATCGTACATAGATATTTTGGGCTTAGATACCAGCGGGTTTGATCTTCTTGGAGAAATCAGAGACCGGAGAACCATCTCGTTGGTAAGACTGATATCAGCGACGACGAGAGCAAAATGAGTAGACATACCTCGACAGGAACAACCTGTTCATCACCGCCAGCTTCGAGGTCCCTTGTCTTTGAATCTGCGAGCTCCGAGTCCGAGACGCCTGCACCATAGGTAGCGACAAAGACACTCTCGCCTGCTTGAGTGGAAACGTCGGGTTTGAGTATACCGTTAGATGCGAGAGAGGTGCCGAGCATTTGCCTGATCGTAGCTCTCGCTACGAGAGAATGTAGGAGAGAGACCCAGAATAAAGTGGGAACCAGCATTCGGAAGACTTTTCGATAGTCGGCTAATCGTCAGCACCAGTCAGACCATGTCTGGTGAGGACGTACCTGTCGGAGACCCTTTCTGATTAACGGTCGCAACAAGCAGGGTGATGCAGACGACGGGTGGAAGCCTGTTGATGAGTACAGTCAATGCGGGAGTGTAAGCTTACATGGTTTCGAGGGTGAGCATGACAAGCTTGTGGTAGACTCTTTGCTCTTTGTGAAAGACACTTTCCCTTGCGCTGATCAGGTAGTACATGACTAGATATCAGCTCGACTTTCGATGTAACGATGTAGCTGAAAGGACTTGCGAACGAGCATGATCAATCCATCGCTGGTGATGGCTAGAGCACCCCACGCTCTTCGGGTAGTGACCAGCTTATCGTTGTATACCTTCAACTGCCTAACAGTATCGATAGTGACGTTGGGAGCAAGCAGACCCTTGATGTTGACGCTATCGATCAGTAATGTATCCGACTCGACAAAGGTAGCACCTACTAAAGACTCATAGTATAAGTGGCGACAATCAACGTAAACATCAGAACACCAAGCCAAATTTTTCGACCAGACATCTGATCATCAGCCTACACAAAAGGAAGTGAGGTGATGAGCGTACCTTATAGGCTCTGTAGGCGTAGTAAGTTGAAGCGGCGAGTTGGAGATGGGTACCAATCAGATCGTTGACATTGGCAGAAGTGGCTTCAAAGCCTCGAATACTGGCAAAGTCGGTAAAGGCATGTCGAGAGAGTTCCCAGGCCTACACATTAGTTCTTAGACTTGGTATGTAACGGCAAGATAGCTTACTTGAGCAACACCAAGGGAAAAGTTAGCGCTGATCATTAGCAGCGCAGTTTCAACTGGTGTGACTTACGTCGCAGCGATAGTCCCGACGCCAACTCTTATTTGGACCCATTTATTGTCCCTATGGTGAAAGAACTCGTAGTACCTTCCTGTGTCGAGAAGGATCTTCCCGGTCAATAGAGCGACCATCGCGACACCTAGGACTGTCCATGACTAATGGTCAGCTTTATCATGCGTACTCTTGGTGGTACTCACGGTGATATTTTCAGGGTTGCTGCCAAGTGCCATCCAGAGTATTTGATCAAAAGTTGGTCGACCGCCGGCATCGCCTCCAGGTGCGGGTGCTGTTCCATTACCTGCCTGCATCGTCTATCGTGTATTGGTCGTCGAGTATCGATGATTGTAGGGAGTATGAAGAAGAAATAGCTTGGGGGGAGTTTACTTTCAATAAGGGGAAAGCACAGACTATATAATGTCATGTACAAGGTTGTGATTGTTAGAATCTTAAGAAGCAGCCTCCTTTCCGGTCCAATCCCTTCGTTGCGAAGAGTTCAATCGCGGATTGAGGGTTGATTTCGATGGGTAAAGGAGAGCCATGGGCTTAGACTTGGCGTCAGGTGCTGCGTCAGCCCATCCTTGCTTCCCTCAGCCGCTTGTAAGAAGAAGCTTAACGACACCCGTAAAGGATGGTGAACGCCCCTACACAAAAAGCTTGAGCCTCGTTTTTGCTTCTGTCCTTCCGTTCCTAGCGCCTGGACGATTTCCGTGAGCAATAAGGGTCTAAGGCGTGTGGGGCGAGGCTTGGTGTATGCCTTTGAGTGGTTGATGTTCTCCGGTTATGGGTTGAAATATAAGCATAGTCGGGAAAGACAAAGTCGAAATCAGAAGTTGACAATGCGAAAGGGGGGAGTTGTTCCGGTCATCTCGGTCATCTCCGGTGGAGTAAGGAAGGTGGCACAAGGTGGTGGCAAAGGATGAGATTGAGCTATGCAGTCAGTTGCGTACCATATATAGCGTCGCGAGGAGGTAGTGACGTAGCGGAGCAGCGTGGCGAGGATGATCTGTGCTTCGACACGCTCAGCGCGACAGATCCACACAAAGATTCAGGGAAAAAAAGGCAGATATAACCCCCACATGTAAATGGTCCAAGCGCACCACCCTCGCGGGTGGTGCAGACGTTTAGCGATTCCGTGCTAAGCGTCTATATCGATCATGTCACGGTCGATAGATCGACACTCGACCACTACATGATCCGTGCGCTACTTCCTGCGCTGCGTCCTACTTCGATCACTACTTCGAAAAGTCCTACTACACTACTTCGGTTCACCACTACAAACAAACCAAGCCTACTGCTACACTACCAATTAGACCAACCATGCGACCACTATTACATCTCCGTTGAGAGGCTGGGCCTACGTTAATGAAATTTGACCTCTACCTACATTACATTAAGCGGCCTGTGTCTGCGTTCGAATTACAGTTCTGATGAAACTCCGGTTTCCCCGGGGGACGCCCCGGTTTTTTGTTGCCGCTACCCATTATAGGACCAAAGGAAGGGGCGTGTATGTCCCCTCGGGGACTATGGTGTAGTGGTTTAATCCTGATGGTGAGTCCGTCTCCTAGATTATCCAAATCCTACATATAATCGCCCCACACTTCTGCCGCCTCTAATGAAACTTAATTTCCCATACGGGACGCTGTAGGTTTTTTGTTACTGCTGCTTCTATAAGCAGGATGCATGTCGTGTACTTGTAGCAATGAGCAGCATCTCAAGAAGCGTACACGCAGCAATCGTCGGGTTTATAAAGCGTTTCCAAAAAGACGACTAAGCGGGGAGGAAGGCCTTTGTTGTTAGTAGCGTTAACCCGTTCATGCAAAGGCGACAGTCCTCGTTATGAAATCGCAAGTTTCCCCCGCCGGACGCGGCAGGTTTTTTTGCAATTCTCGACGTCAGAAAATCGACCGCGTCCACCGGCGTCCAATGGTACTTTTGGATGTATTGCAGCACCTTCACCACTGGACATAGCTCTAGCGTAAGCGCTTCGCCGAGATAGCCACATGGAGGAGACATCAGATCGAGCCTAGCTGCTCTAGGACAGAAATTCAGATAGTTCCGGACCGTACACCGTCTGTACCTGATGAGCGAAGCATAAAGGATACGGAGGATACGGACACACATAGTGTACAAGTACCTTTAACACGACCTAATCTCGACCCCGGTGTGGTAGTGCGCCGGGCTCAGGATCTTAACGAAATCCTCAGACTACACTACCCAATTCCTCGACCATGCGCCAAGCTGGGTCGTGACCAGCGTCTCAAGTAACGCAAGTTCGCCGGTGGGACGCCCCGGTTTTTGTTCTCCATCTCTTTGTTGCTGATCGCTCTGACATTCAAAACAGGGATTATCGTCAGAGGAGGCCATCGAATAGACAGGCCTAAGTCTTACTTTGACGAGACAGACCAAGCATGGACGTTCGAGTCTCTCCTTTTTGTCTGGTCCAAAAATAAGTGGTATATAGCGGGAGGAAGCGGCTTCCTTTCCTTTGAATATTGTGTTTGGAACAGGCACCAGCACGAGTCTCCAGGTCAACATCATCGAGGTCTTCTCATCGGTATATAAATCCCAGCCCTCACTATCAAACGGGAGTCCTTGGTGAATACTTTGGGGGTTAACGGCACTTTGCGACAAACTTTGAAATCTCACCTTTGTACATTTGATGTTCACCTTGGACTCCTGAATGAAATCTAGGTTTCCCCGGGGGGACGCCTTCGGTTTTTGAAAAAGTGAGCTCGGACGTGGTGTAGGTCCGAAACAGATGTCACCTCATAACTGCCAACTCATCCTTTGGATATTTGACACACACAAAGCCACCACATTCCGCGGGGTCTAGGCGTGTGAGTGGGGAAGTAATCTGCTGACCCTTCAAAGTGGTGGCTTTCAAGGATTCGGGTAGGCTTCTGGCGAAGTAACGGATGCGAGCCGAAAGGATGATTATCGTCACTAGATCGGTTTCATCTATTGCTTATGCCCGAATGTCCGTCAAACACGGGGACGTGCATAATCAACATGTACAATAAGGGATCTGAGACATACTATACGCCGTATCCACCGGAGTCATGGTCAAAAGCGCATAGGACCCAGGACTGCATCTGGCATAACCATTGGAGCCGTCGATTCTAGTTCTTGGATCGTCTCCGAGTAGCCAAAAGTCGTTGTACTCGGGATACGTTGATCTTGCCATTTCTAGACGTCAACTTACTTTAAGCGTAAGCTTACGATAGACGAAATGTGCTCTACCCCATCCTTCTCAATATGGTATCCTGCCTTTTCAGGTAATGACTCCAGTCCATCTGATACTGCGTCGAGTTCAGAGACCAGTCCAAAGGTCCCCTTAGCAGGTCGAGCATGTGGTTCCTACCATCAGCTCATCCAATCTCGAAAAAACATACCAGTCCATCTCCTACTCTTTGACTAGTGGAAGTAGCTCCAATCACTGCATGGATTCTACCCCTCAACGGATCAATGTGGATAGTCGAGTGCTGGCCTCTATCCTGCTCTGGCCACTGGGACATCTTGGGTGATAAAGGTATACTATCTTGATTCGTTGTATCGTCTTCGCTGCTGAACGCTTCCTTGAGCTCGATTCTGGTGACGATAGAGTGGAGTGGGGAGAGGTAATAGAATGAAGGAAGAAGGACTCTGACGACACGTCGATAATCGCCTAATTGGTCAGAACACAATTTCGATTCGTCAACACAGGACAGCAAGACATACCAATATTGACAGCTTTGGTATCGGCTGTAGCGAGGAGAATCAGGCAGATTAAGACGGGAGGAAACCTATCGTCAGCTCATTCATAAGCAGAACAACGTACATGGTCTCAAGGACTATCGTCTGCAATTTCCCGAGCAACTTTCGTTGACGGTGGAGCATACTACCCTTGACTCTGAACAAGTAGTACGTCACTGTCATTAGCAAGACGATGTGGTTCAATGAAACCACTCACTGGCAATCAAGATAGTCACATCACCCATGAATGCAAAGATGCCCCAAGCCTTGAAGAATGGGATCCGGCGAAGATTGAATTGTATCAATTCGTTCATGGTCGAGAAAGATGCTTTGGGGCAATTGAACCCAGTCCCAGCGACACTAATTGTCAGCTTCCGAGATACGATAGACGGGACCACATACGCGAGGGTCATGATAAACGTCCCCAGATTCAGTGCGACGATCGGTACCATCACCCAATAGTTCCTTCTGGACAACTATCTGTTAGCTGACAATATCATCTCATAAGAGACTAGACTCAGCTTGAACACTTGAACCGAATAGTAGCTTGCTGCCCACAAGGCAAAGAACCCTCCAATCAGATCCGAGGTCGTGTTCGCGTACAGATCAAAGAGGGTGATATTTGCGTAGTCGGTATAAGCGTGACGGCCAAGTTGGAATGCCTAGTCTCAGCTCGATGGTAGAGGATAAAAGGAGGACTGACTTGAGCAATTGTTATAGCGAGATGAGACCTATTGTAAGCTCCGATATAGAATTGGACGTACAAGACAGCAGCAGTACCAACACCTAATCCAATTGCTAGCTTCTTGTCGGTGACTCCAAAGTGATCATAATATCTGACAGTGTCTGATATAATCACAGTAGTGACCATACAAACGAAAACGGAGGCCATCATCGCCCAGCTCTACTCATCAGCCCGATTTAGTCAGATGGAAGGAAATCACGCACAAGCATTTTACCAGGATTAGATCCGATCCCCATCCACAGCATCTGATCCACAGACATGTTAGGTGGTCCATTCTCCATCGTAAGCGTAAGATCAATAAGGTATGAGTGGGTAGATGGTCATCGATCCTAAGCTAAAAAACCAACACGACGGCCATGGAGATGGATAGGTCCTTTGAATCCGAAGCATTGAAAATTGCGTTAGATTGTGTGTTGTGTGTAACACCCCCCACTCGTTTGAAGATCTCCTTTGAGACCTAATTCTGGTGTCCCCGCTTCTTTGGGGCTTTGAATGAGGACAAACACTCAAAGGTAGATTGACAGGGTTCCTGAGGCTAGGATCAGCATCTCCGTCCCGGCCTCAAAGTGGGTGACCGGGCTAAGGTCGTCCGCCTTCTTGAGTGAAGTACGCGACTATTCCCTTCTGAGCTGCATCATCGTATATCAGCTCTATGCATCTCTCTATCTCTGATAGTATCCTGATTATCTCCTCAATTCTCCGCTCCCGTCTCGGAGTCTGCGCTTCTTTCATCATATCTCTATCGTTCATTCCACCTCGCCGGGTCTTTATCGGTTCTGATTCTAACCATTAGCCATCTATATCACCTTGACTTAAGGACATACAAGCCTAGCCAACAGATTCCCGACTTCACTGCCCTGTCCTTGTGGTGGTGGTCGATACTGACCTTGACCCTGGGGAGGCGGAGGTGGTCGTCGTGGATCAGCAGCAACAGGTACATTAGGTCTATACCCCTGTCCCTGTGAAGCTGGATCATAAGGTGAAGGAGGCGGTTGGGGGTATCCTGCGGAAGCAGGTTGGGTATATCCAGCAGGAGGAGGAGGTGGGTTGTAGCCGTTATTCGGAGGTGGGTTGTATCCAGGATTAGGATTAGGATTATATGGCGCGGGAGGAGGTTGATTAATGTTATAAGGCGGATTCGGGGGTGGTGCACCATAGCCAGGAGCGGGATTTGGGGGTGGTGCACCGTAACTCGGAGCTGGATTTGGATTAGGATTAGGATTATATCCACCTCCAGCTGGCGGAGGGTAACTGGAGGGAGGAGGGGCATATCCGTTCGATGGAGGTACATATGGTGCAGCAGCTGGTGGTGGTGGTCCACTATAATTCGAGGGCGGAGGTCGAGCTGGTAGATTACCGTATCCTGAGCTCGAGCTTGGGTATGGAGCAGGAGGGGGAGCGTAGTTAGCAGGAGGAGGTGGTCCATATCCGGGACCAGCTGGTCTTTCATCAGGAGGTGCTCCGTAGCCAGGACCAGCCGGTCTGTCGCCGGGAGGTGGATATGGTGGATAATTATTCGCTTGAGGGGGTACATTGCCTAAGTTGGCTAATAACTTCTCATCAGCTCTGTTTTATCTGTAAGGGGTAATACATACCTGTTGAACCTTCCTAGCTTGATCTAATCGATCATCAACAACCGGAGCAGGTGGTCGGTCAGAGTACCTATCCCTAGGTGGTGGTGGACCTTGATTGTATTCTAACATTCAGCTTAATTTGCAATTGCCTATATCAGAGGGAGAACATACCTCGATCACGATCACGATCATACCCCCCACCAGGACCTCCACGTTGTTCAGATACTCGTCTTCCTCCCGATCCTTCCCTTCTCTCAGGTTTTGAACTACCATCAGCTCTCTCAAAGACCGCCAGGTCGTCCCTCTCGTCGAAGAGAGGAAGTTGGCCTGATCGCGACTTACTGTCCTGGAGGAGGCTCATCCCAGATATATTTCATATCCAAAGTACCACCCTCGAAAGGTTTGCCATTCATATTTTCGAATAATTCCACTGCGCCCCTTGAATCCCAGTATTCCACGATCGCTTGCCTGTTTATCAGTTCTCTTTCTTTGTCTCCATTGAGCCTAGAAAGACGGAGAGGCAGAGAAGCAGAGGTCGTGATGAAAGAGGAAGAGCAACGTACGATGCACTATTACATCCTCTCAACGACTTTACTGCTCCAAAAGAATCGCACATTCTCCCACATTCTGGGATATTAATCGGGACGTGTGGTTTGAGAATGATAAGGATTGATCCCTATTATCAGCTTCCTCTATCTCATCTCCATCTACACCAATAGACGTTCCCAAGTCTGGAAGTGGGAGGACTGTCAGAGAAGGGAACATACCTGATTTTTATCTTTATCACATTTCCCTTTCATATCCTCTTCTTTTGGTAAACCATAATGAACGTCAATCTGTCATTAGTGAGAGTTCTTCGCCAATATCCTTCTTTGACCCTAAAGGAATACTAGAAGGAGGCTGAATTGAACATACTTCTCGAGACCCAATTTTAATACCATGTAAAGCTTCTTTAGCCCTCTGAGCAGCTCGGAGATCGTACTATCATCAGCCATCTTCCTCCAAATTGATTCAAGCAGGTATGTGATCAAGTTGAGATAAACACAGGGAGAGGGGACGAGATGGGACACGTACATAAGTGACAAACACCATTCCCCTTCTTTTAATCATATCAAACCAAGATTGAATTTCACCATGTTGTTCGAAATCAAGTTTGAGTCGATCTGATTCAGCTTCAAACTAGTTATTAGCGTCTCAAACCTTCATTCTCCTCTCGGAATTTCTCCTAGAAAGCTTCTTCTTCCATATGAGAACCCAGGAGGAGCAAGGAAGAAACGCACGCTAATATTCCTAACAAATAAAATCCGATTAGGTCGTTCCATATCTATCCTCTCTGCGTTACTCCTTGGATCTTTCCTAGGTGGTCCTCTTGATGGTCCACTCCCACTCCCATTGCCCCTGTCTCTATCCCCATCTCGTGAGAAACCTCTATCTCGCCCACCTCCTGGTGGTCCTGGTGGTCGTCGATCATCTTGTTGTGGGGGGTAATGATTCCTTCGGCCTGAGAGTGAGTTTGATCTTGGCATAGTCATGGTTTCGAGGGGAGGATAGGACCTGATTCTTCTCATCTCAAGCTTGGAACCCGATAATGACAGAACTTCACGCTTATGGGAGAACATCATGAGGACCCTCAAGCTCATTCTCAATTTCAAGCTCAAGCTCAGTTGAAGCTGAGGAGATGACAGCTCAGAGTATCTGGATGCTTGCAATGAGACGGTAGGTTGCGATTTAGAGATATTGAGAAACATGGAAAAGAAGCTCACCAGGACTCATTTCACGCCTATCACCACCACCACCACCACCATATCTAACAGGCGGACCACTAGAACCTCTACCTCTATCGTCCCTCCCATAAGGCGCAGTAGGCCCACCGCCAAAAGGAGCAGGCGGGGGACCAGAGTTCATAACAGGAGGCGGATAATTACTAATAGGCGGACGATCGTAATTTGGTATAGAATACCCTTGATTCAGATTTGGATTTGGAGGTAATGGATGTGATTGAGGAGGAGGAGGATTATATCCCTGCTGAGGCGGGTATGGATTATAACTCATTCTCACTAAGTTCGTACACAGGAAAAGGGCGGGAATGTAAAGGAGGGGTCGAGGCTTGATTCGATATAGTGTATGGGATATAGTTTGTAGTTCGTTCAATTGGGTACGGAATGTAGAGTGATGTAAAGTGAAAGGTTAAGAAATAAGGTACGATTAGTGTCAATTCCTAATGCCATTAGATAACTTATTAGCGTTGTTCAACTTGTGAATATAGCCACGTTCTCGGTCAGGTCCGAGCTTGAGTGACGCACTGCCTCGCCACTTGAGACATGTCTTGGCCTTTATCACTCGTACTACCATATCATATCATATTAATTGCTTGCTCAATCAATACAACCACTACCCATACAATACAATCAACCTCGAAGAAAGCGAATACAAGATTAGATAAGATGTCAAAGACAACAGCATTCAAACTGGTTCTACTAGGTAACTTATCCCTTTGTCAATAGTCACAAGACAAGACCAGGATACTGATACTGATAAACAGGTGAATCGGCAGTAGGGAAGAGCTCACTTGTTTTGCGATTCGTATGTCGTCTTCTCCTATCTTTTGCTGATGGGACAGGTCCGTAATGAATTCTCGGATTTCAGGCATGTCTCGACATTCCACTTTGAGTGATAAGCTGATAAATAGGGAATCTACTATCGGTATGTTCTCCCTCCCTTGTTCCCACTGGGATTGATGATCGCATCATGGCACATTCTGATTTATAGGTGGTAAGCTATCTCCTTCTAGTCAAGAGAAAAGCTAATCAGCAGCCGCATTCCTCACTCAGACCGTCAATCTAGATGAGAATACAGCTATCAAATTCGAAATCTGGGATACCGTTAGTCTTTCCTCCTCCTCCACTCCCATCT
>Ga0265780_10011997_pt1 | contig 10195 bp, 7 predicted proteins | sample P1T30metagenome_FD_192432 | JGI IMG/M metagenome (GOLD analysis project Ga0265780, IMG submission 192432) | Plant litter microbial communities from East Loma Ridge, Irvine, California - P1 T30 | ecosystem: Environmental > Terrestrial > Plant litter > Unclassified | place: USA: California... | reverse complement strand
CCAATGGTATTGCCCGCGCAGTTTCGCGACCATCACGTCGTGGCCATTGAACACACTGACGGTGCGTGGTTGCCAGGCCTCGGTAAAGGTAGCGAGCTTGCCGGCCAAATCAACTGGAGTAGTCATGATGTTCCCGATGTGAAAACCCCATCGTGCGGCAAGCACCGCGGGCGCGTCTTGTACATTTGTTGCACGTTCAGGACGCGGGCTGCGCCAGGAACACCTTGTCCACCAGCATCCAGTTGCCCTTGCCATCGACCCGCAGCATGAACCGCACCGGCACCGATGGCGCGTTGTCCGGGTCGCCCGGGCCATATTCCTGGCCTTCGAGGACCAGGATGCGGCCGGTATAACTGACGATGCGGCTGACCAGGCGCACCGGACTCTCGAAAGCCACGACCGGCGACGACAGTTCCGGCTGCACCACGTACTGCCCGGTGTTCAGCGTGGCAATCGCCAGGTAGGTCTTGTCTGCCTGCGCGCCGCCAAAGCACGCCAGGTCGCCATTCCACAACACGGCGTACCTTGGCAGCGCCACCCCCGCGTCCCCGCTCGACAGCAGCATCACGTCCGCTGGCGTGATGCGCACCCCTGGGCAGGCAATGGCGTTGACATAGCGTGCGACCGCGCTGGCCACCCCGGCCTGCTCCGCTCTGGTAGGTGCAGGCTGCACAGCCTGCGCGAGCGCCGAGGCCAGGCACATCACGCCGACGGCAATGTGTTTCATCATGCCGGCTCCAGTTCCTTACATCGGCGGCGCGACGCCGTCCTTTTCGACGACAACGCGCGTGGCCAGGTAGCTGGCGCTCGAACCGGAGGCCACGACAAACACTTTTTTGCCGACGATCAGGTCGGAACGCATGGCTGGCGTGAACGTCACGACCGGCGTGGTGTCAGGCACGGTGACCTGCTGGCTGCCACCCTTGTACGACAGCGTCAGCACGCGGTCCTTGACGCCACTGGCAACCATGTCGACGTTCGCGTTTGTCATCATGCTGCCTGGCATCAGGTCCCACGCGTAATGGCCTTCGCCGGTGCCGCGCCCCGATTCCGGGAACACCACCACTTCGAGCGCCGTCAGCTTGCCGTCGGGACCTGGTTCGGTGGCCGTGCCGATGAACGAACCCTTGGTGATGTCGGTGAGCTTGACGTTTTTCACCGCGCCCACCGTCACATCCGGCTTCAACGCAATTTTGACCATGTCGCCACTGCCACGCCGTTTGACGGTGAGGGTGGAAGCATCGACTGCCACGATGTCGCCGCGAATGCGGGTCGGTGGCGCATCCTGGGCAAAGGCGCTGGCGCTGGTGATGGTGACAAGAGCGGCGCCGGCGAGCAGGCGTGAAGCGGTGGTGGCAATGGTCATGGATTTCCCGTCAAGTTATTTAGCATATCGAGATTTGCAAGATAGCAGGTTTTGCGTATCGACGAGCGTCCGCTAATCGTTGCTGAAAAGCTGATCCAGGCGGCGCGGATAATGGTTCAAAAAATCGCGCGTGATGGCGTAGTGCTCGGTGTCTTCATACGCCACCTCGGTGATGCCGCTGCCATCGAATTGCAGGATTTTCGCGCCCGGATAGGCCAGCAAGATCGGCGAGTGGGTGGCGATGATGAATTGCGACGTATCGTCGACCAGTTCCCGGATCAGGCGCAGCGCGGCCAGCTGCCGGCTGGGCGACAAAGCCGCCTCAGGCTCGTCGAGGAGATACAGTCCCTTGCCGCGGAATTTGTGGGTCAATAGCGTCATGAACGCTTCGCCATGCGAACGCGCGTGCAGCGATTTTCCGCCATATCCGCCCAGATAGCCGATGGTGTCCATGTACGTGGCCACGTTGTAAAAACTCTCGGCCCGCAAAAAATAGCCGTCGCCAGGCCGGCGAAAGCCGCGCACGAGTTGCAATGCCTCGTGCAGTGGCGACTCCGACTGCGCCGTCGATACGTTGAAGTTGCGGTTGCCACCTTCCCGGCTGAATCCCAGCGCCAGCGCGATGGCTTCGAGCAGCGTCGATTTGCCCGCGCCATTTTCACCGACAAAAAACGTCACGTCCGGATGCAGCGCCAGCGTCCCCATGTCGCGGATCGCTGGAATATTGTAGGGGTACTGTGTCTCGTCGACCGCCGCGTCGGCACGCACCGCGACGGTCTGCAAGTACGGTTTGATGGACAGCGCCATGTCGTGCACTCAGGGCGCAGGAGCCGCAGGGGTCTCGGCGCCCACAGCGGCAGCCAGCACAGGGCGTGGCGACAGCTTGCATTCAGGGTGCGCAGCAAGCATCGCCTGCGCTTCTGGCGCATTGCCCTGCGCCGCAGACAGGTCCGCAATGGCCGCGGCGCTGCCGCAGGTCTTGCGCCGCGCGACCTCCGGCGTTTTGGCTGCATCTTTCGATGCCTGCGCAAAGAGGCCAGCCTGGTCGAGGTGGCCGAGGAGATACTGGGCCACCGGCGCCGGCCAGTCCTGCCTTGCCTTGAATGCGGCAGCGAGTTCATGCTGGCCCAGCGCTGCCTGGCCAGAACGCAGGCGCGCAATGTACAGCCACAGCGCGCCTTGATCGTTGTTCGGCAGCTGGTCGAGCGCGGCGCGCAGGTGCGGGGCCGCCTCGGCGTCGTGACCCTTCAGCATCAGCCGGCGCCCCACCAGCAACTGGGCGCGCGGATTGCCATGCTGGCCGGCCAGCTCGAGCCAGCGCGTCGATTGCGCCACGTCCTTCTTGACGTTGACACCATTGGCGTACCAGCTCGAGAGAATGAACTCGGCATCCGGATTGCCTTCGTCGGCTTCGCGCTGGACCCACGGCTCGATGCTGGTCATGTGGCTGACAAACGCATCGCCCACGCCCGTGCCCAGATACGATATATACAGTTTCTTCTGGCTCTTCGCGAACAGTACCCTGTGGCTGCGCAGGAAGTCGCGGCCCAGCAAAATATCGGCGGCGCGCGCACCCTGCGATTCCATCACGCCGATCTGCGCATTGGAGATGATTTCGTCACCGATGGCCAGTTTGGCGAAACGTGCAGTCCAGTGTTCGACATGGCCTTCCCCCACGCCGACCAGGTCACCGATGTGCTTGACGTCGGGGGCGTCGAGCCGCAGGCCGGCTTCGCGCGCCGCCGACAGTTCGATCACGCTGCTGTCGGCGCCACTGTCGATCATCGCATCGAGTTCGTGTCCGTTGAGTTCGACCTTGAAATGGGGATTGTCGCCGTGCGTGTAGCGCCATGAATACGGCACGACGGTGACCTTGTCATCGGTCCAGTAACCGAGGAAGGTCTCCTTGCAATTCTGCGGCCGAAAAAATTTGACGGTGCGGTCGGCCAGGGCAATCTCCAGATCGGCCTGCATCAGGAATTGGGCGCCGATGACCGCATCGAATCCCGACTTGTCGGCCATGTCGCCGATCACGGCCACAGTCGCACGTCCGCTTTTGGCCGGCCCCACCGTCATGTCGTCGATGCGCGCCTGGTACATGCGGCTGTCGCCACCGACGCCACTGAAATACTGCCGGGTACCGGACAGCGACAGGCCGAGTTTTTCGGCGCTCTCCATCGTCAGCGCCGTCATCGCCGCGCCAGTGTCCATCAACAAGCGCGCCGGCTTGCCGTTGATCGAGCCGGGAATGGTCGGCACCAGGCTGGGGCCGAAATACTTCACCGGCAGCTTGGCCACTTCCACGTACAGGCAGGCGTCAGGTTTGGTGTCGGCCAGTGCCGGCGGCGCGTACCAGATTGCAGCGAAGGAGACGACGGCAAGGCGAAGGCATGCAGCACGCATAAGAGGTCACACGGTCGAGTGAATGGTCGCCATATAGTAGGCGAACATGATGACAATGACGATATTTTAACTATACTTACCGGACTGCCGCCTCGTGCAAAGTGATGGTCTGGCGCCCTGTATCGAGCGTTGCCACCAGCCCCACCGGCAGCGTGCACTGGTTGCGGATATGGCCGAACGAGTAGCCAGTGACGGCGGGAATGGCCAGCGGATCGAGATGCAGGTTCAGCGTCTGGTCCAGCGTCAGCGACTGGTCGCCCTGCTCCGCGCCGCAGTTTTCGCAGATGCCCATGATGACCGCGGCGGCGTTGCGCAAGCCGCCGGCCAGGTCGAGCTGCGTCATCCAGCGGTCGATGCGGTACGGCGCTTCATTGACGTCTTCGAGGAACAGCAGCGCGTTGGTGAAATCCGCCGCATACGGCGTGCCGGCCAGCGCGCTGACCATGCTCAGGTTGCCGCCAATGAGCCGGCCGCTGGCAACCCCGGCGTGGACAGTGCGCACGGCGTACTGCGGCGCCGTCAAGGCCTCGTACGCGTTCGCCGACGACATCGGAATGACAGTCTGCGGCTGGGGGTTGGCCAGCACCGCCAGCAGCTGCTCGGTGGCGTAGCCGGACAGCGTCGACGACGCCACCGGGCCGTGAAAGGTAATGAGGCCGGCGTGGCGGTGGATGGCAAGGTGCAGCGCCGTGATGTCCGAATACCCGAGCAGTATTTTTGGGTGCGCGCGGATCAGCGCGTAATCCAGCCCGGCCAGCAGGGATATGCAGCCGGAGCCGCCGCGGATGGCCCAGATGGCGTTCACCTCGGGATCGGCAAACATCGCGTGCAGGTCGTCCAGGCGCTGCTGCGCCGTGCCGGCGTAGTTGCCGAATACGGCGCGCAGGTTGGCGCCCTGCTTGACGCGGCAGCCCAGGCTTTCGATGTTGTGCACGGCCTTGGCGATGGCGGCCTCGGTGGTGTAGCCGCCCGGCGCGACCAGGCCGATGACGTCACCCTGCTTCAGGCGCGGCGGCTTGAGCAGGGCTGGAGCCGGCGCAGCGGCGGCGCCACCTGGTATCAGGCCAGCTGCCCATCCTGTCGCCAATGCTGCGGTGAACGTGCGCCTGCCCATGCGTGCCACCATGAAGGTTAAAACGTGTATTTTGCCATCAGGGTGTACGCGCGGCCACGCGGATCGGCTACCCGCGGGTCCCAGCCTGCGCCCACCACTTCGTCGACGTTGTGGGCGGTGAATGGCGGCTCCTTGTCGAACAGGTTCTGGATGCCGGCCGTGAGCGCGAGGTGCGGAACGCCGGTGTAGGTGACCGACAGGCCAAACGTCAGGTAATCGTCCACCTTCGTGTTGAAACCGGGAGGTATCAGCTTGCCGCCATCGGGCACCTGGTCACGGTAGCCGCTGGCATAGCGCGCCGACAGCAAGGTGCCCCAGTCGCCTTTCGACATGGCCAGCGTGGCGTTCGACTTCCAGCGCAGGTACAGGTCGCGCGTATAAAAATTGCCGACGTATTCCTTGTACGGCTGGCCGGCGAACTCGGCGAACTTGAAGCTTTGCGTCCAGGTGCTGTCGATCTGCGCCGCCCACTTGACGCCATTCCACGCCATGCCTTCGCCGTGCAGGCCGATGTCGGCGCCGCGCGTCTTGCTGCCGGCCGCATTGATCCAGCCGGCCTGCACGTACGTGATCACATCGTCGGCATCGCGGTGGATGTTTTCCGCCAGCGCGATGGGATTGGCCAGCACGATTTGCGGCGTGCGGTTCAAAATCTGGTTCTGCGTGTTGATGGCCCAGTAATCGACCGACGCCGACCAGCCCTTGACCGGCTCGAGCACGAAGCCGAGGCTGCCCTGCTTCGACGTTTCAGGCTTCAGGTTGGGGTTCCCGCCGGATTTATAGTCCAACCGCTCGATGGCGCAGAAACGCGGATCGTTCGGGTGGGTGGCGCAGCCGATCGGGTCGCTGACGCCGCTTGGCAGTTCCTGGTCCAGCGACGCGGTGTACAGCTGCGTAAAACTCGGCGCCAGAAAACCCTTGTTGGCCGAACCGCGGAACAGCAGCCATTCGGCCGGCTGGTAGCGGAACGCGACTTTTGGATTGGTGGTCGCGCCGATCAGACTGTACTGGTCGCGGCGGATGGCCAGCTGCATTTCCAGGCTCTTGAACACCGGCACCAGCAATTCGGCGTACACCGCATTGATGTTGCGCGTCGCCTTGTTCAGGCCGGCGTTACCCGGCGCCAGCAGGATCTGCGTCGCATCGACATCCTGGGCATAGGTATAGCTTTCACGGCGCAGGTCGAAGCCTACCGCACCGGCCAGGGCGCCGGCCGGCAAATCGAACAGCTCCCCGGACAGGTTGCCGTCCATCTGGTTCAGGCCGGTCGAGCCATGGTTCAGCTGGCCGGTGAATTTGGTCGAGTCGATCAGCGCCATCGCGGCGGGTGTCTGGGACTGGCCAGGCATGACGAACGGATTGATGACGCCGCTACCGAGCGCCGAATACAACTGGCTGGTATAGGCGTAGCCGTCGAGCAGGTCGGTCTTGGTCTTGCTCTCGGCATGCGAGATGCCGAAGCGGTAGTCATACTTGCCTGCCAGCGTACCTTCGAAGCCGACCAGCACGCGGACATTGTCGGTGGTGCTTTGCTGGGTACGGTTGCCAACCGGGTCGGCGCGCCATTTGTACAGGATCGGCTTGGTCGGGTCGTACGTGGAGATGTACGGCGACAGGTCCTGGTAGAACGCACCGCCAGCCGGATACGCGTTGCCGGCAGCCAGCGTGGCGGAAATCTGCGCTGGCGTCAAAATCGCCATCGCCTTGGTGCGCGAGGCCAGCGTTTCCACGAACACGCGGTGGTCGGGATTGAATTGGTACGTGCCACGCAACAGGCCGTTGGCGCGCTCGACCGGCACTTGAATGACGTAATCGGCGCCATAATCGTAGGCGCACGAATACGTCGAACGGAGCGGCGACGTGACATCCTTCCACAGCCCGGTCTGGTACTGCGACATGCCGGGAATGGTGTTGCATTTGCCTTGCAGGCTCAGCAAACCGGCCTGCAGGTATTTATTCGGATCGCCAGGCATCGTGAAATTCGTGCCCAGCGCCGAGCCGGCGCCAGCCAACTGGTTGGCCGACGGCGTGCCGGTGGTGTCCGGCGACAGGCCGCGCGACGGCTGGAAACCATTCGCAAACGCGCGCTGGTTAGAATTCAGGCGTTCGCTCTTGTCGAGCGTCAGGCTGCCCATGATGTTGTAATGGTCGTCGTCGAGATTACCCTTGCCGCCCAGGGCGGACAGGCGGTGGATCGCGCCGCCGCCCGCTTCGGTCTGGTTGGTGGACGCCGACAATTCCAGGCCGCTGTAATTGGTTTTCAAGATGAAGTTGATCACGCCGCCAACTGCATCGGTGCCGTAAATGGCCGAGGCGCCATCCTTGAGGATTTCGATGCGGGCAATTGCGCCCAGTGGAATCGAATTCAGGTCGACTGCCTTGCCGCTGCCACCGTACGTGGCGATGCGCCTGCCGTTGAGCAGCACCAGCGTGCTGTTCGCGCCCAGGCCGCGCAGGTTGGCAAACGAGCCGCCGCCGCTGGTGCGGTCCGAGTCGGCGCCAAAGACATTGTTACCGGACACCATATTGTCGGCGCCGGTGCCGTTGGCCGAGATTTGCTGCAGCAGCTGCTCGGCATTCGTGATGCCTTTTTTGTCGAGCTGGTCGGCGGTAATCACCTGGACTGGCAATGCGCCTTCCTTGGCGATGCGTTTGATGCTCGAGCCCGTGACTTCCACGCGGGCCATGGGCGCGGCAGCGCCTGCCTGCGCGGCGTCCTGCGCATAGGCCGGGCTGACCGCACCTATCAAGGCAATCAGGTGTGCCAGTTTCTTCAATTTCACGGGGGTTCTCCTTGGGTGGTCTGGTCGCATACGCGCTGTGAGGCAGCACGTTTTTTTGTTCGTAATGTCTTGGCATTACGTTATTTGTTGATTGAGAGTAAACGCCGTCGCAAGTGCCTAGCCAATGAAAATACCGGCTAGCACCATAACTTCGTGGAATATCCCAGATGGGTAAGGACTACCGTGTCATTCTATTGACCCGCTCGCGTTCGGCAAGGTCAATGTCGAGATAACGCCACGGTGTGAGTTCCACCGGGTGACGCTTGTAGTTTTTTAGCCACGGCTGGCGCAGGTCAGCGGAGATGACGTGGGTCAGCGGGATCCACGGGTTGTAGGCTTGGATCAGCTGGTTCATCTCGAAGTACAGCTTTTGCCGGGCGGGGCCGTCCGGCAGTGTGCGCGCCTGCTCGAAGCGCACGTTGTACGCCGGTAAATTGAAACGGGCGTAATTGGCGCGGCCGGCGTTGGGGCCGTACAGCAGCTGGTAGAAATTGTCGCCGTCGGGGAAGTCCGCTACCCAGTTGGTTTCAAACATCTGCACTTTGCCAAGCCGCGATCCCTTGATGATCTCGGTTTTTTTATCGGAGTGGAAGACCACCCGGATGCCGATGGACGTAAAACATTTGCGCCACATCTCATCGCGCAGGCGCCCGCCGATGGTCGCTTCGCTGGCCATCGTCAGCGTCAACGGCTGGCCGCCGGGCGCGCGCCGGAAACCGTCGGGATCACGCTGCCGGTAGCCGAAGCGGTCCAGCAGCGCATTGGCCAGCGCCGGGTTGTACGGCACCGGGCTGCGGTAGGCCGGATCGTAGCCAAGCACATTCGGCGGCAGTGGCGACTCCGCCTTGATCGCCAGGCCTTTCTTTAGCAACGCGATGTCTTCGGCATTGTTGTAGCTGAGCGAGATCGCGCGGCGCAGCGCGATTTTTTCAGGAGTGTAGCCACCGACGACGGGGTCCTCCATATTGATCCACACGTAATACGTTTGCAGCACGGGAAAGCGGTACAGCTGCATGCCTTTCGCGGCCAGCGCCGGTTTCAGTTTGCCGTCCTGCAGCACCAGGTCCGTCATCTCTTCCGGCACCTGCTCCAGGTAATCGTATTCGCCGCCCAGGAAGCCCAGCATGCGGCCCTGGAATTCCTCGGCAATCTTGATGTCGATCCGGTCCACGCGCGGCAGGCGCTGGCCTTCCAGTGCCGCGGCCAGCGCCTGGTCGGCAGGATCGACCTTGCCGCTGGCGTGGAACACGGCGGTGGAATCCGGGTTCTTGTCCAGCACGATGCGGTCGCTGCGCTTCCATTCGGCCAGCAGGAAAGGGCCGGTGCCAACCGGGTGGTTGCCGGCCTGGCCGGGGTACGCTGCAATCACTTCCTTCGCCACCACGCTCGCGGCCGGCATCGCCAGGTAAAACGGGAAATTGACATCGGGACTGGTCAGGCGGATGCGCAGCGTGTAGCGGTCCAGCGCCTGCAGGCCGGCGATGGGCGTGGTGTAGCTGAAGTGATCCTTGAGTGCTGAGTCCCCGAGAAGTTTTCCTTCGAACATGGATGCGAACGGCGACTTGAGTTGCGGGTCGTACAGGCGCATCAAGCTGTAGACGTAGTCGGCGGCGGTCACTTCCCGCTTCACGCCATGGAACGCGGGGTCGGGCGTGAAATAGATACCGGGACGGATACGGAACACATAGGTTTTGCCGCCGTCGGTCACCTCGGGCATGGCGGTGGCCGTGTTGCCGATCAGTTTGACCGGGCGCGCCAGGTAGTCGTAGCGCAGCAACGGATCGAACAGGTTTTCCAGCAGGCTCAGTGTGGCCAGGTCCGACGCGACTGCCGGGTCGAGCCCGGTTTCGCTGGTGGACAGGAACATGTGCAGCACTTTTGGCGCAGCCGGTGCAGCAGATGCAGCAGATGCCGCCATGGCGAAGCTCGCTGCCATCGCCGTTGTCAACAATGTCTTCAACAACTGCGCGGTGATGGTGGTGCACGATTTGCGGTGGGGCGTCATGGCGGGTCCGGATGATCTCCCACGATGATAGGCGCTGTGGAGGGGGCAGGGCAAGGGAGGATGAACGACATGCGTTTTTGGCATGCCCGGCTTCCATTCTTTCATCAAGCTTGCACACGCACCGCCGCCGCACCGCTGACGCAGCGCATATACTCCTCGCTGCACAATCGAGCTCATCAAGCGGGACAACACATGGCACTCAATTACATCTGGTCGGGCTTTTTTATCGTCGGGTTCGTGGCGGCGCTGGCCCAGTGGCTGTTCTTGGGCGACACGGATATCTTCAAAAAAATCATCGACGGCACGTTCGACTCCGCCAAGTCGGGCGTGATGGACATCGCGCTGCCGCTCGCTGGCGTGATGACGCTATGGCTGGGCATCATGAACATCGGCGAAAAAGCCGGCGCCGTGGGCTGGCTGGCAAAAGTCATCGCGCCGTTCTTTTCGCGCATCTTCCCCGACGTGCCGAAAGACCACCCCGCCACCGGCCACATGGTGATGAATTTTTCCGCCAACCTGCTGGG
>Ga0265780_10011994_pt1 | contig 10198 bp, 9 predicted proteins | sample P1T30metagenome_FD_192432 | JGI IMG/M metagenome (GOLD analysis project Ga0265780, IMG submission 192432) | Plant litter microbial communities from East Loma Ridge, Irvine, California - P1 T30 | ecosystem: Environmental > Terrestrial > Plant litter > Unclassified | place: USA: California... | reverse complement strand
CTGCTGAAATGCCATTTGCTGCATCTGCAAAATGGTTTGCAGATTTGCAATGTGCTTCGTGCCGGTGGTGCGACCGGCGTCCGAAACCTGCACGTCGAGATCGGCGTCCCACGTCCGCGGGTCGATGGTCACATCCTGGCCGTTCATGCGGATGTAACGGCGGTGGTCTTGGTGACGCAGCACGAGATTGCGCAGGCCGATCATCAGCCGCCGGAACCCGGTCTCGGCGAAGTTTCGGGCGATGTATTCGTTCCGCTCCTGACTGGCGTCGATCAGGCTCTGCACGCCCTCGCGCGCTGTGCTCTGCGTGCTGTCGGGGTCGAAGCCGGCCGGGCTCGCCGGGTTCTGGCCCGAGCGCTTCGACATTTCCTGATCGAGATATTGGATCACCGGCAGGACATTCATGCCGACGAACGGAGGTGCCAAATTCTGAATGACCTGTGCCGGCACGTCACTCGTGCGAATTGCGGCACCCCTCTGGGTATTCAGGATATCGTCAATGTTGACCTTGCCCTGCCAAAAGGCGAGGCGCGACGACAGGCTTTCGCCGAGACTGTCCAGCGTGCCGCGGAGCAATTCGGTTTTGATTTCCTGGCCGTCGAGAGCCATGTCACCCGCGCCCATGCCGAACGGGGCGTGCGGCTCCGGGTACGGGCAAATCAGCCCGAATGGCACCATGTCGTCTTCGTAAATCTCGTCATAGACGATGCCATAATTGTCACCGACCGTGCAAACCTTTCGACGCTCGGCAATTCCGTCGCCGTCCTTGTCGATGGTGACATAGACGACGCAGTATTTCACCTTTTCCATGGACGGATCCACGTCAGCAAATGAGCTGTCGAAAATCCGCTCCATGGACGCAGTGTCATTCCGCTGCACACGCTCGGGGTTGTCGTCCAGGCTCGTTATCGCCTGCTGCCCGCCGCCCTCGCCGCCCTGCGGTCGGTCTAGGGCTTCGCGGATATCGGCTTCCTCGATCCCGAGCGCCACAAGCTCGGAAATGGTCTTCACCTCGCGCGTGCCAATCAGGGCGTACGTGTCCACGTCGGCGCTCGACGTGGGCGTAATGATGAATTCCTCGGGCGGAACCGCGCGCCATTTGGCACGGCCCCGAATGATCCGCTTTTGCACGTAGCCGGAATAAATGAAGGTTTCCTGGGTTGGGGCACCGGTCTGCTGCATCAGGGCCTGATCGCCGGGTTCCTGGCCCGAAAACATATCCGGCATCAGATCGCCGCCGGCCTGGGTTTCGTCAGGCTGCTGATCGGTGACGATGACCTCGTATTCGATCCCCTCGTCATTGCTCGACTTATCGTCGGCCTCGATTTGCAGGAGCGCAAACCCGTCTTCGTTGAGCCCGGAGAAAATGGTGCGTGTCACCATTTCCTTTTCCTCCCACCACCACGTCGCAATTCCGGTGCGGCGGCGCAGGGCATCGTCAATCATGGCCTGGATATGGGTATACCCCGGATTGTCATTCATGATGACGTGACGGACATAATCGGTCTGAAAATCCGCCTGCTCCTGGGGCGTGCCCGGGTTGGCCACGAATTCGCAGAACCGCTCGGTGCCGGCAAACTTGCGCATCATGGCCGGCATGGAGGCCAGCACGGCACCGCGCACCTCGGGGGCGATGACGCCGGATCGGCCCTTGTCGAAGGGCTGCACGCCCTCGTCGGCGGCATAGTACCGGGCGAGCATTTCGCGCTCGGGCGACACCTCGCTGTCGATGTAGAATTCCGCCGACGCGATGCCCTTGCCGATGGCGTTCCGGTATTCGTCCGGGTCGAGGGTTTGCAGATCGTCGTCGTCCCCCTCGGGGTCGTCGTCCATATCGGCACCGATCTCGCTCGCCGGCAGAATGTCCTCCACGTCGATGGGGTGCCCGTCGCCGTCCACCGGCCCGGGATCGGCCACGCCCGCCGCGGTGAAACCGTCTGCATCGCCCATAGCGGCCTCGCCTGGGCCCCGGGTCACTGGTCTGCGCGCCATCGTGCCAAATCCTCGTCAATCGCCGTGTACGGGCTACTTATCGCATTCCGCGGGTCAGTGCACCGCCGTCCATGGCCCCGGATCGGGCAATCGGCCCCCGGGGGCCACTGCCGAAGCCGTGCCCCTGCCCCGGATTGGTCGTCAGGAAGTCCGATATCAGCTCGGGCGGGCAACACAGGTTGAGGCACAGGCTGTCGGCGTGATCCGGCGAGCGCATGCCCCGTTTCCGCATCTTCGTCTTGCTCTCGATGATAAGGTCCCCCGCCGAGTTGTATTCGTAGCGGGCACCGCAGAGTTCGACCTCTAGCAGATCGTCGTCCGGGATCTTATTCACCGGGGCCTTGAGGTATGTCAGGGCTTTTTTCCACAGAGCGTCGCGCATACGGTAGCAATGGACTTCATCAGTGCTAGTTTCAGAGGCGTTAATAGGGATGACATTGTAATTAAGCTCACGAAGGCGATCCACCACGCCAGCACCAATACCGATGACATCCACGATAATCGCCACAGGAATAGGAGGAAGGAATAGCAACGACCTTCCAGCCTCCTTAAACTCTCTGACAAGTAGGTCATGATCTTCCTGCACGAGCTTTTGGATCTCTCCGACAAGCTGCATCGTGTCTTTGCGGCGATAGCTTATCTGCTTGTCTACGAAATGATGCCCGTATCGACGAGTGAGCACGCTGGGGTCCCCGTTGCCTTCAGGTGAGCGCGACGGATCAAGCGAATAGACCACAGCCGACATTTTCGGCCGCTGTATGTTGCGGACACGCGCAGCCTTAACGAGCCGTGACGAAATATAGCTTTCGTCGTCCGTCTCGGGGAATTCACCGAGTACGCGGATGCGATATTCGTTGCTCTCTTCGCCAAATTCATCGCGTACCTCGTGCACAAAATCCTGATCGACGGTCGGAAGCCCTAGAGAGCTAACGTGGAACGTCTCGTACAATTCTGCGTGCGTCGTGAACGCCTTGTGGAAAGTGTTAAATAGACGAGTGGGATTGCCTGCCATAATGCGCACCGCATTCGGGGCGGCCATCGAGCCGCGGGCGGCATTAAAGAGGCGGTCGTCAATACCGGATGCCTCGTCCCATAGAAATAGGATATTGGCAGAGTGTAGCCCCTGGAAACTTTCGGGATTATCCGGGTCCGCCGTTCGGGCTGAAAGGAACGATCCATCGGGGTCCGCCGCGAGTTTGATGCCGTCCTTGTAGAACAGAAACAAGTCGCGCATGAAACCGGGTAGCCGCTTTGCCACGGTCATAATTTCGGGGAGAAGCGAGCCGTAAAGCTGCCCGGATGTGGGCGCGGTTACGATTGTCTTCTGCGGGTATTTGCAGACCGTGTGCCAAACTGCGGCAACGGCCATCAGGAGCGTTTTGCCGACACGGTGGCCCGACCGAATGGCAATTCGACGCTTGCCCGACGCAATGGCACGCAGAATAAGCTTTTGGTGCTTCATCAGGGTATAGCCGAGCACGTCTTCGGCAAAACCCACTGGGTCGAATTCGTATTTCGTGATGAAGCTTTCCCACATAACCTCCAAATCGGCGGCAGTGGGGTCGTCGTTTACAGGAATGGGGTTTTCGATAGGCGTGCCCGGCTCGTGCACGTCGGGGGGCAGAAATTCTTCATCCCAATTGATCGCAGGAGCCGGGGCCATTGTCACTTCGCCTGATGAAACGCCAGAGCGCGGGAGAATGCGTCGAGGTGGTCGAGGAGCACAAGCCCCGCGGCCCGCAGGACAATGCCCGAGCTGTCGCCGTCCGCAAAGCCGCGGAAAATGTCAGCCCAGAACTGCACCTCGTCTAGCTCGGGGTTGTTCGTGGCCTCAATCTTGAACGCCGTAAAGACGTGGTGCGCATAATCGCGCTCACGCATTTCGAGCAATTCGCGCACGCCCGGCTCGGACAGCACGATCAGGGAGCCGAAACGGTCGCGCTCGTAGTGCTTTTGCCGGCGGAATGCGAAGGCGCTGAATTTGTGCAAATCGTCTACAGGGGCGTCGGTCGTCTCTTCCATGCGTGCCCGAATATCGATCAGCGCGTTAAAGAAAACCGCAGCCGTGACGACGGCCGAATGACGAGTTTCCGTGCGGTCGATATCGCGCAGGGCCAGTGGCTGCCCCTCGGGGTCGAGATGATCCCGGTGTGTCACCTTGCACCGTGTCAGCGCCTGGGCAATTGCCGCCGAATAGCCCTTCGACATTTCAGCGATGGATTTACGCCGCTGCATTTTGTCGAATTGGATTACATTATCCGCGGGGCGCATTTGGGTTTGGGGGGCCAGCTTAATCATCGGTTTTGCACCTCTTTTACCGGGGCCTTTCGGGTGGCCTCGATCTCTTCGAATTCCGCGTCGGTGATATGCTCGATCTGCAATTGCTCTTTCGAACGCCTGTCGGCCAGCTTTCTGAAAACTGCCAACTGTGCGGAGCGGTGATCGTGCAATGTCACGTCCACGGTCTTTTCGACTTTTCGGCTCGGGGCGCCGAAGCCCATTTGGAGCACGGTCTCGGCGGCCTTCACCCGCGGAGCCTCTTTGGCACCTGGGTCGGTCGCGATATCGCGGAGCACGCCAAGCATTTCCTCGGCCAGATCCCGGCAAAGGGCCTTGATTTCCTCAGCTCTTGGATCCGCGCCGTCTGCCATGGGGCACCTTGGATTTCGCTCGGTTGGGGTCGGGGGTCAAATCGGCGGGCTCGGCGAAAAGCCATTGCTGCAACAGCCGCGCGGCTTCGACCCGGGCCTCTGCGGGGAGGTCGGAGTTTTTGGCTATAGCACCGAGCTGCTTTGCCGTCATCAGGGACGGATAAAGCGCGGCACGGGCCAGGGCTTTTCGGAGATGGGTGATTTTGACGAGGCGGTTGGCGTCCTGGCGCTGGCGCTTGGCCTCGCGGCGCGCCGCCCGAAGGGGGGCTTCCTTGGCCTCGATCCGGTCGGCTCGCTTGAGCACCTTCCGCTCGAACCGCGTGACCGCCTGGGCGTAGGTGAGCTTGTGCTTTGCCATGGTCGTGAAAAAGGCCCCTCGATCCCCACGGTGGTGCGCCGCGTGTGATGGGACCGGGGGGCCTTCGGGAGCACCGCGGCCCGCCCCCATTGGGTACGGTTTCGGGCGTTGGCACAGGATTTTTATATCGGCCGCGGTCGGCTCTGTCAACAAGGGTGGGGGTGGGGGTAAATTGGCGCCCTGGGCTGAATTCGAACCAGCTTCACTTACGCCCGAAATAACCCATTATCTAGAATAGGGCCATCTCGGTTACGTGCCCCCGGGAGATCAAGCCCTTCAAGCACGGCTACCACCAAATGGCAGGGCCCAATTTTTATATCGGGGTGGGCCTTTTCGGTCAAGAGGCCCCGGGGTGGGGGTTGTCGGAGTTTGGCCCAGGAATTCGACTGAGTGTCGCGCTGGGGGTGCAAAATTTTCAGAGCGCCTGAGCCTCAAGGCCGGGGTGGGGGCCTTATTGGCACTAATTCCCCATAATATCCCAATGTTAGACTAATGACATGACAATGACACAGTAATGACAGAAGCAATAGGAATATATGGGCTTAACAGGTGGATGACAGGACAGTTAACAGGTGGCAACAGGTGCAACAGGAGAAGTGCACGTCCGGCGGGGCCCGGGGGAGCGCCCCCCTAAATGGTGCACCCATATTTATTTAATTAGGTTTCGGGGTTGCGTTCGTGAAATGCTACATCGTCCTGTTGATCCTGTTGCCACCTGTTAACTGTCCTGTTAACTCTCCTGTCATATGACCTAGCAATGACACTAAATGACAGGTGACAGCATAAAGACAGCAAAGTGTAACTTAAATTGGCGCCGCCAAATAATTAAAACATAAATGACAATATACCTATCAGCCTTCATTGATACTGCTTTGCCGCTTGTCACGTTATGGTCATCGTCCTACACTGCGGGCCCCTACCTCGGAGACATGGCCCATGCCCCGCGCTCGCACCCTAACCGATCTCGACTATCTACCCTTACCCCACGCTGTCCGCACAGAACTGCGCCGCTTGCTCGCACGCGAGCGCGGCTGGCCCAGATACCGCGTCGAGCACGGGTTGAAGATTATGCGCATAACCCGTGCCCAATGGCTCATGGCCGCGCTCGCGTTCGATATCGACATTGAAGAAATGGTGCTCGGCTACATCGACCGAACCGGTGCCCAATTCAGGCGCGCGGCTCACCTTGACGGCACCGGCATCAAAAAATCCGTGCCATCCTCGAAAAATCCTGACTTCTGGTCGTGACAGCTTGTTGACAGCAAACGTGACAGCATGCGAAGGGTTGAGCACACCAACCGACTACCTCACCAACGGAGCCCCCGAATGACCTCGATCAAGACCCGCTACGCTGGCGCTCTCTCCGCTGAAGCCCGCGGCGCTCTCCGCTCCGCTATCACCGGTCATCCGGGCTGGGACGTATACCGCAAGGTGACGGGCCTGTCCCTCGCCAGCATGACCCGCGATAACTACCTTGACGCCGCTGACGCTCTCGGCCTGGACGTGCACGCCATTGTCGCCCCGCACGCGTCCGGCCGTTCGGCTCAAGACCGAGGTGCCCCGTCGAGCTCCACGACCGACTGGCGCGCCGTCCAGCGTGCCCATGCGGCCGACGCTGAAGCGGCGTCCAACGCCACGACGCGGGCTGTAATGGCCGGCGGCTTCATTCAGGCCACGGCCCCGGCTGACGTTGTGACACCGGGCCTTGTGGCCGCAAATCCCGACATGGTGCGTCAGACCCGTGCCAATGATCGCGCCGTTGCTGACTTCGCCGACGCCGAGGACCCCATGACCGCCGACGCCCCCGAATTCGACATGCACGATATTGGCGAAATCGCCGCGCCGCTGAGCCCCGCGCTACTCGCCAAGCTCGACGGACTGGCCCGTATCGCAATCGGCGACGACGTGAGCATTTCCGCGCTTTACCGCACGGCTCGGCGCGCTCACCACTGCGCCACAAGCCTCAAGCTGGAATTGGAGCGTGCGCTTGCGGCTCCCGTCGATCCCAAGGCCGCGCAGTTGGCCGCGATGCTCAAGCCCGCCCTGGATTTCGTGCCCCCGTCCTGGACCCGCGATTTTACCGATTACCTCGATATCGGTGCCACGATTGCCGTTGTGGGCCCGGCTGGCAACGGTAAGACCACGGGGGCACGCAAGTTGCTCGAACGCGCCGGCTTCACGGTTTACGAATTCGACTGCACCGACGCCACGCTCCCCCAGGACCTGATCGGCCGCACGAGCCTTCGCCAGGACAACGGCGCGACCGTCACCGAATGGGTTGCTGGCCCCATCGCCAAGGCGTTTGCGGACCCCAAGGGTGCGGTTCTCCTGAACGAGTATGACGCACTCGATCCCCGCACCGGCATGGCCCTGCAATCGGCTCTGGAAGCCAGTGACGAGCGCCGCGTGTCGGCCCCGGACACGGGCGAACAGATCCGCTCCACCGGCCGGTGCCCCATCGTCCTGACGCTCAATACCATCGGGCACGGTGCCACTGCGTCCTATCAGGGCCGCAACGCTCTGGACGGCGCTAACCGCGACCGGATCGAAATTGTCATGACTGGTTACGAGAATGAGGCACAGATCCTGACCGCACACGGTTTTGCGGCTGAGACGGCCGAACGCCTCGCCTCGTGGGCGGAAAATGCCCGCAACAAGCTCAATAAAATCGGCTCGCGTGAAATCCTTTCGAACCGTCGCCTTTTGACGGCAGCCGCGCTTATCGACCGTCGCGGCTATTCCCTGAATGAGGCGACCGACAAATCTTTCGTGTGCCGACTGCCCGAGCGCGATAAAACCGCATTCGCCGCTTGATTTTCGAAATGGGGAGGCGCTTAAATGCGTCTCCTCTTTTTCCTTTTTCTCGGGAGCCCCGGCATGACCATCCTTTCTGACCTACTGGCCCAACGTGCGGCGAACGCCGCGAAATACGCACCCAACGCCACACGCCGCGAAACCGTGAATGGCGTTGAACATTTGGTTTTCGATTATCGGGAGCGTGCGGAGAGCGTGCAAACCGGTCGCGGCATAAATCGCTCTGACCGTGACGGGCTGGCCCGCTATGTTGAAGAATACCCGAAGGTCCCGGATTACATCATGGCTGAGGCGGCCCCGCACGCCTCTCGCATGGCGACGGTCATGCAACGCTCCGTCCCAGCCCTACAGCGGCACCAAGCGCATGGTAGCCTCGATACCAGCAAGCTTGCGCGCCTCGCCGCTCCCAACCTGTCCGCACGCGAATTCGACAGCATGGCCCAGCGGGCATACCGGCGCCGTGAGAACGCCACGCGCGCCGACAAGCCCCGGATCGCGGTCGCTGGCGATTTTGCCTACAAGCTCCGGGTTGAGAATGACGCTTACGTGCCGATGCTGGCCCGGCTAGTCCTCATTATCACGGAGGCGTGCACCATTTCAGGAATGCAATGCGCGGCCTATGGCACGCGCGGCCACATTATCGATGCGGGCCACCCACATGGCAACTCGCACCGTTCTGCGACGGCCGTCATTAAGAATTACGATGACGAATTGAACGGCGCCACTTACGGTCTGATTGCCACGGAAGCCCCTTTCAGCGTCGCCTATTGCTCGTGCACCAATGGCGCCGGGTCCATGACCGGGAATGGTGGCGTTGACTTTGCCCGGGCCCAGGGTGCCAATTTCGTTATCGCAATCGGCAATTTTCCGGACGACGGGGCACGCGCCGATTGTGTCGTGCCCCCGAACGCGACCGTGCAAGAGGCGGTCAATATCATCTCTGACGCACTGCAAAGGCTTTTCTAATGCCAAAATTCGTTTGGGCAATTACATCGCGGGGGCAATGGTCCCCGCAACTCTTCCATGGGGACATGCCCCGGGAAATGACAATGCCGCACAACGCAGGTCGGTACGTTGTGCACGATGTGAGCCCTGCCCTTTACGATTGTGCATTGATGCCCGGGAACAACACACTTCGATATCTCGCGGCACAATTCCCAGCCCCCGCACCCGAAACCACGGAGAATGAAAATGACGCTTAAGAGCCTGCTACAGCGCCTTGTCGGGATCCCGGCTAGGGAAGTGCCCGGCAATCTCGCCGACGCCATCAGGCCCGGTTCTATTGAGCCGCAAAGCAACCCCTTTATCGACCGGCTCAAGGGCCGCTCGGACTGGGGCGGCACGGCTACGGATCACGCGGCGCAAATGGCGCGTGTCATCGACCCGAATTTCCCGAACCCGCCCGCCTGGACCTCGGAGACGGACGGCGGAGGTGCCGACATGGTGCCGCCGTGGGATCGGCCCGGGGCTCGCTACCACTCGCCGCTCACCTGCGACCCGTGGCCCCCGAACGATGACCCCTATGCGGTCCCGTGCGAGGTCGTGCCCGATCCCGCGCTTGCTGGCCTGGACAAATTGGCAAGCCGCGGCATGACACGCCCGATGGACAGCGTAAAATCCGTGACAGATCTTTTGCAATTAATTCAACGCCAGGAAGCCGCCGAGAAATTGGCAATTAAATTGGGATGGAAATGGGACGGAGAAAAATGGTATTGTCAAAAGCCTGCAAATTGGGAGGCTGACGGAAACGGCATTTAAGCCCAGAAAAATTTCTCTATACGCATATAGCTAAAAAGAGGTCCCCTGACATGAATTCGAAACTCTCCTACGGGTGCGGGGCCATGCGTCAGCAGGACGAATGGTATTGCCCGCTGTGCCAAACGCGATGGGAACACGGGCAGGGCGATAAACCCCCGTGCACTCCGGTCGAAATTCCCACGGCCAAAACAAATAAAATGGGAATGACGAGAACGCGCTTTCAGCAGGTAAAAAAGCGTGCTAATAAATTCCGGTCGTTCAGGTGAAGCGACGAGAGGAAATTGAAATGGCCCAGCGTGATCGCTACAAGCTCCGTGATATCATCCCGAACCCAGAGGGTCGTGACTGGCCCGAGACTTCTGAGCGCCATGACGATGCGGCCATCGAATTGGCAATAAGCGCGCTAAAGACCACAATGAAAAATGCGGTCTTGCCCCGGCTCATGGCCATTCACAGCGGCGATACGAAAAAGGTGGCCTCATGCATGGCAACCCTATTCGTGGAGCAGATGCGCCAATTCTTTCATGAGAACCGGGCCGAGGACCAAAAGGCCAATATGGTCGTGTTCGATGAAATCATCTCGTGCCTGACATACAACGCCGAGCGTATGCAGGGGGTGGCCATT
>Ga0265780_10011993_pt1 | contig 10199 bp, 6 predicted proteins | sample P1T30metagenome_FD_192432 | JGI IMG/M metagenome (GOLD analysis project Ga0265780, IMG submission 192432) | Plant litter microbial communities from East Loma Ridge, Irvine, California - P1 T30 | ecosystem: Environmental > Terrestrial > Plant litter > Unclassified | place: USA: California... | reverse complement strand
GGTAGTCACGATACCAAAACCTACCTCACCATCGAGTTGCAGGACATTACTAATCCTGTAAGTACCAGCACCACCTGATATTTGCAGAAACTGCTTTGGTGTAAATTCATTAAAAGGCTTTTTATTGAGCCGATAGACGTAAAGGGCAGAGATCACCGGTGGAATGTTGTCCGGGATGTCTATGCCGAACAGCTGCGGATTGATGGTCGCTTCAGTTTTGGTATCACGGATCTCGAAATGAAGATGCGGTCCACCCGAGCTGCCGGTGTTGCCCGAATAAGCAATTACTTCTCCTTTGCGGACCGGGATCAACGTTGTGGCCGGAAATTCATCTACCTCATAAGATTCCTTTTGGTATTGAATGGATTTAACCTGCTGGGCAATTCTGGGGTTGAACCGCTGTAAATGCCCATATACAGAAGTATAACCGTTGGGATGGTTAATGTAAAGGGCCAAACCAAAGCCACTGTTTTGCACACGCAGCCGGGAGATGTAGCCATCCGCAATCGCATATACAGGATAGCCCTGGCGCTGGTTGGTGCGAAAATCGACGCCAGAATGAAAATGATTTGCACGAAGTTCACCGAAGGAGCCGGCAAGTGCAGGTGGCATGATGTCAAGCGGTGGCCTGAAATCAACTAGCGGATATTTGTTGTCACTAAAGACTTGCTGCGCTTCAGTAGCTGATGTAACCACCAGCAGCATCAGCAGTATTGCATAGAATCTAACCATCAATCTTATTTTATATCAAAATTAAGCAGTTGCTGTCCCGACAACCAGGCTTCCAGTTTATCGCCCTCCTTCACTTGTCCTACACCCTCAGGTGTACCGGTAAAAATCAGGTCGCCCTTTTTCAGGGTAATGTATCCGGAAACAAATGAGATGATCTTTTCAAATGAGAAAAGCAGGTTTTTAGTATTGCCGTTCTGACGTTGTTCCCCATTGATCTGCAATTGGAAATCCAAATTATACAGGTCGATGATGCTGGATTTCGGAACGAAAGAACTGATAGCAGCTGAATTGTCGAAAGCCTTCGCAAGTTCCCATGGAAGGCCTTTTTCCTTATGGATGTTTTGAATGTCCCTGGCTGTGAAATCGATCCCGACTCCGACTTCCTCATAGTAACTCGATGCAAACTTTTCGGCGATGTGCTTGCCTTCCTTGCTTATTTTAAGAACGACCTCAAGCTCATAATGGATGTCTGACGAAAAATCAGGAATATAAAAAGGTTTGTTGTCTTTGAGCAGGGCGGTATCAGGTTTTAGAAAAATAACAGGACTACCGGGGATGGCATTGTTCAGTTCCCTGGCATGCGCTGCGTAATTACGTCCGATTGCGATGATCTTCATGTTGATTTAATATGTATGTCAATACCGCTAAAGTATGCAATCTTATGTACAGGAAAAAAAATGAAAATTATAAAACGGAAATCCTCTTGACGATGGTTTCTGTTCCGCCAACTATTTTGAGAAAATAGATGCCCGTGTTCAGTCGGTTAGGAATGTTGTAGTTTTTTGTTTGTTCGCCAGACTGTATGCGCTCATTAGCCAGTGTAACAACTTCGTTGCCTAGCAGGTCCATTATTTTAACGGAAAAATTGGTTTCCCGGTCAATGCGAAGGATCAGGTTAATCTGATCGTCTACCGGATTAGGATAAATTTTTAAAACGGTAAGGATTTTTTCGGTCCGTAAAGAAGTCGTGGTATTTGTCTTGGCAGAAGCAATAACTTCGCTATACTGGATATAGCTGGAATTGTATTTCGGCTTGTATGTAGGAACGCTAGCCTTGATTACTGGTGTTTTATTGATCCTTTTAGATCTGACACTGTTGATAGAACTGTCCGGCTTCTGGGCAAAAACACTAACGCTACCCGCAATGCTCATGCATAGGATGCAGAAGAAATGGGTAAGGAGCGTTATTTGGTTTGTCTTGCTCATGATAGTGATAGCCAAAAATATAAATAATAAAACAAAATAATCAATGATTTTGTTCGATAATTACATTTTTAACAATATTTAACAAGTTATTACGTTTCGACGCCAGCGTTCTCAAAAGAAAGCGGCAGCAGGCCAGTTAAAACATTATAAGTTATCAGCTACTTAGGTGATATTTATTCGTAATTTTGCCGGAAAAAAATCATAAAGTGTCAAGTCATAAAAATTTAAACGCACTAACTGCGGGTGGTTTGTTGGTCAGCCTGGGTATCGTTTACGGAGACATCGGTACTTCTCCATTATACACACTAAAGGCCATTTTTAATGCTGCAGTAACGGAGGGTCAAGCCGTAGATACCAATCTGGTTTTAGGCGCATTGTCCTGTATCATTTGGACATTAACACTTCAGACGACTGTCAAATATGTGATCGTAACCCTAAGGGCTGATAATAAAGGAGAGGGCGGGATCTTTTCACTGTACTCCCTGGTCCGCAAAAATGCGAAGTGGCTGGTAATCCCCGCGGTAATCGGCGGTTGTGCCCTTTTGGCTGACGGTATCATCACACCGAGCATCACTGTTACCTCGGCCATAGAGGGTCTGAGGATCAAGTTTCCGGAAGTTCATGTAATTCCTATCGTACTGGCAATTATTACCGTATTGTTTGTAATCCAGCAATTTGGGACTGATCTTGTAGGTAAGCTTTTTGGTCCGGTTATGTTTTTATGGTTTGGTACCTTAGGGATTATGGGACTGGTTTTTGTGGCACAGGATCTTACCATCTTAAAAGCCCTTAATCCTTATTACGCAGTGAACCTGCTCCTTCATAACCCCATTGCTTTACTCATCCTTGGTGGTGTGTTTTTATGTACCACAGGGGCGGAGGCACTTTATTCGGACATGGGGCACTGTGGCCGTCGGAACATCCGTGTAAGCTGGATCTTTGTAAAGATCATGCTCATTCTCAATTATCTGGGCCAGGGCGTTTGGGTATTGAAACATGGCAATTATGATGTGCATCTCAATCCTTTCTTTGAAATGGTGCCGCCAAGATACCTGCTTTTCTTAGTCGGACTCGCTACCTGCGCCGCAGTCATTGCCAGCCAGGCCATGATCACCGGATCATTTACATTGATATCAGAGGCTGTGAGACTCAACCTCTGGCCAAAAGTAAGGATCAATTACCCGAGCAATCAAAAAGGACAAATCTACGTGCCATCGATCAACTGGATCTTATGGGCAGGTTGCATTGCCATTGTCCTTGTCTTTCAAAGTTCCTCCAAAATGGAGGGTGCTTACGGACTGGCCATCAACCTGACTTTTTTATCGACCACCATACTGATTGCCGCCTACATGAAGCGCAAGAAAATCCCGGTCTACATTATTGTGATCTTTGTAGTAGTTTATGGTTTGCTGGAGACAACTTTCCTGGTGGGTAATATGGCAAAGTTCTTCCATGGCGGATGGGTGACGGTCATGATCGGCTCCTTGCTGTTTACCGTGATGTGGAGTTGGTATGTAGCCCGTAAAATTAAAAACAGGTTTGTTAAGTATGTAGAGATTGAGGATTATTACGAGATCATCAATGAACTGAGCAGCGACATTTCTGTTCCAAAATATTCATCGCAACTGGTTTACTTAACGAGTGCAAACTTCAAGACTGAGATTGAATCAAAGATCATCTATTCAATTATACAGAAGGAGCCAAAACGTGCGGATGTTTATTGGCTTGTGCATGTGGACGTGGTAGATGAACCGTTTACAAGGGATTATAAGGTAGAATTCCTCATTCCCGGTAAGTTGATCAGGATAGATTTTAAACTTGGTTTCAGAGTAGAACAGCGAGTCAATCTCTTGTACCGAAAAGTGATAGAGGAACTCGTAAAGAATGGGGAAGTAGACATTACCAGCCAATACACCTCGTTGAACAAGCATAAGATTGCGGGTGACTTCAGATTTGTATTGCTTGAAAAGCATTTGTCCAAGTTCTCCAAACTCAGTTTTTACGAGCGCAGTATTATGGACTATTATTTTATACTAAAGCGTCTTAGCTTGTCTGAAGAACGGAGTTTTGGTCTTGATTCGAGTTACGTGGACGTAGAAAAAGTGCCTTTAATTTTTGTGACACCAGATGATATAGAAATGAACAGATTGCCGGTTTAAACAATTAGGCATACCATAAAAAAAAGGGCTTTATGATTAGAATCATAAAGCCCTTTTTTATTGATGAACTGGCTAGGCTGCCCTTCGGATCACACCCAAAATCAGGGCGATGATGGCGATAACTATAAGTGCGTGGATAATTCCACCGGTATAGTATCCTCCAAAAAAACTGATGGCCCAGATAATGACCAGAACAACTGCGATTAAATAGAGTAGATTTCCCATGGTGTTTATTTTTTATAGGTTAAGATTTTGTATTACAACGTCACCGAATACAAATTGTTTGCGAACCTGGGATTTTATCTTTTTATTGTTATGCTGCGTATTTTGAATAGGCCTTTTCCATGCTGATGTTATAAGGTTCGCGCCCATACTTTGCAGCTAGCTCCTTATAACCTGCGCCATTGTAGTTGACTGCCACTGTATGCCAGTCACGTGCCTTTAAAGCTTTAAGCAGGGTTGGCGACGTCGAGATGTACTTAGCGATTCCGGCTACCTGCTGGTATTCACTCTTTTTAAAATCGTCAACCATGTTGTCTACCGTTTTATAACCCAGTCTGCCATAGTGGAAACCCATTATCTGTCCCAAACCCCAGCTTGTAGCTTGCATGGCTTTATTGGCATCTATACCGAAGGCATTGCTAAATGCCTCATATTCTTTCGCCTGATTTTCAACCTTATTGATGCTCCAGGCGCCGGATGGTGCAAATGGCACCATTTTTTTGAACCATGCAGGCTCAAACTGTATGATGATTTTGTTGTTGACAAAACCCTGGCCTCCACTTTCGACAGAGATAAATGCCATAAGCGACGCGTAATCTACTCCTATTGAAGCAGCGATTTCGGTAATTTGAGATTTGGTAAGGTTCATATTGTTTTTTGGTTAGGTAAATTCCACAAAACTTTTCTTTCGAAGAAAAATCAATAGAAATTATAAGTAACTAATATAAGGTTAGGGAATTGGACATTGCAATTTTTTTAGATAAATTTTATTATATGGCCGGTCAGCCCCGATTTACAGTTAAGAAAGGACTCGCTTTACAAAGAAGTCCGGATGTTTAGTTTCCAGGGATTTGCAATTGTTGTGACAGATTTCGTCCTTAGGAGTGTTGATGTGGTCTCTCCCATTAAACTAAAATCAGTGGAAAGTGTGGTAATCCCGCCAGCAAGTAGTTCTTTTAGTGGGGTATCGTTATAAGAGATGATTCCGAAGTCTTTGCCTGGGGTCAGTTTCTGGAGGTTGGCTTGTTTTAGCAGGTCTACCAGATCTCTGTCTTTTACCACAATAAACAAATCGCCGGGCACAATCGGTCTTTTACCCGTTACAGAGAGATATTCATGTGCAAAGCCATGCTGCTGACAAAAGGTCTTAAGCCCCGAATAGCGTTCTAATGGCTCTTTCTCCTCCCTCTGGACCATGAAAATTCGTTTGTATTTTGCTATCAGGTATACCGCAGAATTTAGAGCTTCGTACGTGTCCTTTTCGAAATCCTGGGCGACAGAAGAATACTTTCCCAATAATTCCGGATGAAAGTGGTCCAGTAAAATCACCCTTCCGGAAAGCGTCTCGAGGAGTGGGCCGATGCCTTGAAACTTTCCAGACATGATGATGTAATCGGTATACTTTCCGTTAGCGTCCCGAACCAGCGTTTCAAACACTTTTCTATTGTAGTTGTGAAAATAAAGGTCGACTGTAACAGCGGCACCTGCAGATTCAATAAAAGAGTTGAAGAGGTTTTCCTTAAACTCATTGAACTCGTTGAACAGCAAAAACACATGATGTCCAGTTTGGACTTTCGTGCTTTTTACAAAATACCCGACACCCTGGTTGGACGCAATAATTCCCCTCGCCATCAATTCCCGCAGGCCGGCGAATACCGTGTCGCGCGATAAACCATAAGTCTCCCTGAAGGCATTGATAGAAGGGATCTTGTCGCCATTCTTATATTCTTCCGATCCGATTCGCTCCACTACATGGCTTACCACCAGTTTGTATTTTGATTTATTTTCTCTCACAACTGGCAGCAAAGATAATTACTCGCGGATAAAACGCAGTAAGAAAAAATAAAAATCATACCAGTTCGTACCAGTTGGAAATATTTATATATTTGGACACCAAAGCACACATTATGAAAAAGTATCAATTCTTCATTGGAATCAGCATTGCCGCCGGCCTGTTTACAAAAGCTATGGCGCAACAGTCCGGTGGGGCTAATTACAGCCAACTCTCGAAGACACCGAAAGCGGCCATTCGTGACGGATTTTGGAGTCCGAAGTTTGAATTGTGGAGAACAACAACAGCGCCAGACGTCCTGAATAAATTTGAAGGGAAGCACCTGCCTGTCGCAGAGCAGACCGATCAGAATGTATTTGAAAATTTTGACAAGATCGCCGAAGGAAAGAAGGGAAAAGGTCACCACGCAGGTCTGCCTTGGTTTGACGGCCTGATCTATGAAAGCATAAGAGGCATCGGCGATCTGGTCGGCCAATACCCTGATGCATTGCTGCAGGCGAGGTTGGATGGATATATAGAGCGTATCGCGGCTGCCCAGAAGGCCGACCCCACTGGATATCTTAACACCTACACGGATCTAATGGAGCCAACGCACCATTGGGGAGACAATGGCGGCCTTTTAAGGTACCAGCACGATGTTTACAATGCCGGCATGCTGACCGAGGCTGGCGTTCACTACTACAAAGCGACCGGCAAGACTAAACTGCTTGAAGTCGCCACAAGGTATGCGAATTATATGAGCGGTTTAATGGGCCTCCCGCCAAAACGGAACATTGTCCCCGCCCATTCCGGTCCGGAAGAAGCCATGATGAAACTATACTGGCTGTACAAAGACAACCCGGATCTTAAAAAGCAAATGCCTGTTCCGGTAAATGAAAAAGCTTATTATACGCTTGCTAAATTCTGGATTGAAAACCGTGGTAATCATAGCGGTTTTCCGCTGTGGCTGAGCTGGGACAACGGCAAATCGGAGAAATGGATCAAAGACCAGAAATATAACGATGGGACCGTAAGCAGTGCTACTCGTCCCACCTGGGGCGATTACGCACAGGACTCTATTTCTGTGTTCAAACAAAAGACTATAGAAGGGCATGCGGTCCGGGCTACCTTACTGGCAACCGGTATTGCTGCCGTAGCGCTGGAAAACCATGCGCCTGAATACATCCAAACGGCAGACCAGTTGTGGGACAATATGGTTGGCCGCCGCATGTTTGTGACAGGGGGAGTCGGTGCCATTGCAGACGATGAGAAATTCGGCCCTGATTATTACCTGCCTACCGATGCCTATCTGGAAACCTGTGCTGCTGTTGGTGCTGGCTTCTTTAGTCAGCGTATGAATGAACTGACCGGCGACGGAAAGTATATGGATGAATTTGAGCGGGTGTTGTACAACAACGTGCTGACCGGTGTCTCCTTGTCTGGCGATAAATACACGTACCAGAACCCACTCAATGCGCATGACCATTCGAGATGGGCATGGCATTCCTGCCCCTGCTGTCCGCCAATGTTCCTGAAAATGGTTTCTGAACTGCCCAATTATATTTATGCAAGCGCTGGTGACCGTCTGCTGGTCAATATGTTTATCGGCAGTGATGCGACTGTCCGGCTAACCAATAAAACAGCCGTAGCCATTTCACAAAAAACGAATTATCCATGGGAGGGAAAAATAACCCTAAATGTAGATCCTGAAAAGCAGACTACATTCGGACTGAGCCTCCGTATTCCGGGGTGGGCGCGCGGAAAAGAAAATCCATATGACCTCTATCGGTCCGATTTACCTTCATCGTACAAGCTCAGTGTAAACGGTGTTGCAGTGAGTCCGATGATAAGCAACGGCTACGCCGTGGTCAGCAGAAAATGGAAGAAAGGTGATCAGGTAGAGCTAGAATTGCCGATGCAGCCAAGGTTTGTGACTGCAAATGCGCAGGTGAAAGACCTGAAAAGCAAGGTCGCTATTGCCTCGGGACCCATTGTGTATAGCCTCGAAGCAGCAGACAACGAAAACATTGATCAGATCCAGATCGACACCACATCTACATTACAGTTGCAATACCGCACTGACCTATTGGATGGTGTTAACGTGGTCACGGGCAAATCCACAACAGGTAGGGTCTTTACTGCCATACCTTATTATGCAGTGGGCAATAGGAGCGGAAAAGGGTATAAGGTATGGCTTCCTTTGCGGCAAAGTGCACACATCAAGGTCAACAGCGGAAAAGTGGAAAACAAAATCAGTCCGCTTATCTATGGTTCCAACATAGAAGATGTAAATCACGAGATTTACGGAGGTTTTTACGACCAGCGTATTTTCGGAGAGAGCTTTGAGGAACCCTCGACTGGCGTAAATTTTAACCAATGGAGAAAATATAGCGGGTATTGGTCGGCAGATGGTGAGGGGGTGCTGATCATCCCAGGAAGAAACACACACAGCGCTGTAAAGATGAACGGCATCCACCAGATAGCTGTAGAGCCAGATCAGAGTGCGAAATTGATTTATGAAGACAAGGAGATTGCCAACGGAACAGTAGAGGCTGAAATAAAATTTGAAGGAAAAGGAGGCGAGAGTGCTGCACTGTTACTTCGTGTAGCAAATGCAGGGATAGGCAATGATAACTTTGACGGGTATGAGTTGAGCCTGAGCAGGGACGGGCGCAGGCTGATGCTGGGCAAGCACCGTCAGAACTTTGAGACGCTGAAAGAAGTGCAGGTTAACTTCAATCCGGAAGCCTGGAACAAACTGAAGATCGTAATGAACGGAAACAAACTGGAGGTATCCCTCAATGGAAAGGAAACGCTTTCGTTAGTTGATGACCGCAATCCGCTGCTAACAGGGTATGTTGGCCTGCGCACCTGGCAGTCGGCCGTAGCGTTCAGGAATGTAGCGATACAGGAGCAGGGAAAGACCACGACATTGAAACTCCTGAATGCGGTAAACGATCAGATTAGCTACAATTGGGACATCATCCGTTCGCCGGGTGTAAAGGCTGTTTTTGCGATTGACAGTGCTGCTGCTTACAATGGAAAAAAGAGCCAGACCGTCACGTTCAGCAGCGGAACAGGAAAAGCAGGTGTAGCCAATCGTGGTTTGAACCGCTGGGGTATTGCCCTTCGAAAAAACCAGGTCATGCAGGGAAGGGTGTACCTGACAGGGCAGGCCCTGACCGGACCGGTTAGTATTGCATTGGAAAGTGCAGATGGCAGTAAGACCTATGCAGTAAAAAAACTGGACAATATTGGTTCCTCATGGAAGAAATTTGCCTTTACGCTGACTTCAAATGCTGCCGATCCAAAGGCCAGACTAGCGATATATCTGACCTCAAAAGGTAAACTGTCGGTGGATCAGGTGGTGCTGATGGGTACCGGTGAGGACCAGTACAAAGGCCTGCCCATCCGCGCCGATATCGGCAAGATGCTGGTTGCACAAGGGTTGACTTTCCTGCGTTACGCGGGAACCATGGTAAACTCACCTGAGTATAAGTTTAAGAATATGATTGGCGATCCTGATAAGCGGCCCCCGTACCGCGGACACTGGAACCATTACACGACCAATGGTTTTGGCATAGAAGAGTTTCTTCAGTTTTGCGAAGTCACGGGTATTACGCCCTGCTTTGCGGTAAACATTTATGAAACGCCTGAGGATATGGCCGATATGATAGAATACCTCAATGGGGATGTTTCTACAGTCTGGGGCGGCAAACGCAAGGCGAATGGACATCCTAAACCTTATGGGGTAAAATATATTGAGATTGGCAATGAAGAAGTAATCTTCAACGGTGATAGTAAAAAAGCGTATGAAGAATACGTCGGCAGGTTTAAAGTGTTGCACCAGGCCATGAAGCAGAAAGACAGCGAATTAGAATTTATCCATGCCGCCTGGTGGCGTTTGGGCTCTACCAATATGGAGTATGTCTTTCGTGAACTCAATGGCAAAGCAGATTATTGGGACCTGCACGTAGGGGGCGACGACCCGGCGGCTGGTCTGGATACCGATAGACAGTTGACCGAGCTATTGCGGCAGTTCAAACAATGGGATCCGCAGACCCGCATGAAGGTTGCGGTATTTGAGGAAAACGGAAGTAAGCACGGTA
>Ga0265780_10011992_pt1 | contig 10199 bp, 8 predicted proteins | sample P1T30metagenome_FD_192432 | JGI IMG/M metagenome (GOLD analysis project Ga0265780, IMG submission 192432) | Plant litter microbial communities from East Loma Ridge, Irvine, California - P1 T30 | ecosystem: Environmental > Terrestrial > Plant litter > Unclassified | place: USA: California... | reverse complement strand
GCCGTTATAATATCCCCAGTAGTCTTGTGCAGTGCTTCCCCTACAAGGCGCATAAGTTTCATCATATTCAAATTTATGGTCTATATGACTTGTATCTGCAATGCTTAATTGCTGCAGTTCTTTAAGGAAAAGCCAATTTAAACTGTAGGAGTCGTTCGCCACACAGTTATAATTGCTGCTTGCTGCCTTATAAAAATACTTGAACCTGTATTTTTTTATGAGTTGGTTACTATTACCATATAATTCGATGTTATCGAGTACTGTACCTCCATTTAAATCCAGTCTTCTTGCTCCGTTGTTAAATTGAAGGTGACCACCATTAAAAGATATTGCCAATAAATTCAAGGTCTCGGAAAAGGTTGACGCAGTCATACTTTGTTGGTTTTCTGGAGTATTTGGGTTATCCGGACCAGCGTCAATAGCACAACCGCCTAGATTTCCGCTAAACCATTGGTACTTGTTGAATGAAGTATAGTTGTAGCTTAATTGATTTTCAGGGCTGTAACTGAAAATCAAACTATCTGTATGATTTGCATTGACAATTTTACTTACACACCAACTCGTAACAGTTTTTTCACCAGGGCTGCTGGTGTTTCGTTGTGATGTTTCTTTCTCTGTAAAGTAATATTTATCTCCATTATCAGCAACGATAGTAAAATAATTGAAGTACCAATTGATTACAACGTTTTCCTTCGGGAGGGTAACGAATTTTTGCTGTACTTGGTCGAAGTAGAATTTACCGCTTTTTCCATTGATAGAATATGAAAAGATGTCTGGCTCTGAGTCCAGTGTGCCTAGCTTAACACCTCTCAGAAGATTTCCATAATCGCTAAGCTGGCCATTGTTAGATTCATCAGCTAATTGTTTAATCGTTTTCCCGTTGTACTTATAAAAGATACCACCATCGGTTTCATCTGCCTTCCCATTTACGCTTCTAGAGATGATCGGTATGGAAACTATTGACCAGCCCAAACCCACCCTTGAGGCGATTGATTCTACTTTGTTACCACCAGCATGATAACTCAGACTTATGGGCATATTGAAATTCGCTGTTTGAATTTGATGAATAGGAATACTTATGTCTGGCACGCCTGTATAAAGACCTACAGGAATTTCACCGTACTTCGAAATTTCAGCCGCTGTCGGGCTTAACGGAACAATTTTTTTGATGTCCGGCTGAGAGTAACCCAGGGAAACCGTTAAAATCAAGGACGTTACAATGAGGAATGGAACTTTCATAAGTTAGCTATTTTAGGCGATTTACTTGCTTCTGTAATTTAGTAATAACCCCGCCTTGCTGATTAATTTGTTCGTCTTTCTTAATTAAGTACAAGGTCAATTCTTCTACTTTCTTCAATAACAATTTATTCATCTCACCTAAGTTGACTCCATCTTTAATTACCTCTGCTTCTGATGGCATATCAGGCAAATGCTGATTTTTATCGATGTAAGCTTTTAAAGTTGTAAGGGATGGTAATTTGTAAGTTGGTTTGAAAACATAATCAGCCCAGCCGTTCATGTCAACTTTCACCTCTTGGGTGTGAATTGTGCCTTTTACGGCCAGTTTGGCATCAGGAGTTGATGTCCCAATACCGATGGCTCCATTACTTGTAATACGCATTGCTTCAAAAAGTGAGTTCACTGAACTTCCATTGTTGGTATGGAATACTAATGCACTACCATAATTTAAACCATAGCCAGTTGTGAAGGCACCAACGCGTCCAGATAGCCAAGACCCTCCGTTATAAGCACTTGCAAACGTCAATGAAGTGCCGGATTGTTGCCCTCCATCTCCGCCCTCCAATTGCAAGGCCGTCGTAAGTTCATTAGCTCCGTCAGCGCTTATATGCAGCTTGACTTTGGGGCTTAAAACTCCTACTCCGATATTTCCTGCTTGAGGTTGAAAAATAATATTTTCACCGTCTAGCGATTGAAAGTCCGTTGTCTGCAGAGTGACATACCGGTTTGGTATTTCACTGGCTCCGAACAGCATTGTTCTTAATCCGAAAGGTGCCGAAGAATCGTTAGTAGACAAGAAAGAAGCTATATTAGCGAAGGTAGGGGACGCTGTACTGTATTTAGAAATTGGCGCAACTATATTTACCAAGACAGGAGGATTTGTTGTTCCTATACCCACATTGCCTGTAGAAGGAAATATATTTTGTGCATAAGAAGTGCAATAGGAAATTAGTCCTGCGATTAAAATGAGGCATGATTTTTTCATTAATCTTATTAATAAGATAGAGACATAAAGATTTACTTACAGCAACAAAGCTGTTCGGAGATTTTCGATAATTTGTTTTACGGAGTGCCGCTTAAACTTAAGCAGCAGGCATTGAAGAATTGTGATTCATTGCGATAAATTGTGTTAGGATGAATTGTGTTCTAATATAGATAATTATTATCATAAGTCAAATAATACAATGAATAAATCTACTACCTGGCATTTCTTGGGAACCGGCTACGAATTGAGATCTAGGTCTGAGCATGGGGAGCCATAATGCGTATGCACAGAATGCTTCACAAAATGCTGGCGTTGTATTTGAACATAGGGCTGTGGGTTCGGCCAATCAAATGCCATGACAGCATTGAAACCTAGATCGATGCTTAGGTGAGTAATTTGTGGAAACCGATTGACTTGGGTTGTAATGGAGCGTAGCGTAATGCTACCAAAGTCAGAGAAAGGTTTCATGGAGCAACACCTTTGCTTAAACTCAAAGCTAATGACAGTTTACGAAGCCAGGGCAAGATTGACTGCACATTTTTTTTGCGGGTGGCATTAGTGTAAAGGAATTGAAATAGAAATGTGCGGTATTTAGCGTAAGGCGCAGTATAGTGAAATGTGCCGATAGGCCTGTTGAACGTAAAGAAATCTGGCGGATGTTTTTGAGAAGAATTGGTGTAGCGGAATACGTATATTCCTCGTTTCTCCAGCGGACTACCTATAGATCCAGGGAATGCGTTTCTCGCATAAGCATCTTTTAGAGCTAAGGCATACCATAGTTTGACCGTACTATACCAGGCAAATGTTGGGTTTGATCGATGTAAGCTTTTACTGACACAATTGAAGGTAATTTGCAAGTAGGCTTGAATACATAATCAGGCCAGCTATCGGCCTCTACTTTAATTTCCCTTGCACGAATGTTGCCGTTAACTGCAAGCTTATAACCATGTGCATCAGTAGTTCCTATGACAACACTGCCTGCAAATAGCCATGCCCATCGCCCCTTACGTAGTAATTCCTTGTTCCAGCAGTTATTCCATCATAGTAAAGATTGGCAGCTCCATTAGTATTATCTGTAATAGCCATGAATATTCCGTCGGGAAGAGCATAGTTCACCCGCAGCAATTTCAGTCGAAGGTGTTTGACCGATTTTTCCGGGTACCTACCGGTAACAGGCACGATGTAAAAGGCTATGGGTTGGGTTTAAGTTATGTGAGCGATATGGTGAGGCAGCACGGGGGGCGCATAATGCTCCGTTCTGTAAATGAGGAAACCGTTTTTACCGTTTATTTGCCACTGGCACCATGATAAAATATAAGGTACTGTTACTGGAAGACGAATTGCAGCTGGCAAAAATTGTAAGCGAAACCTTACAAAGCCGTGGCTTTGAGGTGGTGCATGCAGCCAATGGCCGCCTGGGCCTGGAAGCATTTTATCATAACAGTCTTTCTATTTGCAAAGTGGATGTAATGATGTCGTTTATGGATGGTTATACCTTTGTCAGGGAAATTAGAAAGACGGACACTATTATACCTGTATTATTCCTCACAGCCCGCTCTCAGGATAAGGACGTAGTTGAGGGGTATGATACGGGCGGAAACGATTACCTGAAAAAACCATTCAGTCTGGAAGAGTTATTTTTAAGGATCAACGAACTGTTAAAAAGACACCGGCTCCATCCGGCTGCCGGTGCAGAACTATTGATCATTGGAGGTTACCGGTTGTTTCCCGGGCGGCAGGAGTTGTTGGGGTCGAAGGAGCAAACCATCAGGCTGTCAAACAAAGAGGCTGAATTGTTAGCCATGCTGGCCCGGCAGAAAAACCAGTTGCTGGATCGAAAAGCTGTGCTGATGAAACTTTGGGGGGATGACAACCCCTATCATGCATGTACCATGGATGTTTTTATTACCAAGTTAAGAAAGCACTTATCTGCAGATGCTACCGTGGAGATTATCAACGTAAGGGGGCAGGGTTAAAAGTTAATTTCCTGATATGGTAACCTAACTGTTCAATATATTAATTAACATATCCTGTGTTCCAACGAATTCCACAGTTAATTGCGCTTGCTTGAAGATAAATATATTATTAGGCCCATTCGTTTAGCCGATTCCTTGTCCAGGCGTCCGCTGTTTTCCGTTACAAGCGAGGAGTTCGACAACAGATCCATCAACAGCGATATAATAATTTCTGCTACACCTGTCAAGTACCTCATTGTTTTGCTACCGTCTGCAATGGCCATAACGCGGTTTTAGGCGTAGTAGGCAAAGACTAGTAAGTTGTACAAAAATATATTTAAATGCCATACATCATAAAGCCTTTAATAAGTAGTTAGAGAATTGTCCAGTATGGCTCCTCGTAATTCGGAGATTAACCATCCTCATCAAAATATAGCGGGCATCGTTTTAAAGCTTTGACTGTATTTACTTTCGTGCTGTACTGAAAGTTGAACTTGATGAGTGTAGTATGGAATTCAGCAGCACAGGTTTCTCCCTGGAAGAGATCCAAAACTTAGATATCGTAGATTATTTATCTTCGCTAGGCCACCAGCCGGAACATATTAAAAGGGACATGGACTACTGGTATTTATCTCCTTTGCGATTGGAAGGCGAGGCCAGCTTTAAAGTGAACCGCAACCTTAACCGCTGGTATGATCACGGGCTCGGAAAAGGAGGCAACCTGATTGACTTCGGGCTCTTGTATTACAACTGCACTGTTCGGGAATTCATGGAGAAATTTGGTCCTGAATTTTCGGCTCAGCAGCCTGTCCATTTATCCTTTCATCAGCCCGGTGAACACCCGGAGTCGGAAAGCAAGATCGAGGTGCAAAGTGTGCGTCCACTGTTCAGTTATCCGCTCATTCACTACCTGCATGAAAGACACATTCCGCTTTCCGTTGCGGAGCAGTATTGCAGTGAGGTAAGCTACCGGCTGGACGGCCGCAGTTATTATGGGATCGGCTTTAAAAATAATGCTGGTGGATACGAGATTAGGAACGCTTTTTTCAAATGCAGCAGCGCTCCAAAGGACATCACCCGCATCGGAAAGGACGGGAACGAACTGCATATATTTGAAGGATTTTTTGACTTCCTTTCCTTCCGTGCGTTGCACCCCAAGGATCCGCAAAAAAATGAAAATTTCCTGGTGCTGAACGGTGCAGCGATGTTTGAGCGTGCAAGGCCGCTCATGGCTGCTTATCCGGTTAAAAAGCTTTGGCTGGATCAGGATACGACGGGAAGGGCCTATACCAAATTTGCACTTTCCTTGAATGAAGGCTTCCAGGATGAAAGTGGTTTATACAGTAAACACAAGGATTTGAATGAGTGGCCGAGCGGTAAAGGCGCTGTGCCCAAAAAGAAGGTCAGGCAGCGCCTGGGTGGATAAAAGCTGATTTTTTTAGATCGTAGCTTCCGGTCAAAAAACTGGAGGAAGATTGCCTCCTCCGCAATCGGCGGCCAGATGTCCGGTTGTTTAACAACAACCGTATCTGGCCGCCCCCCTCCGAAGTCGGGGGCGGTTTTGAAAGTGCTGAATTCATGAACGATTTAATAGTGAAGGAGATGAGTGATGGGACAGGACAATACCAAAAGAAGCCGCATTATCGGCCTGCGGCTGACGACCGGGGAGCATGGCGGTTTGGAGAAGGAATGGAAAAAAAGCAATTGCCGCAAGCTCAGTGATTATGTACGGCGGCTGATCTTCGGTAAGCCGCTCGTCAGCTCTTACCGCAACCGCTCCATGGATGAGCTGATGGCTGAACTGATCATTTTGCGCAAAGAATTGAATGCGATCGGCAACAACTTTAACCAGGCGGTGCACCGCCTGCATACGCTGGATCACCTGCCGCAAATGCAGCATTGGCTAATTGGATTTGAGCGGGACAAACACCTGCTTTCTGATCAGATGAAGGCCATTAAAACAGTCATTGAAAAAATGGGCCGGCAATGGTTGCAGTGATCAAAACTGGGCATTCGATTCTGCGCCTGTTGAACTACAATGAGAACAAGGTGAAGGAAGGCGTCGCCGTCGGTATCGGTGCCGAAAACTATCCGATGGAGGCTGCTGATTTATCTTTCCAGCAGAAGCTGGCAAGGCTGGTCAACCAGGCAGCGCTAAATGAAAATGTGAGTCGGAACAGCGTGCACATTTCACTCAATTTTGATCCGTCGGAAAATCATGCTGAGGAACGGTTAAAAGAGATTGCTGATGCCTATATGAAAGGTATTGGCTTTGATGATCTGCCTTACCTGATGTACCAGCATTTCGATGCCGCGCACCCGCATATCCATCTTGTTACCGTTAAGGTTAGAGCCGACGGCAGCCGCGTGAATACGCAGAATATAGGCCGCAACGAATCGGAAAGAACCCGCAAAGAAATAGAGAACAAATTTGGTTTGGTCAAAGCAGAAGATAGCGCACGTCAGGAGGCTTACCGGCTTAAACCGGTCAATGCAGCCAGAGTGCAATATGGCCGGTCGGAAACGAAACGGGCGATCGGTAATGTGCTGGAAACGGTGCTGCCGCATTACAAGTTTGCTTCGCTACCAGAGCTGAATGCGATCCTGCAGCAATTTAATGTGGTGGCAGACCGGGGAAGCGAAAGTTCACGTGTATTTCAGCATCACGGTTTGGTTTACCGGGTGCTGGATGAAGCCGGTAACAAGGTAGGTGTACCTATTAAAGCCAGTGACTTCTACAATAAGCCTACCCTTAAATTATTGGAGCAGCGCTTCGCCTCGAATGTGGCAGCTAAGGAACCGCACCGGGTAAGGGTTAAAAATGCGATAGACAGGCACTTGCTTCATGGCCGTACAGATTTATCAGGTTTGGTAGCCGCGCTGAAAATGGATGGTATCGATACGGTCATCCGGCAGAACGATGATGGTTTGATTTACGGGATCACCTTTATTGACCATCGTTCCAAAGTGGTTTTTAATGGAAGTGCTCTTGGAAAAACATACAGTGCCAAAGCGATCCTGGAACGGTGTTCAGCAGGGCAGGCCGGTGAGGAAAAACGAAAGTATTGGTGCCGGATCAGGTGAGGGATGGCATGGCTGATCAGAAGGATAAGCGTGCAGTTGAACCAGGTGTGAAAAAAGGGGAAGCAATCGGGGACACAGCTACAGGCCTACCCGGCCTGACGGGTCTTGCAGATGCGTTGTTGCAGCCGGAAGATCAATCTGAACGGATGGACTGGCAGCTGTCGCGTAGCAAGAAGAAAAAGAAACGACCGCGTATTGAGCCGTCTTAGGAATGGATGATTAAAAAAGGGAGGAAAAGATGCAGACAGGAGAAAATGATCAGGCCATGCGCAAGATCCTGGACATGACCAGGCTGATCAGTATGGTGGTTTTGATTTTACATTTTTATAAGGAGTGTTATGCTGCATTTGCGGGCTGGCATTTTGTAGCAACCCTGACCGACCGCCTGTTGGAGAATATCATTCGGACAGGCCTCTTCAGCAACTTTTATAAAGCTAAGCTGATTGCTTTGGGGTTTCTGATGATCGCGCTGATTGGTGTACAGGGAAAGAAAGACGAAAAGCAGACCTTCAAGACGGCGGGCATTTACATGCTGACCGGACTGGTGTTCTATTTTCATCAGTGGGTTAATGCTATTGGTCAACCTGGAGATATCAGTATTGGCGCTATTGTACATTGGGATCACAACACTCGGTTACATGCTCTTTTTAAGTGGTGGTACTATGCTGTCCCGCATTATTCGGGACAAGCTGAAAGACGATATCTTCAACTCCGAAAATGAAACCTTCCCGCAGGAAGAACGTCTGATCGAAAATGAGTATTCCATTAACCTGCCGGCCCGGTACAGGCTCAAAGGGAAAGTGCGTAGCTCCTGGATCAATTACATTAACATGTTCCGGGCCCTATTGGTATTAGGCTCTCCCGGTTCCGGTAAGAGTTACTTCATTATCCGGCATGTGATTACCCAGCATATTAGGAAAGGCTTCGCCATGTTCGTCTATGATTTCAAGATGCCGGATCTTTCTGTCATTGCTTACAATACCTGGTTGAACAATAAGGACAAGTACAAGGTTGAACCAAAGTTCTATTCCATTAATTTTGATGACCTTTCCCACAGCCACCGCTGTAACCCACTCGATCCGTCTGCTATGTTAGATATTACCGATGCGGTTGAATCGGCGCGTACCATCTTATTAGGTCTGAACCGGGAGTGGATCAAGAAGCAGGGTGACTTCTTCGTGGAAAGCCCGATCAACTTTTTAACGGCCATCATCTGGTACCTCCGGAAATATAAAGACGGTGAATTCTGTACTCTGCCTCATGTGATTGAACTCATGCAGGTGGAGTACGATGATCTGTTTACGATCCTGCGTACACAAAAGGAGATTGAAGTACTGATCAATCCTTTTGTCAGCGCTTACCTGCGGGATGCGGTGGAACAATTAGAGGGGCAAATTGCCTCTGCGAAAATTACGATGGCTAGGATTGCCTCACCACAATTGTACTATGTCTTATCGGGCAATGACTTTACCCTGGACATTAACAATCCGGCTGCGCCCAAGATCGTTTGCATGGGCAACAACCCGCAAAAGATACAGATCTATGGTGCAGTGCTTTCCTTGTTTACGAACCGGCTTTTGAAAAACATTAATCAAAAAGGCAAGCTGAAATGCAGCCTGGTGTTTGATGAGTTTCCTACCCTGACTACAGACATCATACCTACCATTGCTACCGGCAGAAGTAATCTGATAAGCACCTGCCTGGGTATTCAGGATGCAAGCCAGCTACGGAAGGATTATGGAAAAGAACAGGCCGACGTTATCATGAACATTGTCGGTAACATTGCAGTTGGCCAGGTTTCCGGTGACACGGCTAAACAGATCTCCGAACGCGTTGGAAAGATCATGCAGGACAGGGAAAGCCTTTCGATAACCCGGTCCGATACATCGATCAGTAAATCTAAACAATTAGAAGCCGCAGTGCCGCCGTCGCGGATCTCTTCTTTGAGCTCAGGTGAGTTTGTAGGAATGGTTGCTGATAACCCGGATTGTAAGATTGAACTCAAGGCTTTTCATTCAGAAATCATTAATGACCATGATGCGCTTAAGAAGGAGATTGACGGGTATAAAGAGATCCCGTTGGTACGTAAGCTGGATAATGCGATTGTTCAGCGGAATTATATAGAAATCAAACAGGATGTACAACGGATCATTCAGTTTGAAATGGAAAGGTTGTTAAATGACCCCGCCTTAATGCATTTGGTCATCAGAAAGTAGGCCTGCCGTTGTTCCAATTAATTTATCCTCTAAAATTTTGACCCTATTTGAGTAACTATACAGAGATTTACATTCAAAAAGTCGGATGATTCTTAGCACTACTTAAAAAGGGAATGAATTTAAAAACCGGATTGCAGCGTAATCAGGCGATTACTTGCTGAAGACCTGTTTATTAATTCCTTGGATACAAGGACTTTGTACCCGAACTTGGTCTTTACGATCCGTGAAAGTCACTCCTATCTTGCTAATAGGATGCGACTACATTAACTTCTACAAATGAAGTTGCAAAGATTAGACGAGGGATAGAAAAAGGGAGTTGCTAATGAAAGATGATATAACAATCAGCAACTTAAAATCTTGTAAAGCACTCTCTCAATCCACTGATTAACAAGCTTTGGCAGTGATGTCGACGTGCAAAAGATTCACTGTAATCATGTATGACCTTTTCCCAAAAAAAACGGCGTAAAAACCTATGAAATAGTATGAAAATTCGTAATTGTATTAGTCAACAGCTGATCTGTAATAACATGTCAGATAATTTATTATTTCATTCTTGCGAAAGGCGCTCAGCATTTGTCAAAGGTAAAAGGCTCTAATTGCGTTATCTATACTCGTGTAAGTAGTAAAGAAAAAGCAGACAAAAACTTAAGCCTTGAAACGCAGAAGAGAGCCTGTGATCAATACGCTGAAAGGCAAGTATTTAATTATTCAATATATTTA
>Ga0265780_10011991_pt1 | contig 10200 bp, 7 predicted proteins | sample P1T30metagenome_FD_192432 | JGI IMG/M metagenome (GOLD analysis project Ga0265780, IMG submission 192432) | Plant litter microbial communities from East Loma Ridge, Irvine, California - P1 T30 | ecosystem: Environmental > Terrestrial > Plant litter > Unclassified | place: USA: California... | reverse complement strand
GGTTGAGTTAGGGGGGAAGATGGGTGCGGGTATTATTAGGTCGTGGATGTTAATGTACACATTACTTATTGATCAAAGGTTAAACTAGAGTCACTGAACAACGATATCAGTGATGTCTTCATAGGTATCTATCTACCTACTTATCAAGAACATACTCAATCCGCCTCCAACATCAAAACACCGCACTTATCCAGCAAACATCCAGCAAACATCCAGCAATTTAACTGGTAGCATCCCAATAACCTCCAACCTCCTTAATATATAGCCCTGCGAAGAGTCGTGTGTCAAGACATTAAATCCAGTGCCACGCAATGCAGCACAGCTTCACCATCTAAACTTTCGTCACCACGTTCACGTACATGTGCATCGAAACTAGTCTCAAAGTATATGCAAATATCCCATTCCCATTCCTATTCCCATCCACACTCCAATATCATACTCTCCTCACCAATCCTACCCTCATACCCCTCATGAGCATCATCAAACCCCATTTCACTCGGACACGTATATATAACGACCAACGCCCAATCCTCAAACCCTAACCAAATAATATGCCCAAGAATCTTTTTGCTTTCGTGCGCCCCAACTTCCACACTCCTTCGGCGTCATTTCACCACCTACACCCGACATTCCACTTTCCCCCGCGAATAGACAGGATACGTCCACGCACGCCTACGCACCTCCTTTTTCGCCTAAAAAGTCTCGCTGTCAAGACTACTCCGGTACGATTGGAGTGATTCTTCATCCGCTGTTTGAAAGGTCAGTATAACCAATCCCGTCTTTACAAGATATACTGGACTCACCCTCAACAGTCTTCCTCCTCACAACAGTCTCATCCCTCTGCAACCCAGCGCCTCCAGGACTCCTACTCCCCATAGGCCGCGGCCCCGTAATCTTGCGCACAGGACTATTCATCGCGCTCAAATGCTGCGTACTAGGCCGCGGCGACGGCGTAGGACTAGCATGTACCTGACTCGCCCGATGCCCACGGTCCGTCTCAAGACTATACCGCACTTCCGCAATGGGCGCAAGCGGCGTCAACGCGCCCTGAGATCCGAATTCGTTGGGCGAGCTGTACATTTGCCTCGTCTGGCCGTACCCGGCGAGTGGCTGCGTGGGCGGGACAAGCGGGCCAAGATCGTTTGCGATTTTAGGGGGGCGCGCGGGGCCTTGCTCCGGGCTGTAGTCGCCGTTGGAGGAGATGGGCGAGAGGTTGCCTGCGCCGTGCGCGGCGCTGCCTTGAGACATGCGGTTGCGTGCGAGGGCGGGCATGCTGCCCCACTGGTCGTAGTCGGGGGAGGATAACGGCTCGTAGATCTGCGCCTGCGTCTCGAGGTGGTTTTGGTGGCGGCCGGTTGGGCCGGCGCGCGGCTGGGGGTGCTGGAGGTTGAGGGAGTTGCGGTGGGCTTGGTACTTGGGGTCCTCCATTTCGTACTGGACGTCGTCCTCGTCTTCAGGGATGAGCGGAGACGGAGAGCGCACTGAGCGGATTGAGGCGCGTGAGTCTCTTGCAAGGGACGCATTGGAACGGCGGTCGTCCTCTTGTGCGCCGTACGGCTCGTCGTCGTAGTACTCAAGCGTCTGGCGGGAGCCGGAGCGCGAGTGTGCGGAGTATGGTCGACGCTCGCTTGAACCGCTGTTGCGTGGGACTGTCTCTGGCACGGTGGATGATGTTGTCTTGGACCATCGTGAGATCTTGGGCATGCCAAAGATGGAGGACGAGTTCGACTTGTGCTTGCGCTTCGGCGTGTTCTCCAGGCTTTGCGAATCGCGCATAGCTCGCGACGCTTGCGGCGGTGTCTCTTGCGATAGCTTGCGCTCGTGGAACGCCTCCTGTGTTGGGGTCGTCATGCGTTCCGTGTTCTCATACGGAAGATCCCGCTCATCGTACTCCTCATCAGACACCTCTTGCACCGTACTGACGCGATTGGTCGCTGGGACGTCATAGCCAGAGTGTAGGTCCTGAATGCGTCGTGCTGAGGAAGGGTTCGACAGGTAGCCAGACTGATCCGGCGACGAAGCGGTATTGGCGCGACCCTCCGGCTCATAACCAGGATCTCCACTTGCTCGCAGATTCTCATACGACGTCAGGCTAGTCGTGCGTGCCTGCTGATCCAACGAAAGTTGGTTGACTGCTTTCAAGCCCTCAACTTCATCCAACAGCTGCATGAGCATCTCTTCGATATGCTTCATGTCGCCGCCGCCCTTCATGCTTAAACCCTTCAGCGCGCGCTTGAACACGTTCTTCTTCTTTGTCTCCAGATCAATGTCTTCCGAAGACGAACGATTGGCCCGCGGCGAGCTCATGGGCTGTGGTCGTGGACCACCGAGGATACGCTGCTCAGCCAATCCGACCCTCTTGTCGGTGGTGCCCATGATCATATTGTCTTGCACCTTGATGAACTGCTTCAGATCTTCCAGCTGATTGCGCGTCTCAGCCGCGCTCCTAACAAGAGTCACCAAGATCTCAGTATCGCGAGCATTGCGCTGCGCATCGCGAACAGTAAGGTGGTCCATGAGAGCAACGATGTCCTTTGATTCAATGCGGTCAACGCCCTTTCCAGTTGCGGAGTCGTAGAGCGGTGAGGCAATGCCATGCGAGTTACCGCTTCCTTGTCGGTTGTGATTGGTACCAAACATACCCGCACCAGCGGGATCAAAGCCGTCACCAAGAGCATCATCCTCAAAGTGACGGGAGTGATTACGATTCTGAGGAGTGTAGGCTTCACGTGCGTTAGCCGACTGGTAACCCTCGTCCTTCCAGCCAGCTTGGCCTGACAAAGGAGTGCGGTTGCTCTGGGCGTAGCCTGGCTGCTCGTATTGTCTCTCACCTGCATGTTCTTCGTCGTAGGCATCGTCTACCGAGGCTTGTCGCCGCGAGTCGTAGCTAAGCGGGCTTTGGTTGTTGAGGTGGTGTGCGGCAGCGGCGGCAATGGCAGCAGCGCCAGCGCCAGCACCAAGGGCGCCTCCCTTGCTGAAAGATGTGGGCGTGCGCTCGCGCTCCAGGAAATCGTCCGTCTGGTCATGGTAGCCGTCTCCACCACCGAGTGGTCCTTGAATGATGGACGGGTTGGTCGTGACTTCAGACTCATTGTCGCTGATACCATAGCCAATCTCGGGCATCATGTGGTCATCGGTAGGAAACGCGCTATGATGCATCTGCGGCTGCTCGATAGATCGGCGCTCATCGAATGACTTCCGGTCCTCGATGGACTGAGCGATGCTTTGTCTTGGAGAGTTGTCGCCCTGTGTGTGCTGAGCAGCCAGTGCCTCGGCCCTGTCCCGTATCGCTGCCCATTGCTGACCACTGGGAACCTCTGCCTCATGCAGAATATGGGCCGAAGGGCTGGGGCTGATTTGCTGTGACAATCGGCTCTTCTTGACCGGGCTTGACACAGCTGAAGATCGAACACTGATGGTAGACGGGTCATGCAGGGATGCAACAGCCGACTCAACTGCAAGCGGCGTATGCACGTACTCAGGAGTGTTATCGACCTTTCGAATGTCCTCAAAGTTGACCTTCTCTTCACGGTCCAGGTACTGTCCTTCAGCGCTGTCATCCGTATATTGGGTCATGCGGTTGTAGTTGACGCTGGGCGACGCTTGCGAGCTTTCGTCCATCTCTCGCTCTCGTCTATACATTTCATTCTGTTCGTGTTCCTTTTCGAAAAAGATGTCTGCATCTCGCGGTGTATTTGCTTCGTTCAGAATGGATCGCTTGCTTTCCAGAGTGATGCCTTGGGGCCGCTTGCGTGTACGTGCTGCCTTGGTGCTGGCTGTAGACTCAAGGGAGTTGATCGACAAGTTGGAATTGAACCGCTGCTCGACCGGCTGTCCCAACGAGGATATGGATGCAGCGCTATGGTATGATCGCATGTTGCGTGGTGATCCACTAGCGTTGATTTCATGGCGATAGCTTGCCTCGCTCTGGATTGGGCTGACTCCTCGGTTTGACGTCTCTTCCTCCGCAAGCTCGAATTGCGAAGCCTGCGGATCTGAACGCTCGATGGCCCGCGCTTTAGCTGCAGCAGCTGCCTGACGACCAGCCGACGTAGTCGTCTCTTCCCTCCTCGAGAAGTAGCTACGATCGCTCTTCGGCGTGATTGTACGAACATCGCCCACGGAGCGATTGCTGTGCGACGTTCCAATCGTATTTTGCAACGCATTCGGAGTTCGCGAGGGCGTGAGTGGCGCAGGCGACAAGATGCCACGTGGAACAGTGTGCAATGGCGTCTCAATACCCAAACTCCTATCCAGACCAGTGTTCTCCGAAGATCGTGAATCTCTTGAGTCAGGCCGGCCCTTTGTCTCAGTCTCAGCCGAGAGGATAGAGTCCCGCGTGAGTTCGGAGCCAATGAGCTCGCTATGGTTGAAAGGTAGCGGTGGAACATGCTCTTTTCTGTACGTCTCCTCGACGCTCTCTGATATGCTAGCAGATCGGCTCCTGCTGCTTTTCGAAGAATGGCGTTTCCTGTGCTTTCGCTCTTCCTCTTTTTCCTCACGTGAGGTGTGCGTCTTCAATGCAGCGGCAGTCAGACCAGCTCCAGCCAAACCAGCCAACGCTGCATCTCGTACTGAAGTGGTACTTGACTTTTCCTTGCTCTTTCTTCGATGGCTCTTCTCTCGGCTCGTAGAGTCAGCATAGCTGCGGTCGGAGGTGGACCCTCGACTTGATCGGCGCTCTCGGCGGATGGAGTCGCTGGACAGTACAACACCCGGATCGTCGCCATGTTGGTTGAGCACAACTCTAGGCTTACCACTGTGAAGCTTAGGAGCGCTCGAAGACTTTGATACACGTCTCCTGGAGTGCTCCCGCGAACTTGTCGTAGAGTCAACGTCATATGATGTCCCACTGTCTCGGATAGTGTCGCGGGACATGTGTTCAAACTTGTCTCGATTTCGCGAAGAGCGATTCTCCTCCTTGAAAGTGCGGTTTTCTTCTTTGAGCGCATTCAATTCTGGCAGGATGAGGCGTTTGATCGCATCTTCGACTGTGGCAAGCAGCTTTGGGTTGTTGATGGAAGAGGTGCCGGATACAGCAGATCGAGCTGAGTGTGAAATGGCCGATCGGCGGTCGGCATTGGAAGACAGCATACTCGACTCGGTGCCGCTCATTTCCTCCACATCCTTGCTCCTCCGTCGATGTGACTTGCGCGGCGATGTGAGTTCCTCCTTGGTGGTGATTTTCTTCGAGGACTTGGAGGACGTAGTCTCTCCGCCCTGCTGCTGCTGAAGCTTCTCCATGACGCGCTGAGTGATGCGGTCCTTGCTCAGACTTCTACTGCGCTGTTGCCTGGGCGCCTTCAGCGTGTCTTGCTCTGCAGCCATGGACTCCAACACAGCTTCTCTCTCCAAGCTCCTGCTCCTCCTTCGGCCGGGAGGCTTGATCTGCGGTGTTCCGTCTAGCATGCTGTCCGGAGGCATCGACGAGATGTCCGATGCCATGGGTACAAATCGCACGCCGTTACTGGATGACACGTCGCTGTGGTTCGGCAGCACTTCAATGTCGACGGGCGGGAGCGAGGAGACGTTTGAGCCCTCCGAATAGGCTTCGGTGGTGCGGGTGTCGATAATTTCGTCGCGGGGCTTGCTGCCGAGCGATATGCGGCGCGTATACGAGGGCTTGCGCGGATTGCGGCTCGTGTGTGTGATCTGCACGTGGTCGCTCGCCGCAGCAGCGCTCTTGCTCTTGCGCGAGGACGGCGTGACCCTGACGCGGACGCTGGGCCGTGAGCGGGTCTTGCCCTCCGTCTTGCCGGCCTCGAAGTACTCTATGAGCAGCGACGTCTGCGAGGGGAACTTCTTGTGCAGGGTGCCCTGGGGCTTGGTGGTGTTGATGGTGATGGGCGTGCCGTCTTCCGGGACCGAGTAGGAGGTCTTGTCGGTGCGCGTAGAGACGTTGGTTTCGACGTCGGTACGGAGAAAGGTGTCGTCTGCGGAGTCGAGAGTCGAGGGTTCAGTGGGTGCGGGAAGGGGAGGTCGGTTGGTGTCCAGACCCATTGTAGAGTCCCGACGGATTTTAGAAGGCGCTCGAGGGGACCGACATGGGCGCTGATGTGGGTCGCGATGCTGCTACGGAGGGAACCGAGTGCGACGACAGGCGAGGTGAGGTGCTGGTACCACGGGGCGCAGATACGAGCGAGCGTGGTGAGGTGCCGTCTACCGGGGCATGAACGGGGGCATATACTGCGAGTGAGTGTGCATGCGCCGCCTTGCGACGGGGTATCTCTGCGAGCTGTAGCGCCAGCGACTCGAAGCGAGAGCTGAGGAGCAAATGTTAGCAGCCGTATAGTGACCGACAGCAGTGCAGCCCCAAGCGCACACAGCACCAGCAGTACACCAGCAAAAAAAAATGAAAAGATACGTACCGAGGCCAGCAACAGTCGGGGATGTGCGTGCTAACAATGGGCTCGGGGGAGCTCGTGGAGGTGGAGGTGCTGGAGAGGTTGGCCCGCCGGTGGAGCACTGAGAGCGCCCTGTCCGTCTAGCCTCACCCAACCCAGGTAAGCGGCTACCAAGTTCAACTTCAAGCTTATTGGTGTCCGCGCCGCCCGACCCAACTCTCACAGCCTCATCACTATGAAACAAATGCGCGGAGGTAATGGCAGGTGTAATGGTGCGAGTATAGAGGGCGCTACACATCAGCATCACTCTTCGACGCGTGCTCGCTTGGTGAAGTTGACATCACGGCGACTTTGCTGGTGCGTCCCAGCCCCCTCGTGCTGCACCGCCCAATACGTGCCTTGAAGTCGCTACAGGCAGAGACCCGTAGTGCCGCATGTCCATAATGCCAGAGGCTGGAGATGCTAAATCGATCGTACTTATTTTCGTACCATCCTCCAGTCACAGCACTTGCAACGCCTACCTCAACACCTCACACCCACAATACCAATAAATTAATCGTGACGAACATTACAACTTCAGCGCACACCGCCATATTAATCCTCCTGTACAAGTCGTCATCGGCATCTAACACTAACCTCTCCCTCTAGTCTACACCTCGTTTCCAGGGTGATGTGATGCTGCCGAGCCGGCGGATGCTGCCGCCTTTCGTCGTTTTGCACTTCTGACGTCCTATTGGTTGGAGCAGTGCCAGCGCATCGACACCGTAGGGCTACGACATGTCGAATCACGAAGGCAAAGCGACTTTTCGATTTTTGAGGAGGATGTGGGTGTGATGAACTGGCAGTTTAGAAAAGTGGCTTGCGGCGATTTGAGTGGTGGCGCGCTTCACCGGTACAGGTACGGTCAGGCGCCACGCAATGTAGTGTACCGAAACATCACGGCCAAGTATCTTGCTTATAGAAAAGTGACTCTGAATTCATCGGACTTGCAAACAACCCGCAGCAACTCCAATACCGCGTTTTAGTCCACGCCGCAACGCCACAAATGCCATCTAACACTCCCACCTAAAACCTCTTCGCCGGCTTCATTGGCCGCCTGCCCTGCTGCGGTTGCCGTCCATACTCCCTTCGGCCTTCGACCTTCTTGTCGCGCCCCAAGCTTGCGCCGAGCGAAATGTCGATGCGCGGCGGCGTCGAGAAACCGAAACTCTTGGCCACTTTGACGAGGTCTAGCTTGTGCACGTCGAAGACGGAGCGCAGGCTGTGAGACGCGTAGGCTTGGAGGTAGGAGCGGTATCCGTCTTTCGCGGACTTGTTGAGGTAGTAGTTTTTGGAGATGAGGGCTTCGAGTTGGCTTTGGATGTCTGGGGATTGTTAGCGGAAGGTATTGAGTATGGTGATGATGATACGCACTTAAGATCTTGTTTGCGGGTAGCTCGAACTCGACCAATGGCACCCTTGCCTCTTTGAGCAGCTTGAGGAAACCCACCTCAGACGGCAGCAAGAACATCAGACTCCTGCCCTTGCCGTCTGATCCTCTTGCTGTTCGTCCGACGCGGTGAATGTAGTCCCGCGGGTCATCAGGTGGGTCGAACTGGATCACCCAGTCCACCTCTGGGATATCTAGTCCTCGCGCTGCAACGTCGGTACAGATCAGAGTTCCCGATGATGCATTGCAGAATTCGAAGAACCTGTTAGTGCGTGCCTGCTGCTTGAGCTTTCCGTGTAGCTCCAGTACCGGCAGGTCGATGTAGTTGAGCAGTTCGGCGTAGAACTTGACAGAGTTACAGCTGGAGAAGAAGACAATGACCTTTTTCTTCTGGTGCTTCTTAAGAAAGCTGAACAGTAATCTGAATCGTGTGTCCGAATCGCAGATAACGTAGCCTTGTTCCAGTCCCTCGACCGTGGAGTGCTCTTTCCGGTAGTCCACGTTGATGTACAGTGGTCCAGCCTTCAGTGATATACGCGCAAGATCTTCGACCTTGGTCGTCTGTGTTGCCGAGAAGAGCATGGTCTGTCGATCGTCCGGCAGGATCTTGATGATGCTCCTCATCTCATCCTCGAACCCGACCTCAAGAATTCGATCTGCCTCGTCAATGATCAAGCTCTTCAAGTTCTTGAACACGAAGCCCTGTGTGTTGTGTAGATGATCGAGCAGCCTTCCGGGCGTCGCAATCAGGAGATTGACACCTTTGACCAGCTTCTCTGCCTCTGCCCTTCGATTGGCGCCACCGATCACGATACCGAAGGTCTGACTGTGCTTCTCCATGAGCTCGCGTGCGACTCCGAAGATTTGTAGGGCGAGTTCTCGGGTGGGCGATACGACGATGACACCGGTGCCATTTCGGGGCTTGAATCGCATGGAGCTCAGCATTTCGATGGCGGGGATCAGGAAAGCGAGTGTCTTTCCACTTCCAGTCTTCGCTGCTCCCAGTACGTCCTTGCCACTATACAAAGTCAGCTAACGATCGTACAGTTTCAAACTTAGTTCATACCTCAGCAGCGGCGGTATAGCCTTGCGCTGAATCTCCGTCATGCTCTCGAATCCCATGCCCTTAATAGCCTCCATTGTTCGGTCGGAGAGCTTGAGCTCGTCGAAGCGGGTGGGCTCGTTGATGGTAGGTATCGACGTGCCGGAGGGAAGGTCTGCGACAGCGACTGCGTTCGCGCCGCTACCAGTATTATCATCCTCGCCGTCCGAACCATCGTCTGCGCTCTTCTTCGCGGCCTTTGCTTTCGCCGCGATCTCCTTCAGCTCTTGGTTGAGCTTCTCCTCGTCCTCTTCTTCGGATTCCCCTGCGCCATCTTGAGGAAGGTCTGCGAATCCTTCCTCTACTTCGGGCTCAGGCGTGTGCACCTTCTTCGATTTCTTGCGGGACTTCTCGACTGCGAATTCGCCATTGCTTTGCGCGGGAGCAGCTCCAGCTTCTTCGCCCTTCTTGCTCTTGTGCTTGCGCTTGCGCTTCTTCGAGTCGATATCGGTGGCCGTCATTGTGTATATGTCGTGGTGGAGGTGCTGCGGTGGTTTCGATGGTCGCTGGTCGCGGTTTCCACCGAACTTTTTTCTTAGCTCCAGGTCGGCAGGCGCGACGTCTGGTTCGCCGACAGGGTCCGACTCGATGCGGTTAGATCATTCCGCAGCTTTCACAACCACCATTGCTGATTGCTCACTCCACTCTCTTCGACACGACATTTTAAAACACAAAATCTGGACGTAATAAGAAGTAGCCTTCCTTTCCGGCTACAACACACTTCGTATCATTGTCGAGGTGATGTTCAGCCACACATCTGATGAATTGACCCGCGAACCAACCGCGTCCAAGAATCCTACCAGTCCCAGTCCACCTCTGCGAATTTCTCAGTCTCTAGTACCATTATTCAGTCTCAGATCTTGATGAACATCGATCCTATCTAGCGCCTGATTTTGATCAAGACTGCTCGCACTGTGTTGATCACTACCCGGGTACTAAAAGCATTACCAATCAAACGTGGGGACATCCATGTTACACAGTACATACAACAAAACATGAACCCCGACTCCTCTTTACATCTTCTTGACACAGAATTCCAGTACATCATTACAATAACACTTCACATAACATAACATTCATCTTCCCTCATACCTTCCACTATACCAACACTCCACCCATTCCCACCATGCCCACAAAACTCTTCATGCAAGCCCCCCATCCCTCCATCCCCCCCACTCCTAATACCCGCCAGCACCGGTGCCACAGGCTACATCGGCGGCTCCATCCTCCACACCCTCGCAACAACCCACCCAGAATACCACATCACCGTCCTCCTCCGCCGCATCCCCTCCTCCTTCCCCTCAACATACCCCAACATAACCATC
>Ga0265780_10011990_pt1 | contig 10201 bp, 8 predicted proteins | sample P1T30metagenome_FD_192432 | JGI IMG/M metagenome (GOLD analysis project Ga0265780, IMG submission 192432) | Plant litter microbial communities from East Loma Ridge, Irvine, California - P1 T30 | ecosystem: Environmental > Terrestrial > Plant litter > Unclassified | place: USA: California... | reverse complement strand
CTTGTTTCTTTTTATCAGAGGATATTCTGATGCTATCGGCTCTTTAACTTTAACGATCATATCGGCTATGGCATACACAGCTTCGGGAGCAGGCAGCATAACAGCACCGGCATCTCGATAATCTTCATCAAAAAAACCGCTGCTTTCGCCTGCCATTTCCTGTACATAAACCTGGTGCCCGTAATTAACTAATTCAAACACCCCCGCCGGCGTAAGGGCTACCCGGCTTTCATTGTTCTTGATTTCCTTCGGCACCCCTATTTTCATAGCCTATAATTTTAAAATTCAAACAAATATAATCAACAACCCCATTAAAAAATAAAATTAAATCAAAAATATAAATATTTTTAAGCACACCCCCCTTAAAAAAAGCAAAACATCTTAAAAGAAGCATATTTGAAGCACATACCCCCATTGAGTTCACCAAACCAATGTATATCTATAATTCTTCGCTATAACATCTACATAATTATTTAATACCTTTGCGCATTAGTAAATTCTCTATGTTTCAATCGCGAAAAGACACCCTATATGTAATCCTTGCAGGGATATTTATTACCAATGCCGTTGTAGCCGAACTTATTGGCCCGAAACTTATAACTATTGCCGGTAATCCCGTAAGCATAGGTATATTACCCTGGCCCGTGGTATTTATTACTACCGACCTTATAAACGAATATTTTGGACGTAAAGGCGTTCAGAAATTATCATATATAACTGCAGGACTTATTGCGTATTGTTTTTTCATGCTATGGATTGCGTTATCTATACCTGCCGTTAAAGGAATGGGAGTAACTGACGCACAGTTTAATGCAGTCTTTGGCCAAGGGATGTGGATTATAGTAGGCAGTATAACCGCTTTTTTAGTTTCACAGCTAATAGATATTACAATATTTCATTATTTCAGGGAGCGAACAGGTAACAAAATGATATGGTTGCGCAGTACGGGATCTACCGTTATTTCGCAGTTTTTTGACAGCTTTATCGTGTTGGGCATTGCCTTTTGGATGACCGGCCAAATGGATACTGATACTTACATAAAGTCTGGCTTTACAGGCTACGTGCTTAAGCTTGTAATCGCTATTTGCCTTACCCCGTTAATATACCTCGGACATTACTTAATTGAAAAATATACGCATGCCGACAAGAAGACTGAGGAAAATTAAAAGGGCATAAAAAAATCTGTATATTTGGTTCAATCAACCTTATTACAGCCCCTTGAAAAAAATCACTATACTATTGCTAATGGCAACGATGTCTATTGTTGCACAGGAAAAAAAATACCAAAGTCTGTTGTGGGAAATATCAGGCAACGGACTGGCAAAAAAGTCATATCTGTACGGTTCCATGCACGTAAGTGATAAGGTTTCATACAACTTATCTGACGCTTTTTTTGATCATCTTTTAAATGTCGATATGGTTGCAGGAGAAAGTGATCCCACCACATGGTCGGCATTTACAGATATTTTAAACTCCGAAGGAAAACGCAATTACCCGCAAAGTTTTTATAGTTCGTTTTATATAAGCCCACTAACTAAAGACGGATTATTACCCCTTTTTTCAAGCAACAGCTATACGCTAAACGGCATGCTTACCCGCACCAATGAGCGCAGGCAGGAAAATCAGGAAGAAACCTATCTTGATATGTTTATATACAGGACAGGTAAAAAATATAAAAAACAATCTATAGCTCTTGAAGACACCAAAAAAAGCCTTTTAACCCTTGCAAATATTGATGCCGCGGATATGGCTTTCCCTGAGATGAACAGGGTAGCACTTCAAAAAATACTAAAAAACATCCCCGTTCAGGAAGCTTTTTCAAATTTTTACCGTGAAAAAGATCTTGATATGATGGACACGCTTGCCGTACTAACGTCTCCTGAACCTTACCTAAAAGCCCTACTGTATGACCGAAATGTTATTATGGTAAAGTCGATAGATTCGCTTGTTAAAAAAGGAAGCCTCTTTGCTGCTGTTGGTGCTGCGCATCTTCCTGGAAAAAAAGGAATAATAGAATCACTTAGAAAGCTGGGCTATACCGTTAACCCGGTGCATAGTGCTTATACCGAAAAAGGTATTACTACAAAGCAGAAGATAGAAACCTATTTTACAAAACCAGTATTCAAACAATATACAACTGCCGATGGCATAATAAGCCTGCCGCTTTTTGACCTGATAATGGAAAACAGGCAGGGCGCAGAATCACCCGACCTTACCAATGGCGGCTATATTACTTTAAAGAGAATAGCATTATCTGACTTTGTAAAGAAAGACAATAAATCATTCGATCCGCAAACTCTGGACAGCCTGTTCTATGAGAATATAAAAGGCCGGATACTCGACAAGAAGACATATACCTACAACGACTACAAAGTATATGATATTAAAAGCACTACCAAAACCGGAAACGCTCAGCATTATCGTTATTACATCACCCCTTTGGAGATTATTGCTGTAATAATGTCAGGTGACAGAGATTATGTACGCCGTTTTGAAGACGAAGTATTTAACAACATAACCGTAAAAGCTGTAAATGCCGGCTGGAGCATGGCTGAACCAAAAAGTAAAGGCTTTAAAGCCGAAATGCCCGCTTACCGCATTGTATATGGCGATATCAACATGGTGAAGCCTGAAAATATTGACCTCTATGCCGGCAATAGCCAGTCTAACTACTTTTTGATTGAGCGTACGCTACAAGACAATAACTATCTTGAAGAATCCGGCTTTGAATTGAAACGTATACAGTATGAGTTTTACAAAAAACTAAAGACAGATTCAACACAAACAAGATATTCTGCCGGGCAGTATCCGTCATTTACATCAGCAGCGAAGATCGGCAACAAAACGATACGACTGAAATCAGTGCTTAATGGAGGGAAGTATTACCTGTTAGGTACCGTTGGCACACCCGAAAAAGACACTGAACGTTTCTTTAATTCGTTTACTGTAAAACCCGTTGACAATACTTTTGAAAATTTCACTTATACAGATAGCATTGACAATTACACTATTGTTCTTCCTAAAAAGCAGAACGAAAAACTGGAATTCACTAACAGAAAGCCTAAGAAGAAAAAAGACGGCAAAATTAACTTGTACGTAAAACAAAACACATACAATTCTTTCGTTATGCCATCTGGTATTACTATTGATTATAAGAGCACTACAGGAAGCCGTTATTTGGCAGAAAGAAGTATTGACTCTATTTATGCCAACGCAAAAAAGGCAGACCTGCTTTATTATAGCGATAGCGAAAATGACGCCAATGAACAAGATTATGTTACAGATGAAACTGTAAATATCGCTATGAATGGCAAAAAAGGCATAACTGAAACACAATGGTATAAAGCAATTAGCAAAGGCAGTATTAAAAAAAGAAATGCTGCAATTACAGGAGAGACAAAATACCATGCAAACGGTAATCATGGCTACACGTTTGACTACACTATTATAAAAGAGAGCTCAAACCAGGCAATTAAAAAACGATATTATTACCGAAACAATGTGTTGTATAGCCTTTCGGCAATCCTACCTGCACAAGGTGAGCCTGACAAATATTTAGACCAGGCCTTCGATTCTTTTACATTTTTACCTTCAAAAAAAGACAGCAAAGCTATAGAAAATGATAAAGTGAAACTGTTTATTGAAGATGCATTAAACCCTGCTGACAGTATAAGGTATTCTGCAATGAGCTCTGTCTATCATCTTGACATTAAAGAAAAGGACCTACCTGCATTGATAGCCTTTTATAAATCCTTTACTTTTAAAACTGATGAAAATGATGCACAATCGTCATTGCTTCAAAACATAGGATCGATCAATAATGCATCATCAAAAGCATTTTTAGAGGAACAGTATAAAAAACAGGATGTTACAGCGACTATGCAATTCGCCATTTTAAGTTCACTTGCCGACCAAAAGAGTAAAGAGTCATATAAAAAGATCCTGGAGCTAATGGAATATGACCTTCCGCTCATAGACGATCAATACTCTGTAGCCTCCTTGTTTACAACACTTAAAGGTGACACCGAAAACAGTACGGTAATGTTCCCCGATATTTTTCAGTTTTACAGCATTAAAGAATACCATAGCCATATAATAAACTTTGCAGCAAAAATGCTTGACGACAAAGCTATTAAACTTTCAAAGATCAAGAGCTTTAAAAAAATGCTGCTTACCAATGCAAAGCTTGAATTAAAAAGGGAGAAGAACAGGAAAAGCGAAGAAACAGATGAATATGCTGTATATGAAGGCGATGATGAAGCGTACAGTAATCCGTTAGCCAGCTTTATAGAATTGCTGTATCCGTTTAGGAAAGAAAAAGCTACAGCCGCTTTTTTTAACGATGTAAAAGCATTAGACCGCAAAGAAATTAATTTAGAAATAGCCCGGCTTGATGCCATTAACGGGAATGACACTCATATGCTCAACGCTTTATTGTCAAGCCCTGAAACACTGTTTAAAGTTTACAACATCGCTAATGTGAAAGACGATGTTCCTGCAGCTCGAAAAATAACTGCCGATCAGCTGGCTCAATCTGCAATATATGCATCTAACAATTTAAAAGCAGCAGATTTGGTTACGTTTATCAATAAAAGAATAGTGCCTATAGAGCAGCAAAAAGCAACATTTTACTTTTATACCATTGAAAGAACTACCGAAGAACCTATCGAAAAAGGCCTTAAACAACTTGCAGGTGTAGCTTTTATAAACAATAGCGATGGATCTATTAATAGCCTTGCTTATAAATTTATCAGCCCGACAGAATTACTGGATGATGATAAAACCGAAGAAATAATAGCTGCTGATATAGACCAAATTTTAAATAGCGACAGGCCACGCACCAATTCTGACTTTAACGACATCAATAAAGGTTTATTTTATGGCGACTATAATTTTGACGATTAACAACGACTAAATTGAGTCATATATAAAAAAGAAACCCCGCAATTGCGGGGTTTCTTTTTTATAAGGTGGATCCTGAAATCTAAAATCTCAACATTCACATTTTATTTCTGATTAGTAACGGTAGTACTCAGGTTTGTATGGCCCCTGTACTTCTACACCAATGTAAGCAGCCTGCTCATCGTTAAGTGTTTCAAGCTCTACACCAAGTTTAGCAAGGTGAAGAGAAGCTACTTTTTCGTCAAGGTGCTTAGGCAGCATATAAACTTCGTTTCCGTAAGCAGCGCTATTTGTCCAAAGTTCAAGCTGAGCAAGAGTTTGATTTGTAAATGAGTTACTCATTACAAAACTTGGGTGGCCTGTAGCACAACCAAGATTTACAAGACGGCCTTCTGCAAGAACAATAATATCTTTACCCGCAATGGTATATTTATCTACCTGTGGCTTAATCTCAATTTTAGACGCACCGTGGTTAGTGTTTAACCAAGCCATGTCAATTTCGTTATCAAAATGGCCAATGTTAGAAACAACAGTTTTATCTTTCATTTTTTCGAAGTGGCGGCCCACTACGATATCTTTATTACCGGTAGTAGTAATGATAATATCTGCATTACCAATAACTGTGTCCAGTTTTTTAACTTCAAAACCGTCCATTGCAGCCTGAAGCGCACAAATTGGGTCAATTTCTGTAACCGTAACGATAGATCCTGCACCACGGAAAGAAGCAGCAGTACCTTTACCAACATCGCCATAACCACATACAATTACTCTTTTACCTGCAAGCATAAGGTCGGTAGCACGACGGATAGCATCCACAGCACTTTCTTTGCAACCGTATTTGTTATCAAATTTAGATTTTGTAACAGAGTCGTTAACATTGATAGCCGGCATAACAAGAGTACCGTTTTTCATTCTTTCATAAAGACGGTGAACACCTGTAGTAGTTTCTTCAGAAAGTCCTTTGATAGCAGCTGTAAGCTCAGGGAAACGATCAAATACCATGTTAGTAAGATCTCCACCATCGTCAAGGATCATATTAAGCGGTTCTCTTTCTTCACCAAAGAATAAAGTCTGCTCTATACACCAGTCAAATTCTTCTTCATTAAGGCCTTTCCACGCATAAACCTGTATGCCTGCAGCAGCAATAGCAGCAGCAGCATGGTCCTGAGTAGAAAATATATTGCATGAGCTCCATGTAACCTGTGCACCAAGTGCAACAAGGGTTTCAATAAGAACTGCAGTTTGAATTGTCATGTGTAGACATCCTGCAATACGTGCGCCTTTAAGAGGCTGAGAAGCTCCATATTCAGCACGAAGTGCCATTAATCCAGGCATTTCGGCTTCAGCAAGTCCAATTTCTTTTCTTCCCCATTCCGCAAGCGAAATGTCTTTTACCTTATATGCCACAAACGGCAGCGTTGTAGTACTCATGTGAATATTGTATATTTGTAATTAGCAAAAAATTTTTGCAAATTTAGTGAATGCATTTTTAATTCACCCGCTTTACCAATAAAATATAAAAAATTGCCGCCTGCATAATTGTTTGGTACACAACAACATGAATTTGGGCCATAACTATACACAATGCCTTTATACAAATCAATTGAAATAGACAGCCATACACAACTGCTCATTTGGAAAAATTCTGAAAGTGTAAACGAATTCATGCAACACGTTAAGCTTAAAGATGTTTGCCTTAACCGGGTTGAGGGTATGAAAAGCGATGTACACAAAAAAGGCTTTCTGGGTGTGCGTATGCTGATGCAGGAAGTAGGATATACCGACTTTGACCTGTATTATGATGCCGATGGAAAACCCCATCTTAAAGATGGAATGAATATTTCCATTACCCATTCGTATGCTTTTTCGGCAATTATTATCAGCAAAAATGATATTGGAATTGATATGGAATTGCAGCGCGAAAAAGTAATTACCATTGCCAACAAATTCATTGAACCCGAATTTGCCTATCTGGATCCTACCCACCTTACTGATTATATGCAGCAACTTATCGTAATATGGGGCGTTAAGGAAGCAGTATATAAAATGATATCGCGCACAGGGTTAAGCTTCAAGGATAACATCTATGTTTTTCCTTTCGAGATGGAAGAAAAATGCGGCATGGCATCTGTTAAGTTTGAAGACATTAACGCCAGCTATCCCTTTTTTTTTGAACGCGTTGAAGATTTTACCCTTGTATACTGCCTGGGTAGCAAAACAATTATATAATGAGCGAAATTTTTAATTTTCTCTTTGCCCAGTACAAAGACTACAGCACATTGCATATAGTGCTGGAAATAATAGCTATTATTTTTGCTACATTTAGTGTTATCTATTCCTGGAAAAACAATATCCTCACGTATCCAACAGGGCTTGTAAGCACAGGCATCTTTGTGTACATGATGCTGCAATGGAACCTGTATGGCGATATGATAATTAATGCTTACTACTTTTACATGAGTATTTATGGCTGGTTGCTGTGGAGTAAAAAAGACACTACCAACCATAATTTATTAAAGATATCGTCTACAACACCTGCTGAAAGGGTTAATTGTATTATAATTTTTGGAGCATCGGTAGTTGGAATTTCGGCGGTTTATATTTATTTTGATAAATTTACCTATTGGTGGGCTTATGTAGACACGTTTATAACGGGTCTTTTCTTTGTTGGAATGTGGCTAATGGCCAAACGAAAGATAGAGAACTGGCTGTTTTTGATACTTGGCGACATTATAGCGATTCCGCTTTTTTTCTTTAAAGGCTACACCCTTACCAGTATACTAAACATACTTTTAACTATAATTGCCATTTACGGCTATCTGTCATGGAAGAAAACATTACAAAGCGAAAAGCAGCTGTTAACGTAACCATTTACGGTAATGGACTTAATGGACGAACAGTTTCGGAAGAACTGAAAAGCTTTATTGACCCAAAAGGAAATAACAGCTACTCGTTTGCATTTCGCACAGTAAGTATAGACAGGGCTTTGAATGAAGATGACAAAACAGCTCATTTATTTATTATTCTTAACGCAACCAATACAGATGACAGTGCATCTATAAAAAAACTGACCAACAAACTAACCATCAACCACCAGCCAAACCTAATGATTAATTCAACCCCTGCTAATTTTACTGCAAAAAGCAAGGAAGCACTAACAGAGCTTGAAAAAGCTTTAGACCTGGGTTTTACCGCAGCAGATTTTGCTGACATACATCAAAGAGGCATAAGCCTTGATACTATAAAGCAGCAATTATTTATTTTTAATAATGGAATTTCTAAAGCTTTACTAAAAAAGCCTGCTTTGTATAATGATGGTATATTTGAGCTTCCTGAAGAAAAAGCAATACACTATGCATCTATTTTTGACAGCAGAAAAGAGAGCCTAAAGCTCACTAAATTTGTACCGGCATCTGGCGCAGCCACAAGAATGTTTAAGTTTTTATGTGAATATATTGCCGAATTCAGTCCGCAGAAAGAAACCATTAATGCTTATATAAACCGTAAACAGGACAATAATCTTCGCGTGTTTTTAGCCGGACTGGAAAAATTTCCTTTTTACAATGAAATTGCAGATGCCGTAAGTCGTAAAGAAGGATTTTCTACATGGAATAAAGACATGAAGACATACGAGTTTATAAAACTAATGCTCGATGGGCGATCGTTTAACTATGCTAATAAACCAAAAGGCATCCTGCCCTTTCACCACTATGGCGCTTTTATTGCTACACCCATTTATGAGCATTTAAAGGAAACAGTTGCCTATGCAAGTTCTAACAATGAAGCCAATATTCAGTTTACTATTTCGGAAGATCATTTTGACGGATTCCTGGACAGCATTCAGGAAGTAAAACAGCAGATAGAAGAAGAACATAATACCAAAATAAACATCAGCTTTTCGTACCAGAAAAAAAGTACCGACACGCTTGCTGTAACTACTACTAATGTACCTTTTCGCGACAATGAAGGCAAACTGCTTTTCAGGCCCGGCGGGCATGGTGCTTTAATAGAAAACCTTGGACAGCTCGAAGCCGATATTGTTTTTATAAAAAACATTGATAATGTTAGCCATAATAATATTGAGCTTATATCATTATACAAAAAAGCACTTGCCGGCATACTTATTAAAAAGCAGCAGCAGATATTTACCTATCTGGAACAAATAGAAAAGAATGAACTTGACGAAAGCGGTATTGACGGAGTACTACAGTTTGCTAAAGAAAAACTATTACTGCATATTCCCGCAGATATTAATAAGTATACAATAGCGTATAAAAAAGACTTTGCAAAAGAACTTCTGGACAAGCCTATTCGCGTTTGCGGTATGGTAAAAAACGAAGGCGAACCGGGTGGTGGCCCGTTTTGGGTTGAATCAGAAAAAGGCGTTCAGTCGCTCCAAATCGTGGAAAGCTCGCAGGCAGACCTTGACAATAAAAAACAGAAAAACATTTTCTCGAACGCATCGCACTTTAACCCTGTTGATTTGGTATGCGGACTTAAAAACTATAAAGGCGGTTTCTTTAACCTTAATGATTTTGTAGACACCACTTCCGGATTTATTGTACACAAAACCAGACTGGGGCAGGAAGTAAAATCATACGAACTGCCGGGGTTATGGAATGGTTCTATGGCAGGATGGATAACTATTTTTGCCGAAGTAACTCTTGATACATTTAACCCGGTAAAAACAGTAAACGACCTTTTAAAATCGGCGCATCAGCCACAGTAATTTTTACAGTGAACACACAACTCATTATACAGGAACTTGATTATAAAGCCGTGCGAAGCAGCGGTGCAGGAGGCCAGAATGTAAATAAGGTTTCCTCTAAAGTTGTGCTTAGCTTTAACCTACAGGCAAGTAATGCACTTACACAAGAAGAAAAAGCACTGGCAGGTACGCGCCTTTCATCACGCCTTACCAATGATGGTATATTGATATTACAATGCGACGAAGACCGCAGCCAGCTGCGCAATAAAGATATTGTCACCAAACGCTTTATTGCCGTAATGGAAACCGCCCTTAAAGAAGATAAACCAAGAAAGCCTACTAAGATTCCGCGGTCGGTTATTCGAAAAAGGATAGAAGGCAAACGCAGGCAAGCCGACAAAAAGCAAAATAGAAAAAGACCAGATTTCTAATTCTTAGATTTGAATATTGAGTTGTTGAATTTGAAGTATAATGCACTCTTTTACACTCAAATTTCAAAATCTTAATACTCAATACTAATATCTCAATACTTTTTGTACTTTTGCCCCGTCTCAAAGGGGTGCTCTAAATAACGAGCTGAGATTATACCCA
>Ga0265780_10011989_pt1 | contig 10201 bp, 11 predicted proteins | sample P1T30metagenome_FD_192432 | JGI IMG/M metagenome (GOLD analysis project Ga0265780, IMG submission 192432) | Plant litter microbial communities from East Loma Ridge, Irvine, California - P1 T30 | ecosystem: Environmental > Terrestrial > Plant litter > Unclassified | place: USA: California... | reverse complement strand
AGCAGACGCGCGAGCGCCGCGGTGGGCATCGGCGGTGCCGGTCGCGGGGTCGCGGGCATGCTCGGTGCAGCGGCATAGTGGGTGTTGAGGCATGCGAGCGCACCGACTCGATACTGTGCCTGCAATTTCAGCTCGGGGCTGTTGATGACCGCCTGCCACGTCGTTGGCTGCCGGTTCTTGGGACAGTATGGGTGAAGGCAGCGCATCGGCTCGTCCTAGCGCGCGATCTTTCCCCCGTAACGGTCAAATGAGCGCGGCGACGGAATGTCGAGCGCCGGCCCAAGCGCGGGAGATCACCAGATCGGTCACGCGATCCTATCGGCCGGAAATCGGCCAGTTCCGCCTAAAAGCCGCACCATGTTACGTGCGGGTGCTTTTCGAGAAAAGCGTCGATAGGGAACAACAGGGAGCCGACGAAAGCGATCCGGCGGGTTACCGGGATGCAAGAGGTCAGGCCAGAAAGGGTGACTGCTGCTGCCATACTTACCATTTCGACAAAGTATTTAGGCCAGCGACTCGACTTCTGACAAATATTGCATCATCTTCTCAATAGGGAGGGTTTGAAGCAATGCGCTGGACCGTCCTGATTGGGGGTTTGTTATGCACAGCCTGCGTTTCAAGTCTTGGAAATGTCGAGCCAAACCGTACCGGTCGGACTCTGACATATGTCGGCATTGTGCGTGTACGTATGCCTGCCGCGCAGGACGGAATCACTTACGTTGACGTCAAGACGCTAGGTCTGGGGTGGGACGGCGCGGCCTTTTTGGGCTGGCATGCCGGACAATGGGTCACCGCTGATCCGGCCAAGTGCCAGTTACTCGTGATTGTACGATCCGGCGTCGAGGCGGACTCGGCGGCGGCACTGTTCAAGTCTCTGGGGGAGCAGCGACCATGTATCGCAGATTTTCGTCATACTGCCGGCACGGCACCACCAGCCTCATCCTCGCCACTGCGCCCTTGACGCTCATCGGATGCACGCAGGCAACGCGACATTCGAACCTCATGGTTTTTGGTACAAATACCGTTCTCGGTATCTCGGCAGGCAAGGACGTCGATACGCCTTCCGTCACGGTTGGCTACAAACGTCAAGAGCTGGTCCTGATGCCTCTGGTGGCGAATGAAACGGAGAATAATCGCCACGAACTGGTGCCGTGCAAGCTCAGCGATCACGCGGACGAGCCTAACCATCCCTGCCTTCTGGTAGCGGTGCGCGGAGACGGAAAGGACAAGGTTGCAAAAGACAGCTATTCTGTTTTGGCGAGCTTCGGCGCAAATTTTGATGGAGGGGTAGACACCAAAGTCAGCGTCAAGGGAGGGCTGGCACAGTATTTTGCAACCGGGATGGCCGCCCAGTTGCTCGCCTTGTCGGGCGGCGCAGCGGTCGTTGCGACCGGGCCTGCGGCGCAGGCCAGCGCGGCAGTCAAACCCGATGCAAGCGCAATTGCCGCCGTCGTCGGCGATCCCGCGCTCGCGACTGCTTTGACAGACCCCAAGATCAAGGAAAAGGCGAGGACAGATGCGCTGATGAACCAGAATGCTGCGGGCTTGGCAGCGCAATATCTGGCGAAAATCCCCGATCCCGATTTTTCCGCGGAAATCGGTATGCTTGATGAAGCGGCAGGACTTGATGGCACCTTGGTGTTCGCCTGCAAGGGACGTACATCCGCCGAGTGTATCACACAACTAAACGACGCTTTCGCGGGTCGGGATCCTACCAAGATCACACAGGCGGTCCTGCTGCGCGCCCAAGCTAAGGGAGCAAAGTGATGACGATGGCAAAAGTCTCTGCGTTCGATTCCGCAAACGGCGCAGTCGAGTATGGCCGGGAGCTGGAAGCAAACGGCTTTCAGGCAATCCTGACCGGACCTGTCGATATGGTGCTGATTGATAAACCTGGGTCAGCAATCGACGGATGGTCTCAATCGGGCAAAACTTGGTATCTGGTTGTTGGATCCAAAAAAGACTTTACGCCGATAGAATGATGTCTTCGCTTTACGGTTTCGAGGCGCGGGCATCCACGATTCTCAGCAAATGGCTGGCAAGCATCACAATCTCGGCAGCCTCCGCGGGATCGTCGAGAGGCACCCTGCGATGCGAATGCGGGTTCTTGTATGATCCGATCGCACCGGCGAAAAGAGCGGCAAGGGCTTCCTTCTCGGCGTCCTCGGCATGCTGATCCGTGAGCGGCCCGGTTTCCCTATGGAATGCACGACGGATCATGGGAACGCCGTGGTCGCCTTGCGCAAATTCCGCCGCCCCCCGCACCGCGATCTCCACCTCGCGCATCGCTTCGAAAACTGCCGTCGCGTAATTTCCCCGGACGAACGACAGCCACGAATTTTCTGCAATCCGCTCGTGCAGAAGGGCACGGGGAAGGAGCTGTGCCGATCGATAATCGGCAAAGTCCCGAGCGTTCTGTAGACGCCGGGCACGTCGTGACATCACCAAGAAGGTGTTGTTCGGACTCGGTGCCGGGATCAGCAGGCCTTGCGACTGCAACCACGCAAATGCCTCGCCGATCGCCATCACGACATCATCACGATAGTGGTTTGAGTACGCTCCGGTGCCGGAACCGTGCGTGGACCATATCTGACTCACCACCGCCCCGGGGCTCCAGTGCGCGGAAGGACGATCACGAAAAATCGTCAATAACTGACCACCCAGCTCTTCGGGCGCGAGCGCGAGCAACACGGCAGCGTCTGGGATGAGTGAACGAAGGTCCGGCACTGGCAATCCCTGAAATCGATGATCTGCAATGTCATACACGCATGAAACGCAACTGGCAGATGACAGCTTGATGAGGCCGCGATATCGATAGCCATAACGATCAGGGAGGAACCATCATGGCGCTAACGCCAGAACTCGGTGCATTGAAGAGAAAGCTCGACGCCATTGGGCTGGCAAAACGCACGCTCGCACAGGACCGCATGCTTGCCGAACTAGATGCGATCAACAACACGCTTGAGCAAAAGACGCTCCAAGAATCGACCTTTGCGTCCGTCACCAAAATGACAAGCCCAGGCGATGGTCCGTGCAGTTGCTGTGGACGCTGAAGCAGGCAGCCCCCCTGTAGAAGAAGCCGCTCAGGATATCCCCGCCCAGACCGCCAATGCCCCCAAAGGCTTTTGGGGGGTGGAACCCCGCGACGCAGAAGACGGCACTCCGGATATCAATTTCCGGGTGCTGAAGATCGGCGCGCCCCGCGATCAACGCGACCTCAAAAACGAGGTCGAACGCGCCCTGACAATTCTGAAATCCCTTTACCGGAAACCGGAGGACTCGGGCAAACTCCGAGAGGCCGTTTCGAAACTTGTCGCGCTCAGTCAGGTCGGACTGGTCGGTCTGAACGCGTCGCCTGTCGTCGCGTTCGATGCCCTCCGCGCACTGGAATCAGACATAATTGAGCGAGAGTCTGGCCCCATAAAGAATCTCTACATGAGAAAACTCGGCGGCTGGGCAGCGCTTTTCGGCGGAATCGGGCTTCTGTCGTATCTCGTATGCGAACACCTTCGCTGGCTGCCATTTGACGAGTTCTACCGATATCGGCGCGTTTTTCTGGTCTGGTCGGGTGCCATGCTGGGCGCGTGGGCCTCGTTCGCCAGTCGCAAGGTTACTCTCGCCTTTGCCGATCTGGTTGCGCTTGAAGATGACAAGATCGAGCCTCAGCTACGCCTGATCTTTACCGGTTCCCTGACCGCCATCCTAGCGCTGATTTTTTCTACCGGGGTTGCCGATGTCAAAGTCGGCATGTTTCAGGCTTCCAGCCTGATGCATTCGGGGTCGGTGGCGCTGCTGCTCGGGGCATTTGCAGGCTTAGCGGAAAAAGCTCTTCCATCGGCCGTCATGTCGAGGGCCACGTCCGTCATAACCGCCGTGACGCCCGGTCCTAACCCATCACGATAACGGCAACAGCCGCACGTCACCGATAAAGCTCTCCAGCGTCTGGAGATGGGGCCGGACGTCCTTCGGGAACGTCTCGGTCAGCCCGGCCGGCACCACAAGCTGCACGCCTGCATTCGTCATCTCGCGAAACTGCGTCTCCGATACGCCCTCCTGCAACGTCAGCAGGTGCTTCATCGGAATACGATCCGCCTCGTTGAGTATCTGCCGCCAGCGATCACGGCACGTCGTTTTCACTGCGAGCATCCGCAACCGGTCGGCCGGGAAGGCGGGATCACGGTAGGACGCCACCGATGGGAACAGGAAGTCGGGCGTCTTCCCGTCCTCGGAAACCGGCTGGTGTGCGAAGTGGGTGCCTTCGACCAGCCGCTCCTCGAGGAAGATAGCGCGCGCGTGCAGCTCCAGCGAATGCCCGGACCTGGCCTTGCGGCGCTGGAGGATGGTCTGGGCACGGGCAATGAAGCCGTCGATGTTCGTGAAGCCCGCCATGATGTGCGGCAGCTCAATCGCCTGCTCCACGCTGCGGAATATCTCGAACTCGCATTCCCGACGCCGGATCAGCCGGCGATCTGGATCAAGACTGCTGTCGTCACGCAGCTCGACCGCCTTGCGGATGATATCAGCGCCGGTGGGAAACTTTAGCCGCCACGGCGCCGGAATCTCGTCATCACCCAGCCAGCAGCTCGTCCGCACAACAGGCTGGGCATCGGCTGGAAACAGCCCACCCTGCGCTGGAGGCCACAGCAGCCACTTGCCAGGTTCGACCGGCCCGACGCGATCCTCGACAAGATCCTCTTCGGTTTCATGCCGACATACCCAGACGTGGCACTTGGGCACCTTTGCGGGATCAGAAGCAGCAAACGCGAACACCGTCAGCGCGCCGGTGCTTTCGGGATCGAGGAGGGCGGAAGCGCCGCCCCCGAAGTTCGTGACCCGCGTTTCGTCCCGGCCACGCTTCGCCGTCGTGTCGTGATAGTGGTTGTTGTACCAGACCGCCCGCACCTGCCGATGATCGGCATGGGAATCCACGTAGAGGTCGAACCACACATCCGGATTCTTCGCGTCCTGCCGGTTGAGGGCAGGCAGCACCCGGAACAGGATTTCGCGCGGAATATAGGGACCGGCCTGATGGCTTCCGTTCGCCAGCGTGTCGTTGCCCGACAGCCGCTTCACGTACCATGTGAAACCTGGCCCGCCATGCTCGTCCAGCCATTCGAGAAGATCACCCACCGGCACGTACCGTCCCCCTGATCTCGCCGGCACGTTCGCCGGAACGGAGCCAGTCGGCCGCCAGCGGCACCACGCGATCGATGCCGATCCGCCCGATGCCCTTCAGCGAACATTCCCAGATTTTCAGCACGCGCCAGTCTGCATGGTCAAGCGCGGCCTCCACCTCGGCGTCGCGTTCCTGGTTGCGGCCGATCTTCTGCCGCCAGAAATCTTGGCGCGTGCCCGGCCAGCGGAACAGCGGGCAGTCATGCCCGTGCCAGAAACAGCCGTGGACGAAGACCGCAGCGTGCCAGCGCGGCAGAACCATATCTGGCTTGCCGGGCAGGCGGCGATCGTGAAGCACGAACCGGAAGCCGAGCGCGTGAAGGCCACGACGCACGACCAGCTCGGGCTTCGTATCCTTCCCCTTGATCCCAGCCATCATCCGGCTGCGGGTCGCCGCGTCGACTATATCACCCGGCAAGGGCCATGATCCGCTCCGGCTGTTCCGGTTCTGCATCCGCACCGTCGACCAGCCAAGGCATCATGTGCGCGGCAACCGCCTTCACCACCGGAACCACGACGGCGTTGCCGAACTGGCGATAGGCCTGGGTGTCGGACACGGGGATGATGAAGTCCCGGCCACTAGGTTCGTCGAACCCCATAAGCCGGGCGCACTCGCGCGGGGTAAGCCGGCGCGGGTTCTTCCCCTTCTGCTCGACAAGGATTTCCGAACCATCCTTGTAGTAGCGCGCCGACAGCGTGCGGGCGACGTCGCCCGGTCCGACCAGCCCGAACCCGAACCCGTTGCCGGCGGCCTTGTGCTTTGCCGCATAGCCCTGAAGGTAGCGCCACAGGTGATCGGTCAGCGTATATTTCTCTGACACCGACGCGATATTTCCGCGGGTATAAGGTGCATCCAGTTCTTCGGTGCCGTCCTCCGGATGCAGGATGGTGCCGAGCCGCGGCCCAGCGAACGGATCAGGCAGTTCCAGATCGGCGAAGGTGAAATCGTTCGGGTCGCGGAAGCCGACGATGAAGATACGCTCGCGCTGCTGGGGCACGAACGACTTGGAATTGATGACCTTCCAGTGAACCTGATAGCCCAGATCCTCGGTCAGCGTGCGATGGATGACCTCGAACGTCCGGCCCTTGTCGTGGTTGACCAGATTCTTGACGTTCTCCAGCAGGAACGCCCGCGGCCGGTGATGCTGGATGATCTTTGCGACGTTGAAGAACAGTGTGCCCTGCGTCTCGTCGAGGAAGCCGTGCGGCCGGTTCAGCGCGTTCTTTTTCGACACGCCCGCAATCGAGAAGGGCTGGCACGGAAAGCCCGCCAGCAACAGGTCGTGCGCCGGGATGCTCTCCACCGGCACCTTGGTGATGTCGCCGGCGACCTCGTGATCGCACTCGTAATTGGCGAGATAGGTCTTCTGCGAATATTTGTCCCACTCACTGGTGAAGACGCATTCGCCCTCGTCATCGAACCCGCGGCGCAGACCGCCGATGCCGGCGAACAGGTCAATAAACTGGAATTTCGCTGCGCCGCCTGCCGCCTGTCGGTGATCCGCGATCAGCGTGTCCAGCATCCGCACAGCTGCCTTGCGGGGCAGCGCCTCGCCGCGTTCCCAGCGATAAACGGTACGCCGGGAAAAGCCCGAGCTAGCTGCAAATGCGTCGATGCTGACGCCGGCGCTGGTGCGAAGACGGGAAAATTCGGAAACGGATGGTCGCACAGTCACCTCTGGGAATATTTGTGCCAAATTGGCGCCATTATTCCCAAAGATCAAGAACAAAAACAGATTCTCTATTAGCTACGGACCTCCAGTTCGCGCAACCAGCGGTCCTCAACCGGGTCCAGCTCCGTGCCGTGAACAAGGGCGGCAATGCCGGCCGCAAGGAAGGAGGGGGGATCGGAAAGCACTCCGAGCCGGCTGAAGCTCGTGGCCTCCAGCCTATAATAGTTCAGTTTTCCTTTACCGGTGAAGGTGGTGTGCCCGGGGGAAGAACCATGACCGCCCGCCAGCATCGCGCTGATGGCAACTTGGTCGAGGTCCACGCCAATCAGGGCCGCCCGGGCGCGCATCTGCATACTGTTGAACAGATACATGGAACCCTCATCCGGCGACCAAAGCGGCTTCACCACGATGGTGTGAAGGCACCTGATGCCAGCCCCGGCGAGCCGAGCGATTACACCCAGCTCCCCCTTGTTGATGCCAAAACCCAACGCGCGAGTGGGTATTGGAAACTTGTGCTTGATTTCCAAAAGCCAGATCCTGTCACCTTGAACCAAGATACGGTCCAGATTCCACACTGCCCTGAACCACGGTTGCACCCCGTAGTTCATAAACAGGCGTGGCAGGATAACCCGGCTCCCGAGCGCGGCCTTGTGCCGTTCCGACAGGAACCCCCAGAAGCTCTGTTGCTGCCGCTTCGCATCGCGAACGTCATGCGTCACTGACACATATTCGGGCTGCCTGCCGGACAACTCGGCCATCAGACTGTCCAGCGGTCGGCGCACTCCCGTGAACCTGCCGTCCTGCCAAGGACGCGCAAAAAAGGTTGTGAGCGGGGTATCTGTTTCGACCAGCCAGACGTGAAAGCGGTTTGAGAGGGCTGCCAAGTAGCGGCCTAGCCCGGACTGGCGCGACCGTACCCAGACGAAAGCGTGCCAGCTATCGTCTCGCCACCCTGCCTTTACAATGGCGGTGTCAACGTCGAGCAGCACGGCCCCCTCAAGGTGAGCGGGCACGTCATCGAAAATCTGGTCGAACAGACCCTCCACCACCAGACCTTCGACAAGCTGGTGCTTCTCGCTGGCCAGAATTGTCCGACAAAGCTCATGATCGGAGAGATTGAGGTCGCCCAGCTCGCCCCAAGGTGTCTGCATGCCGCCACTGCCTTCCCTTTAAAAAACCAGCGCACGGTAGCGCCACCCTGCCTTACGAGATTTCCTGATCTACAACTGGAAGGTATCGCACCTTTATGCCAGAGCCTCGCAGTATTCTTAATGCCGCCCTTTGAGCTTCCAGCCATCTCTTTTCGCCAGCAAATCCGTTTGGAAGTACAACCCTGCGGATAGGCGACCATGCGATTGCCCTTGCACAATCGCTACATGGAAATCTGGTGCAATACAGTGTTGCCCCTTCAAGGTTCTCCCCGGCCAAGTAGGCCTTGAACAGGGCGGCCCGCTCGGCATGTTCTATGATATGGTAACGATCCTCGGTCGCCACCTCCTGCTTTTCAGATTCCATCTCGGCCTTTAGCCTCGGCGGAATAACGTTCGACGATCGCGCCAGCTCGCCACTGGCGTTGACGATGACAGCTCCGACCGCGGACTGCGGCACGGTTTTCGCCTTGGGATCATCGGTGTGGAGCCTCTCTGCAAAGGCCTCCGCGAGGTAGAAGCGATCGGCTTCTGTAAGGGACGAAAAACGCACTATGGTGATCCATACAGGGGGGATTGCCGATGCTGCTTACACAGGCACAGATTCGTGGGCTAAACATTGTTTCCAACGATGTACGGGACGGTTGGCGGCCCACCTCCTACGATGCGACCGTTGGAGATATCATAATTGGTGGCAAAATACTCGACGACAACAGCTACGTTATCCCCCCTCGGGGGGTTGCTTGGGTGGTATCAAAGGAGACTTTCGCGCTACCAGATAAAGTAACCGGCCTTGCCACACTAAGAACAACGTGGACACATAAAGGCGTTTTGGCACTTAACGTCGGAGTTGTTGATCCTTCTTGGACAGGCTCTCTTTCAACAGCACTCGTAAATTTGAGCAAGACACCGTTTCCTATCGCGAAAGGTGACCCATTTTTCCGTGTTGTATTTAATAGACACCGGGCGTCTGGCGCAACGCCATCCGGTCAATCCCGAGACGCTTACCTGCGCTCCACCACGGAAAGATCGGCGCTGTTTGCTCGTACTTTCTTGGACATGGATTCTATATCATCGGAGATAGCCAAGGAGATACTAGGATTCCCAAAAATTGCCGTTGTAATTGGCGTCGTCGCAATTCTTATCTCGATAGCAGCCATATTCGCACCTATCGGTTTTAGCACATGGTCGGAGTACCGCCAGATCCCAGTCAAGTACGACCAGCTCTCCAAACGGATTGACGATATCAACGCCGATAACATCAATAAGAAAATCGTCGATTTGGAGCGCGAATTAGCCGTCTTGCGCGCGCTTAACCTCGAACGGCAGAAACCAGCACACGTTAGAACGATCAGACAGTACGCACCGCCTCATATCGTTGTAAACGCTAACCAAAACGCACTGCCCTGATCCCCTTGCGGATCATCTCAATCATACTGCACCTTGGCGCTCCCGATGCTTCCGCAATACGCGCTGCACGGTAGAGCGCGATACGCGGAAAAGGCTGGCGAGCTGAGCCGGGGAGCCGTGACCGGCTTCCGCCTTGGCAATAATTTCGGCTCGCTGCTGGCTGGTAAGGCTTGGCCGACGCCCAAGGTGCCGGCCGGCTTTGCGGGCGTGCGCCAACCCGTTCATGGTCCGCTCGCGGATCATGGCGCGCTCGAACTCGGCGAACGCACCGAGCATCTGCGTCATAAGCCTACCAGGCGCAGTGGTGGTGTCGATCGCCTCGGTCAGTGACCGAAAGCCCGCGCCGGCCGTGGTGATCGCCTCCAGCGTAAACAGGAGGTCGCGGAGGGATCGGGACAGCCGGTCTAGCTTCCACACCACCAGCACATCGCCGGCATTCAACGCGCTGATCGCGCGCACCAACTCGGGGCGGTCAATTTGGCCGCCCGATGCTTCCTCTTTGTAGATGGGATCGCACCCGGCATCGCGCAACGCGCGAAGCTGCGGGTCTATGTCTTGGGAGTCGCCCCGGGACACGCGAGCATAGCCGATTTCCATGCCTTCATTCTGGCACGGGGTTTTGACACCTGCAAACCCTTGGAAAAGCTGGGGCAGGGTGCTGGTGTCAAAACCGTCCGGTTATGACACCAGCGACTTTCCCGATTGAGATGGTATTTTGGGATTATGGAAGTGGCTCGGTTAGCCGGTTCCACCTGAAACATCGGGAGCCACCTTGGGGTCGGGGTCCTGCGCCTT
>Ga0265780_10011988_pt1 | contig 10201 bp, 6 predicted proteins | sample P1T30metagenome_FD_192432 | JGI IMG/M metagenome (GOLD analysis project Ga0265780, IMG submission 192432) | Plant litter microbial communities from East Loma Ridge, Irvine, California - P1 T30 | ecosystem: Environmental > Terrestrial > Plant litter > Unclassified | place: USA: California... | reverse complement strand
TTTTAGCTATAGATATTGGTTAGTTGAAGAAAGATGACAACCTTCCAGCGAGCGTAGTCTAGGTTAGTTTGCTCGCATCCAACACTCGCCCAATGCCTTCTAACAATCTATCCAGTGGTTATGATGTCTGCTTTACATTCTACACGATGTGAAGCGCAGAAGGTCGGGAGTTCGATCCTCCCCGCTCGTACAACACGAATTGCATCATTATTTTTGCCATTTTCTGATCACCTTTTGTTCACTTTTCTTATTTATCATTCCTTTTTGCTGTGAATAGCGTGTGAACTCCTAGCTCGCGAGCAGCACCACCTATCACCAATGTCAAACAGAGCTAAGCGAACGATAATCCTGTATCAGTTCGCAGTGCTTTTTACCGGCGATCTCCTTACTTTCACCACTTGTCGCCGTGTAGAAGCGAGAATGAAATCCTCTCTCAGAAGTGCGCCGTCGCATTCTAACACAGAGACCACACGTATTATACCTACTTGTATCCCTCACGATCAACTTTCGCTCGACCAATAACCCCCATATCTTCACTCGTATGCCCCAGGAAGGCAGTATAGCCACGTCGCAGCTAGCATCATCGACTATAAACTCTAACACGTCCATCATTTCCTTGAAGGCTACCTACCTTCGACATCCAAGAATACACTACACAGCTATGACTATGGAGAGAGGGCCGTCAATCTCACTCAATGTGCCGTTACCCTCACATGCCTCCACACGTAAACGTACGTTCGGCAGGGTACGCCAAATAGAACTCAGCCTTCAATGCTGGGAATTCTGTCCAGGGAAACCAGTGTTTACAGAATTTTCCAGCGGGCGAGGAAGTATTGAGAATGGGGAGGAATGTGTCATCCCCAATGGGTGCACAGAGACGTCCTTGGCTCCGACGTTCTCAACACGGCGCAGCATCTCAAGCTCGACTTGTTCTGACTTCACTCCAGGTTTTCGAGCCAGAGGTGTGAAGAGCGCAAAGCATGGGAATAGGTGCTTTGCACAGAAGATGACATAGAAATAATACATGTGGTATATTGTTCCGCTCGTCGTATTACTACAACATAGACCCCATGGTGTGTATCCAATCGAACCAAAAGTGATGCTCTTCCTCGATAAAATGCTCCGAAACACCTCGCTGTACATCAATGAAGACAAGGATATTATATAACCAAATTCCGACCATACCGAAACGCCAAAGTCCAATTCACCGTATCCACGGACCACCAGCACATCCAAGCTCACCACCAGCGCCTCGAGTTCCGTCCATTTGGAGCACACTGGAGGCAATGCCTCCTCGTGGACACAACGGCGCAAGTGCCGCAAACGCTTTTTCCGCAGTCGTTGCATGCAAAAGGGTTGCTTTCGACGGCACCGTCCATATCGACATCCATGTCGATGTCCATGCTGTCGTTAACGCTCTGCAGCGGGGTGTCGCAGTCCTCGCAGCGTGACGAGCTGGAGCCGATGTTCTGTGGTTGTGGCTGGATGGCGAAGGAATGTGTCTGGAGTGGTGGAGCCGGAAGCTGCTTCCAGAACGAGTGGAGTGTCGACTTCTGAGGTTTCGCGGCGGCCTGGATTGGCTGTTCGACTGGTGCGAGCTCGGACGGTGAAGGTGTGGCGTCCAGGTGGTTTCGCTGGGCTGCGAACAGCTTGTTCAGGGTGTTCTCTTGGGAATGTTAACATCTCATCCTGTACTGAACAGTGTCCGTGGTGGCATACCATGTATTGAGCGCACGTCTGGCCGATTGTCGCGGAACCTCTTACGCGTTCGATTGCCCCAGTCGCCGCTCTTCACGCGACTCGCACTGGCAAAGTCCCAGCCATTGTGTCGTGATGTATCGACATCTAAATCCATTGAGCCATCGAAGGATTGGACAAAGGGTGTGGGCGATTGTGCTTCTGGAGTCGAGACGGCACCGCCATAGCTGGAGACGGAGAGAGGCGAATCATCGTCGGAGCGCTTGCGCTTGAAGGCCATGTTTATTTAAGCGTGTCAAAGACTGATCGAGGGACTCTAAGGAAGTGCGAAGTCTATATGTGTGTTTGCGTGGTCGGGTGGTGGAAAGCAGAGATGGAAATGCGTAATGGTGCAAATGGCTGGATGCGGCGGCGCGTCGCGTGTCGCACTTTCGCGACCGCGACGAGGGGCTTCAAGTGGCACTCGCAACCACTTTCACTACAGATCCGGCCATGACAGCGTAATGGCGATGCTCGGACTCACACATCCTCGTTACCACTGTCAAAATCGTGAAGCCGTTTTGTTAGCATGTTTAATATCTGTCTCGTCATAACGAAGTAAGAAGAGTGTCTGCAGCACAACAGCTCCTACCCCACTACTTCCTCGAAGCTACCCCACGACTTGACGTACCTTCATCACACATACACTACTACTCCATTGCTCTCTTGACACAGTCATTCTTCTCCAATATCGGAGTACCAAAATGGTCACCCGCAAAGCCTCCCATGCCGGGTCATGGTACACAGACAACGGTCCACAACTCTCACGACAGCTTGACGGCTGGCTCGACGCCGTCCCAAGCTCAACGACACCAATTGGCTCAGCATCCTCACAGCAAGGCGAGGTCACGATACCGACTGCAAATGTCCGAGCTATCATTGCACCGTGAGCTCTGTGACATTGGGCGTCAGTGGATATAAGGCTCATGGACACGCAGGCACGCTGGATTCTCGTACTCCGGGCCTGCCGCTGCATGGGCCTACAAGAGCGCTGACTGGGCGAATGCGTACGTCCTCATGTTCTTCGTTGTAGCATCGTCTGATCATTTCTACAGCAAGCGTGTGTTCCTCCTCGGCCCGTCGCACCACCACTACCTCACCGGCGCCGCAACAACCAAATGTGATAAGTACGGCACACCGCTCGGCGACCTGATCGTCGACACCGCACTCGTGAACAAGATACAGCAAGAATGGGGCCTCGAGAGCATGCAGAGAAGCGTCGATGAGGAAGAGCATAGTCTAGAGATGCACCTGCCGTACATCTACAAGATGCTTTCACTGTACACCACCCTATCTGTCTATCCAACCTAATGCTAACGACCCGTAGCAAGAATCCCGCCTTCCAATCCTCTCCATCCTCCGTCCCGCTCGTCCCCATCATGGTAGGTAATACCTCTCCCACCACGGAAGCCGCCCTCGGCGCCCTCCTCGCACCCTACCTCTCCGACCCATCCAACCTCTTCGTCATCAGCTCAGACTTCTGCCACTGGGGCCAGCGCTTCCGCTACACATATTACCTGTCCGCCGACGGAGCTTCAGCCTCGCAACTGCGCTCGGGATCCAAGATACCGCGAGACTGGCCGATCCATGAGAGCATTGCGGCTGTGGACAAGGACAGCATGGACGCCGTGGAGAGTGGAAGTCACAACGAGATTGTGGCGCAGTTGAAGGAGACGGGGAACACGGTGTGTGGGAGGCATCCGATTGGGGTGTTCATGGTGGCGGTTGAGAAGGCGGATTTGGGAGGAGAGAAGGGCAAGTTCAAGTTCTTGAGGTACGAGAGGAGTGGACTGGTGGAGGATGTCAAGGATAGTAGTGTAAGCTACTGCAGTGCTTTTGCGGTGCTGTGAAGGGGGAGACGATCAGTCTATTGGGTACTGAGGAATCATCAATTGAGGACAATCACACTTTCTCTTATTCTCACGGCATTCAGCTAGTGAGAAGGGGTCAAGAGCATTGTCTCATTCAAGAGATTCGTTACGGTGTCCTTGCACCGTCTCCTACCATATTAGTAGAACGCCTAAGAGAACGATTAAGACCATCGCCACATCGAACGCCACGAATGAAGCGCTGGAAGCCAGGTCGTTCCAATCCCAATCGCTAGTCGATTCGTCTGCCTCACCAGAACCATCCTCCTAGAATTGTCCCGGGCCCGACAGACGGCCATCAGACTCCGCACGCCTACCATGCAGTAGCACATCCAGCTCATCCCTGTAGCGGTTCAGGCTGTCCAAGCCCGCTCTTGGTCTGATGGGCAGACTCGTGATTGATGCGCTTGTGCTCGTGCCACGTCTGTCCTTCTCGTCCATTTCGTCCTTCAAGATCTTGACTTGTTTCTGCATCTCGACCCACAGCTCCAGCTTATCGACATCTGTATCATCACCGCCACCGTTGTACATCCTGTCTAGTTTCGCCTGCTTATCCACATTCGTCATAGGATCGTGAGGGCCGGCGAAGCGATGGGCCTCGCGCGTCGCGAGAGCCTCCTGCTTGCCGCCGCGCACGGCAATAGCGAGCAGCGTCGCAACAAAGGCCTCCTGCATGTATGCAAAAGAGAACTTGTCCGTGATCTCGGCGATCTTGCTGCACAGCTTGTCTGGGAAGTCAATGTCCTTGTTGTCCTTCAGTTTGTTTTGCCAAAATTGCGCGTATTGAACGCGCTGGTCAAAGTCTGGGTTTGAGAAGAAGTATTTGCGATCGAAACGGCTGGGGCGCTTTGCGATGCCCGGGTCCAAGCGGTCGAGATGGTTGGTCGAGCCTACCATTAAGATGCCGTCGTTCGATGTCAAGCCGTCGACCTCGTTGAGGAAGTAGGAGCGCACGCCATCGCTGACGATGGAGTCGAGATCTTCGAAGACGAGGTAGCATGGCGCTTCTTGGCGGGCTTTGCTGAAAATCTGCTGCAGAGCGTATTCTGGGCCGCCGTATGATGCCAGGGTGCGGACGTAGAGGGTGGGCACGGTGAGGCGCTTGTCGCCCTTCTCGGCGCCGCGCTTGTACAGCATGTGCATCATGGCCTTGATACTGATCGTCTTACCGTTGCCAGGCGGCCCGTAATAGATGACGCCGCGCTTCCACGGCACCTTGAGGTCTAGGTACGTCTTCTGCCCGTCGAAGAAGTTCTCCACGTCCGAGATGAGCGCCTTCTTCATGTCGTCATCGAGGATGACGCTGTCCCAGTCTGCTTTCATGACAGAGTCGTACAGCTCTGCGCTCTTCTGCCAGTAGCCCGAGTCAAAGACCCAAACTTCATTGTGTAGCTGCTGGCTCCAGACTGAAGCCAGCTTGAGCAGCTCGTCCACCTTGTGCTCATTGGTGGTGAGGATGTATTGGTTGGTCACAGACGGGTATGACTGTGTGCCGTCACGGCCGTTGGCAATGTATATTATCGCCTCCTGGTCTTTCCACTTGTACATGAACTTGCCAAAGATGACGTTTTCCACGAACGCTCCAGGATCGCTGTCCAGCCTGCGGCTCGGCGGCATATAGTAGCGCCATTTGACACCAACGCCGTAGACGGGGTCGCGGACGGCGTCTTCGAGCGGTGTGGCCTTTGCGAAGCCTGCAGAGGCGTACGCGAGGAGGTCGCTGTTGTATCGGGGAACAACGACGAGCTCGAGGTGAGGGTACTGCTTGCGGAGAGCTTCGACCACGACGATGTCAGTGTCGACGCGCTGGCCGGATGAGTGGTGAAAGTACTCGCGACCCGTCTGGTCTTCGGACGAGTGCACGTTGAAGCTGTTGCCTGTCATGGTAGTTGGTAGTCGGTCGCGCTGGTAAGCTGAATGTGTTGCGATGGCGTGTCCCAGCGAGATGGTACGAAAAGCTGCTGTGAGTGAGTGACGGGATTAATAACAAGAAGCAAAGGTTGGTTAATCAAGAGGCTGGTCGTGGTTGCCTGAATCTATACGAAGTGTCCTGCCTTAGAAGGAGCAATCCTTCCTACCCCGAGTGAGCAGTCGCGTAACGCTTTGGGGCGGAGCAGCTGTCGCGAAATGTCAGAGCTTCCCAGCTTCCCCGCACTAGCAGGACGGGACGCCTTGCTCAAAGAGGTCAACACCATGAAGACCTATCGCCATCTTTTCTGCAAGTCGTTTCGAATTTCGGGTTCTGGAAGGCAGCTGCGTGTTGCCATGCCTTTGGTCCCTGTTCCACATGCACTCTCACAGGCGACGTACGCCAAGTGTACCAAGCCGGCAGGGAAGACCAAGCAAACGCCACAATTCGATGTCGAACCTGGGTATCGCGACGTCCATCCTGTTGTGATTAGCTGGCGTGGATTGTTGAAGAGGAGTGAGGGGCGTACATCGTGGACTACGAGAAGAAGGTATCATCAGTGCGGTAGCCCTTTTAGTAGGAAGTAAATCTGGACGCCCCCTCGTTCGCTCAGTCAGTGGTTGATGTAGTCATTTGGGAGTGTACGGATGTCATGTGTGGTCGACTACACCACCGGACCGTTCCATGAGCGCAGGTCGCACTCCACAGACTTGGCCAGTACCATGGTCTCGAAGGTGAGCTTGCGCAGGGACAAGATAGCACGATCTGGGTATGATCATGCTAAGCAGTCTCCACAGGGGAACTTGACATGGTACGTATGGTTTCTTATTTGTAACTTACAGGACACGGAAAGTATGAATAGAGAAGCGTGTTTTTCTGCAACGAGACTATCAATGGTGGCCGTGGGCACGTGGTAATAGTCCTTCGTGAGCTGGATGGGTGTAAAGTAAGTGACTGTCCGCAATTGGTAAACCAAGATTACCTTCAGCAGAATACTACAATGCTGCATGGAGGAATCTTGGGTGTCCTGCCATCCAAATCTGCCATTCTCATAACGTGAGACTTCGCAGGATCCTTTTCGTTACTGTAATGGACAAGCGCAGTGAGCCAGAAAAGCACGACAATCAGGGCCGACCACCATATCAATGCAGACAGCGTTTTAGGCTGAAGTAATAATGCTCCGGCAGGCACGACTTGTACAGATAAGATGGATGTCAAGCAGCAACGCGCATCGGCGGAAGCCAATCAAGACCGTCTCCTAGAAACCGTCTTCACGATCATGCAAAGGTACACAGTAATGAACGCTCATTTCTTGAAGTGATCAGACACCTCTTCAATTCTGTATTCTCGCAAACCGAGTCAGCAAGATGCGAACATGTGCGAGCAACTCGGCCGAAAACAAGTGAATGCAATCTCAGCGTAACGGCATCTCGGACGCAGAAAAGGAGCAAATTGCTCTACCCGTTGACCCGAGCAACGGCCTAGCCGTGCGTCTAGATGATAAATCAGATTTTGAAGCGATCTCTAGGTGTGGATCCAGACAGTACGGAGAAGCTCTCTACTGCGGTAGCTTCGCCCACACTCCCCTACACACCTGCACTCATACACGCGCCTCAATTCGCTGTGCTACACAGCGGCGCGATGTTTGAGTTTTGTAGCTCCACTCTTTGCCAACGTTGTGTGGTGCGCCTTCTATCGCCATGAACTGCGATCGGACAGTCGTGCACGGTCGTGTTATGTCATGCTCCCAAATAATGCCGGTGGCTTGTTCGCCGAGTCTTGGGATAAAGCTTAGCCTGCGAATCCATGCAGGTGGTCATCATCCAATTCACAGCAACCAGCGGTTATGCATCCTCAGACCGTCATTTCCGGGACTAAACTGCTTATCACGACCTCGAGCAAGCCATACTTCAGTTCCGCGTTGCTTGGTGTTAGCAACCAGTCGAGGTCAGATGTGCACTTTTTGCCTGCACGACGTTGAGCTTTTCCACTGGTATCAAGGAGGGCTGACAGCCGTTCATCAGCGTCAGTAGTGTCATCTCCGGTATTTACAAATCTGACAGTCTCGTCGTGCATGGCTCCGCGGTCTCCACAATCCCAATGCGCTAACAACGTGCCAGCGACCAGGGCTCCCACCCTGCAGAAGGGCCGCTGTCTCTCGCAAAATTGACAAGCAGACCGCGCCCTGCATTATAGTCTAAAGTAATCCAGGTTCGAATTGCAAAGAATTCGGTGTTTCGGCTCTTCAAACATTTGATGTCGGGTCTCGCGTTCGGAAAGTCAAGAGTCATGGTTGTCAAGTCACGATGATGTAAGGCTTGGGGGCGGCCACATCGGCATTTCGAAGCCGCCATCTCCAAGCCTTTCGCGTCATCGCCAACAGAAGACGTCTAACAGAACATGGAGAATCGGCTGATGCATCGATCGATTCCAAATGCTCCAATTGAAGTCCGCGGTGCAGGCTTTCCTCCGCACTCGGCAAGCTCCTTATGTCCGCCGATCCTATACGCAAGTGGCTGCGCTCGATGACTATCGTTTGTTAGTACAGTTTATGACCTCTTGTGGGGTCCCCCATGCTGCTCCTTTACCCGGTCAGGACGGTTGGTATGGGGAACGATTTATGAGTGGTTGCTTCAAGCACCTGCTTTGGCTCTAATTTCTGTGATCCGTGCTAGAGCGGAGGATGGTAGTCTGAGCTCATGGCACACGTAGGGGAGACCCCATCTTTGTGCCGTGGATATATGAGAGATGTCTTCCCCACATCCATCCCTTTTCCCTTCCATCGACTTCGTCACTATCCATCGGCTATTCGACACCATCCTCGGCTGAACAACGATCACAATGGCGACAGCTGCTGAGCAAACCTACGTTCCGGTATGTGATTCATTGGAGGACTATGTGGACAAATATTCACATCTTTACAGCACGTTGCGACTAACGGCGAGAAGAACAGAACCAGCGCCCTTGACCACCAGAATAGCGTGCCGGCGAAGAAGAGAGCGCCATACGACTATGGCGGCAACCCACTTGCACACATTGCGACCAACGACTCTCAAATGCGCATGGCCGCATTTGGTGGTGATTTGCAGCCCGGTCTTTACAGGCCACCGAACCGGAAGTTCGCCAACCCAGCACCTCTCGGTCTCTCAGCATTCGCCTTGACAACATTCGTCCTGTCGTTGATCAACGTCAACACCAAGGGCATAGTCGGCCCTAACATTGTCGTCGCGCTTGCTTTCGGTTACGGCGGTCTTGTCCAGTTGTTGGCTGGCATGTGGTATGTGAAGATCATCAGCAGCATGTCAATCATATCCCTCAAGCTAACGTCTTTACAGGGAAATGGCAGTCGGAAACACTTTCGGTGCTACCGCGCTTTCTTCATACGGTGGTTTCTGGCTATCATTCGCCATCATTCTCACACCTGGTGGTTTCGCGATCGAGAGTACGCTGGCTGAGGTCAGCGAGTCAAACTTCCTGAACTCATTTGGTCTATACCTGATGGGCTGGTTCATTTTCACGACTATCTTGGTCATTTGCACTCTCCGCTCAACAGTCGCCTTCTTCTTCCTATTCTTCACGCTCGACATGGCATTCCTTATGCTCGGCATTGGATATCTGCAGAACGACGGCGTGCACCCACAACACGGCTGCATCGTCGCTGGAGGTGCTTTTGGCCTTTTGGCTGCGTTTGCTGCGTGGTATAATGCCCTGGCTGGTATTGCGGACAGCTCGAACAGGTGAGGCGCATCACTTTCTCCCGTATGTCGACGTTTGCTAATGAAATCTCGCAGCTTCTTCGTCATCCCCGTTGCTCACTTCCCATGGTCTGACAAGGGCCGTGAAAAGCGCGGAAAGGTCGATAACTCGGAGGCTCGCGCTCAGGCCGGAGAGTCCAATGTCTAGAACGTTGGCATTTTTTTATACCCTCGGTTGATACCCCTTCAGGATGGGTTGGGACGATGGTTTTGATGTCTTGGCATATTACCTGCTGACTTGAAATCACTACGTCTTTCAAGCGCTTGTTCATCGCAACGCTTATCATGAATATGTATAATAATTACTTAATATAAACTTCAAAACGCCATCGTTGCTACTGTTCACTTATTGCTCTGAGTTTGACTCTCAGCTGACAACAACTCGAAAGAAAGGCTTCAGATCCTACCACACGTGACCACAAATCATTCCAAAAACAAATACCATGACCATCAGCATCGAGATCCGAAAGCCATCGCTGCAATTCCCCGCATCCCAAACATAGCGCATCATCGCGAGTGACGTCTGCCACGCCGGAGGGAACTCAAGCTTTACCCCAGGCTTGGACTGCGTCACGCATTTTAGCCACGACTCTTGGTAAGGGTGGGGATGAGCTGAGATTCCGTTTCAAGATGGCATTGTGATGTCATTGGAAGATGTTGGGATCGTTCGACGCTGAAGAGGTGCGGTGCAACTATTGCGGGAGTATCTGGCGGTGTGCGCGTGAAGTGGTAGTTGATTCATGTGAGGAGCGGAGTCATGATCGTGATGCTAGCTCATGAAACAGTTCTTACCTAACATTACATGTAACGTACCCCACGGGCGAGTTGGCCACACGGGCGAGTTGGCCACCTGCGCCAAGCCCCCACCAAAACTACGACTATACACAATAGTACAGCACCATCCAGGACTGTTATAGAGAATTGTAATAGGC
>Ga0265780_10011987_pt1 | contig 10202 bp, 10 predicted proteins | sample P1T30metagenome_FD_192432 | JGI IMG/M metagenome (GOLD analysis project Ga0265780, IMG submission 192432) | Plant litter microbial communities from East Loma Ridge, Irvine, California - P1 T30 | ecosystem: Environmental > Terrestrial > Plant litter > Unclassified | place: USA: California... | reverse complement strand
TCAACAACCGGACACGATGAGCCTAGCGCGGAACTATATGCCCTCGCTCGCCTTATTTCTTCCGTACTATATCCACTCTTTCCATACACCACAGCTTGCAGCTTCTAAACCTCCAACTCATCTTGCACATATCAGAGTAGGTCTTCACTAAGGAACACATGCAGCAATATTAGAGCCAACAAGACGTGCAAAGCTCTCTACAAGCGCCATGACTACCAAGCTAAAGCGCTACACGAAAGAAGAGTTGCTCGCGATCCTTAACGACAAATGCCCAGATGCCCTCGCCGCCGTCCCACAGCCCTCTGCCTTCCAATTCAAGATGAACAAGCGCGACGGCGTCGACAATCCAGCACTCTGGGTAGGCCACACCGTCAAGGGCAAGTCCGCCGTCAAATTCGGCAAAGTCCGCAAAATCCAGGACGTCCTATGGCTCGAAGAGTATGACTCTGAAAAGTACGTCAACTTCAAGCCACGCGACAGTCTCAGCATCCCGATCGGCATGTCAGGCCTCGACGCCATCTGCCGCCCCGCGTACGGCCTCGAAGCGAAAGATAACTACCAGCTCCAGAGAATCTACATGGGCATGCACTACATGAACGACGACGACGTCAAGGTTAACGGCACTGTGCATGACAGGAGGGGCTTCAAGGGCAACGATATCTTCGGCAGGTTCAGCGATCGCGGTGAGGTTCCTGGGCCATTCTGTAATGCGATGAGGGCGTTGTTTCGGTTTGCGTTGCTGCATTGTGGGCACGTGGATGTGTATGAGGAGTTTCTGGATGGCAAGGGTAAGGTGCAGGGCGTTGTGCCGTTGGTGCGTGGATTGAAGGAACTTGCTAAACGCGCGCCTGGTGCTGAGGGTGCTGAGGGTATCCAGGGGGATGCGGAGATCGAAGAGCAAGATGATGTTTTGTTCGTCAAGGAGAGCAGTGGGAAGAAGAAGCGGAAGCTCGAGGGGGCGGGGAAGGGGAAGGCGAGTAAGAAGATGCGCATCAATGCGAATCTGATGAAGGCTTTGAGGTAGACGAGGTATAGATGGCTGGGTGTGGTTTGCGGTGTGATTGTTGGGCTGAAAATTGACATGATGGAGTGCTGGGGGAAGTAGTCACTTCACATCTTGTAAAATCTCTTGTATTCTCGGCAATAGAGTACAAGTACTTCCGTAATGTATCCAAAACTCCAAGTTGGAGATTTTGAAGTCAGTACGGCGATCGATCGGCATTAGGTAAAAAGACATTTGTTTGCGGCTCAGTCGGGCACTGCCTATGAATAGCAATGTCTGCATCGCTTGGGGACTGTACCCTACAAATTGAGTGGTTTGGCTGAACGCATGCCGACTTTAGGGGCTGAGTGCGTAGGCGGCTCACCAAAGTGGACGAGTTGGGGCGGTATTCCGGCGCCGCTTCGCGAATCAGCACCGCGCCTTCTGGCCCCCATCGCATCTGGCACGAGCGTCACATCCACAACTCTCGGTGCAGTCTCTAAGCGACTGTTATATGTATCATCGGATCTCGCACGACTTGGGCCAGCAATATTGTCGCTCATGTCTCCCGGTCCATTCCCGACTACAAAGCGTTGCCAGCCACCATGAACACGCCACGATTCTTCGGTCTCGGGCGAGAAATTGCGCAAATCGAGTTCAACAAGACCATTGCCGGGTGCTATCGCGACGGAAATGCAGAGTATGACGCTGTCGGAGTTTTACTTCTTACATGGCGAGAAGACGATCTCAATTGCAAGGAGAAGGAGGTGTGACAACGCAACAAACGAGGCCTGCGCCGTCGCTAACCCCGAATACAGGTCAATGCTTTAGAGAAAGTTTTCAAAGACAAGTTCAACTTCAAGACCGAGCAATATGAGATACCACCTACAGAGACGGAGACATCGCTTTTCAATCGCCTTCAAGCCTTCAAGCGCTGCTACGACAGTCCTTCCAAGCTGGGTATCATCTATTACGGCGGCCACGCAGAAAGCAAAGAAACTGAATACGGAGTTGACCTGGAGCTGTTCGCCCGAAGATCCTCAGTGAACCCAGCACATAGCGGCATTTTGAGAACAAACACGAGTCTCAGTGATCTAAGCCTTCCAGCCTCACCAGTGGAAGGACTTCAAGAGGCGGATGTTCCAGCTTACAAGTTTTCGCGACCAGAGCAGCCGCATGTCAGCTTCAGAGAAATCTGTGACCGGATGGGAAAAGCAGAGACGGATATGCTCCTTATTGTGGACAGTTGCTTTGCCGCAGGCGCTTTCAGCGATCAACCATTTGGGGGACGCAAGTGCGAGGTCTTCTGCTCTATCGCAGAGAAGGACTGGGCGAGAGCACCGGGAATGGACGGATCTTTCACGAAGATACTCACTAATACTCTGGAATACATGATCCAGGAGACGCCCGAGGGCTTTTCGACCTCCGATTTATATCGACGCGTTTATCAGCAACAGCATCGGACGCGCAAACCGTTCCATTTCACAAACTCCAAGTTTGACTTTGGACGAATCTGGTTGAGACCGTGTAGCAAGAAGACCTTCGAGGTTCCAAATGATTCAGAATGGTCCATTGACGTACGCTTCCATCTCACGAAGAGTATCGACATGACGGAACTCAACAAAGTGGTAAAGGCACTGCAATGGATCCCTTTCGTCCAGATGGTCAAAATGCAAAGTATGCGAAGCCCAAGCGACAAGCTCAACGAATTCATCCGGACAGCCTTTTTGGCCAATCGCTTGCGGCCTGTACTGGCACGCGTTCGCCGCAAGCTGGAGCTAGAGCGTGCGAGTCGACTCTGCAGGACCGACAGCATGCCTTCATCTGCTTCCCCGACAACCAGCGAACGCTTCCACATGCACCCGCCAAGAGACGTTGAATTATTTGATTACAGCAACGTTCAAGCAGTCACTCCGTACGATGAACGCTTGACATCGGACCAGTACTTCCACTCGAAGAAGGCAACTGGCCTGCACGTTGAGACACATCGCGCGAAAGTGCCAATTGAGACACCAGAGCGTCCCAAGATGGTGGACGCGGCTCTCGAAGCCTTGAGCCAAGAACAGGACGCGGATACACCCGCCGAACTCAATGGCACCTTTTTGCAGCGTGCGACGAACATGTGCGTGTCCCAGCGCACTTTAGACGGGATGCTGTTTTTCGGGCTGGGTGTGTTGGCCCCCACAATCGCTAAATGGGCGATGCAGGGCAGTGCATCCCCATTCGCAGCGCGCTGAAGCAGTGCCTGCAACCCACATTATCGCACCTGACATTGTGGCGGCCTCTTGCCTGATTGCCTGCGACTCATCTTTATAAGCACTCACCGGACACTCCGCACTGATATAAGAAAGGCTGAAGAAAGGCCAAAAATTCGGAGTCCACCTGCAGCCATGACCGCGAATGAATCGACCGACGAAGCCCGCAAGGCGGCCATTGAGGATGCGACAACGGATAAGCTCGAGGTGAGTCTCGGTCAGCCTTGGCTAGAGTACGCCGCGACTGACGAAGACAAGGACGTGAGCCCGCCTATGTCGCCTGATCTCGAGACGGACAACATCGAGTACCGGGCTGATGTTGGACAAGGCGGTTGGATGGTGGTATGTCCCCTAATGTTCTCCGTTGCCCATCACAGCGCTGACTTTTTCAATATTAGCCTCCGTCTCGCTGGAAACTCGGCGACGATGTCTATCTAAGACTCAAGGACGACAGAACTGCAGGACCTTTCCGCGTTGTCAGATGCCACCCTCCAAGCGATCGCAGAGACAAGTGGCGATACGACATCAAGGACAAAAACGGGAACATGAAGTTGAACATTAGTGTGAACATCATGGTCTGAGTCCCAGAGGGAATCGTCCAATGGGGCTGGTCCGTAGGAGTACGGCGCAATCAAGGTTTGATGTTTAGGGTGGTCATACTTTGAGAGTTGGGGGCCAATTCTTGGGCGTCGGATTTTCTACTGGGGGCTGTGCTGTGGATGAAGCTGGTTCTCGATGTTGTGCACCGGCCACGAAGGCTGTGCACCGCCCAAAATCAGCTCTTCCCGTCTCGTATGCCGCTCGCTTAGCACCTTTTAATGCATCTTTGCGGCACCTCATCCAATGACAACGACAAGTGAGGCATCACACGGCACTCGCAATGATACACGCGCCACAGTGCAAATCAATGTGGCTGATGACCGGTCAGACACAGGCCCCGCGTTGCCCTTTGCGAGCTGAAGCGGAAATTGTGGCACCCGGGTATCATCATCGTTATATGACGGATGGCCTGCCGCGTTGTCCGCGCTTCACGCATCGGCTCACATCTGTGAATCTCTCTAAGACTCGTTCGTTCTTTTGGAGTCATGAGCATTCACAATGGGGCCGAAGCGCCACAGACTCCCACCGAAAATGGACGACACGCGTCGCATAGCAGCGATGATTCGACCGTATGTGGTAGCATCTACGAGAAAGACTTGGAAAGCCAGCAAATCAAGCCTGTGGAACGAAGCTTGAGCTCGCGATTTGGCATGTCGTCGCCGATTAGCGCGAATCTTGACGATATCGATGAAGAAGACCTCGCCGATTCTGATGACGAAGACACAGCTGACGCCAACGAGGCACTGGACTACCAAAAGAGTGCGTTGACACACACCGGACCCGCGCAATGGCGATGCTAATGTGCCCTCGTAGTTGACGACCACCCCAATGGGTATCCGCGCTTGGCCGCGCTGATGAACAGCGACGAAAACTTCCTCCTCTGTCGAAAATACGGCTTCCTCCACAATCGCGTTCTCCTCTACCGGCAAGACGAGCTACGCGAACTCGAGCAAGAGCTCCTGAAACTAGACAAGAAAGCCAACGAGAAAAGCGAAATTGCAGTGAAGAGCCGCATCGCAGAAGAGCGTATACTGGGACTTGAGCGACAGGACTTGATCAACAGGATTGACGGGAAACTAAGCGAGTACAATGACATCGTGCAGCGCACGAGGGCTTTTGCTACGCTACAGCGAGCGACGGAGAGAAATTACAATAGCGTGAGGAATTGGGTTGATCACTCGGCGCCGCTGGAACAGAATGAGGCTTCGACGTTCTATAAGGATCGCGATTTCGTCTCCGTTGTTGATGCGAAGGAGGGAAGCTGGTTTGATGGACGCGTTGAGACCGTGTTGTCGAAGTTTGGTGGCTCCGTCACTCGGGTAAGTATCTTTGTCGACATTCAGGAACTTGTCTAACATGTCCAGCGTCTTTTCATTTCCAAGCGTGATCGCGGTAGTACTGCTAACAAGCTTGTACGACTCTACTCCAAGAAGAGGATCGACGTATTTTCGCGCCTGATTATCACAGTTTTGGCTGTTGTGTTGCTCATGGCACCGGTCATTGCGCTGTTCCTTACTAAAAAGGGTGGTATGATGAAGATTCTTATCATCTTCCTGTTTACGATGGCGTTCTCGATAGCATTGAGCTTGTGCACGAGGGCGAAGAGACATGAGGTCTTTGCTGCTACTGCTGCGTAAGTTGGTTCTGTATATTCATGCTGTATTATTATCTTCGTCTATTCTTCAGTCACTTCTTGTAATTCCTTCTCTCATCTCGCTGTCTCGACATCTCGGGCCCGTGATCCTCGTATATATTCACAGTGATCAAGCGTTGGGACTGACGTGATTGCAGATATTGCGCGGTGCTTGTGGTGTTCTTGGGGAACATAGACACCAAATGACAGTGGTGTGTATGTTCACGACTATGACGACGGTACAACGACTTTAACGATGCTCACGGCGAAATTCACGACTCAAGCCTATGGTAAAAGAGCAACATTCGAAAGAGTGCAGAAGCATTGGCACTGACTGGTGCTGCAAATGCAATGCGACAAGGAAACCTGCATTTTAGCCTGCTGATGTTATATTAATGCAGGTATCGTTGGATCTAATCTCAGAGCGGTCCAGATCATCTGTTTCGCACTCTGCAATACTGCTTAATGATCTTTGATTGCTGAATAATTAACCAGTGCTGCTAAACGATGTTTCACGCAAGATCCATCGACTATAATCCACTGAGGTCCAAAGCCTCTCGCCAGTTCAAATAGCGAAGCCATCCAGCTTTAGGCATTGTGAAACCCACAAATCACCTGCTACGATGGTCTTCTTATTTCTTTTAGCTTTTGCCGCATGTACGCATGCACAGCGCGCATTACTTCCCATACACGGCTGTGAGTGGGTGCCCGAGACCACAGCGATCATCAACTTTACCCTTTCCGAGAACACTTCGAACAATAGCGCCCCTACGTACGTACAGTGGCAAGCTCCAGCTTTCCGCATAGTTTGCAACGCCTCCGCTGTCGAAAAGCCAGGCGTCAGAACAGATGTGCCCTGCACCCAGGACAATTCTCGCCAAGACACTCCTGGTACTCTACAGTTGTCCGCCGGAAACGAGTCCAGCAGCAATGCGACATTCAACTTCAAGGTTTTCGCGCAATGCGCCGCGAGCCAGTTTGCGATCTACTATCAGGCGGTAGTGGCGTTGGCGTGTGAAAAGAGTCTTGCAGGGACAACTGCTTGTGTGCCCAAGGGCAATGCTACGGCGACTGTGTGGGCTACCGAATACCTGTAAGCCAAACTTCAAGATTGATCAAAGTCTTGAAGAAAAGGCTGACTACCGTACGCCGGTGCGAAGACCTCCGATTAGGAATCCGCCCCCGCCACCTTTTAATCCGACGCCGCCAAAGACCAGCTCGGTGGCTCAGTGAATGTGACTATATTCTATACCTTCGCAGCTCGATGGAAGCGGAAGTGAAAAGTTCCAGATGGTCGGAACGATTTGGTAGTCGGGCGTGAAGATCTTCGGAGTCGCCATGGGCGTGGCTCGGGCTCCAACTCAGGTAGTGTAATTTCACCTACCTACACAAGATCTACAAGCATGCACGCCTCGTATGCTTGCGTAGAACAGCAAATTCGGTGCACGTTAGATTTTTTTTGGAAGATCAAAGTGAACGTATGCGACTCAGTGGAGCGTTTGGCTGCACTGGGTGGTCGGGTGCGGCTTACCCAATGCAGACAATTATCACCGAGAGGAGAAACAGCACTACACATAGCACCAGCAGAATCGTACATGGAGAAAAACTGTTAAGAGAGAGTCTGCGCCGTCTTCTGAGTACAATTATCCACCATTGAATATTCAGAACGCCCTTTCAACTATTCGATCCATCACTTCTCAACCAACAAGCAGATAGTATGTACACGCCTTGCCAGTGTCTCGTCAACATTTGTGTGCCGTATACTAATGGACATCATAGTGTCGCAAAACGCTGTTCCTCTCACGATCATCAAAGGCGCGGGCAATGAATACATCCCAATTCCCGAGGGCGAGAGTGCAATCGTTGCAGATTTCCATTCGTATGTGACCACTTTGAAGCGCTCCAGGCCGGATCATACCATATATTTCCTGGCGTCTGTCTACTCTGGCATGTTCTGACAATGCTGCAGCATCCGCACAAAGACCACCGACTCGCCAGCCTACCTGACTTCAGGCTTCTACCGCATCCAGGCTGGGCCCACACGAAACATTCCCCAATACACATACGAGGAGACAAAATACGTTTTGAACGGCCAGATCGACGTCCTCGACGAGGCGACTGGTGTCACCCATCATCTCGTTGCCGGAGATTTCGCTTTCTTCCACGTCGGTTCCAAGGCACAGTTCTCGAGCAAGTCTGGCGGAACAGCTTTCTTTGCGGTGACTAGGCCTATCATCACTGAGCATCCGGGCTTGAAGGGAAGGGAGGAGCAGGTGAAGTCAAAACTGTAGGAGTCGAATGATCAACATAGTGTGTGTCCATATGCACAGTGACAATGAAGTATGTTGTGCATCCTAAGTTAGTACTGTATGTTTTTGCACGTAATTGTGGGGTTTCAAGCGTAATCTGCCGCTATTACCCATACGGGCAAATGGGCTAAACGTGCCACGCTAGTCAATTGCGCCCCCGCGACTCAGCCTCGCAATCACCGTCGCCTACCACCCTACAATATGCTTGTAGCCTCAAGGAAACTTTGCTCTCAAACCCTGGGTATTCCAAAGTAATGCGAGTACATCCACACACCTTTCTCAAAGTCCCTGTCTGCTTCAAATTCGTTCCCTTCATCGCCAATTGATCTTCAGCCATCACCTCAATCTACGCTGAAAGCTGTCCTTCGTCACCTCCATCAAGTAACGCCCCAGAATTCACATTCGTGTGATCCAGCGAATTATGAAATTATGCGCCTCCTCCAGCTCCATAAAAACGTTGAGCTCAGACTCGTCGAGTACACAGAGGGCGATGTTCCTCCATACGCCATACTTTCGCATCGATGGGGAAGAGATCAAGATGAAGTTACCTTCAAGGACGTGATGGAAAACACGGGTAAAGACAAGATAGGTTATCAGAAAATAATTGCGTGCGGGAGACAAGCCGCGAAAGACGGCTATGCATTTCTTTGGGCCGATACGTGTTGCATCGATAAGAACAGTAGTTCCGAGCTTTCTGAGGCGATCAACTCGATGTGGAACTATTATAGCGATTGTCAGGTCTGTTATGCATACCTGAATGACGTCGCAGGTGGTCTAAGCACTGCTGAAAGAGACGAGGCATTTGCCGCTTCCAAATGGTTCACCAGAGGCTGGACTCTCCAGGAATTACTGGCACCGACCATCCTTGTGCTTTTCGATGCTACCTGGAACATCATCGGTACGAAGGATGAACTGGCCAAACGTATTAGCGACATAACGAACATCGACCTACGGCACCTCAGTGGCGACCCTCTATTCAGACTGAAAGCCAGCATTGCGGAAAGAATGTCATGGGCCTCTAATAGAAGTACGAAGCGATCCGAAGACATCGCTTATTGTTTGTTGGGCATATTTGATATCAACATGCCGCTGTTGTACGGTGAAGGGACGAATGCCTTCCGTAGGCTACAAGAAGAAATCATGAAGCAGTCAACGGATCTCTCCATCCTGGCGTGGGAGGCCACAATCCGTTCCCCGTGGATGCCAGTCAAAGATCAGGAAATCAAACATTCCAGGATCAACGCAAGGACTTTTGTATCGGGAGCATTACTCGCTCCGTCGCCACTCATGTTCAGGAATTGCACAGACATCGTAGAAAGTCACGACGTGTCACCCATCAAACATCACACGATTACAAACCGAGGCTTTCAGATAGAACTACCAGTCGTCAAGCAAGCCGATGGGGTGCTTGTACTTCTCAATTGCCGACGAGCAAGCGATTACCTCTCTGACTTAGCACTACATCTTCATCACTCACCACCCGGCAATGACCAGTATCGGCGGGCTTCTGGCAAGCTACGAACAATACCAACGGCACATAGAAGCCGCGCCAAACTCCAGTCAATGTACATCACTTCAGGTCATGTTATGCCAGAGAGGCAGGCGGCTAGGTGGCAAGATCTATTTGATGAGGCAAATTCTAACCTAGTGGATGAAGCACATAATGAGAAAACTCGAAGGCCCTCAGAAGATTCAGAACCGCCGTATAGCACTCGCACAGTACAACTTCCCAGGGATGACTGCTGCATCATAAGAGGCTTGCCACACGACTACGTTATCTCTCAAATTTATCCTCCACGGTCCTACTCGCCGCTAACACGATGCATTGCCGTAGAAAGCCAGTCGTCCGATGAGGCTTGGAGGCGCCCAAGATTGCTCATCATCAGCTCAGATACACTTTCCTCGATTGCTCTCATGGTCTTTCGGCGCACAGTGTTGTCGCGTGAATTTACGGATGTGCGATTCGTTCCAGTCTCTACGCGGAAAGCCAACATGGAGCGGCTATACCGGCAATGGGCATCTGCGGATCTGACGAGATTGCCATGGTGCCAGGATTTCAGCTCGCAATCTGTCGTTCTGCGGATCACTCCCATGCTCGTCCGAGGTACACGACTCTCGACGATAGACGTTGTAACGTGCCCCAATCAGCCAACACGTCTCTTCTCAGCTTTAGAGCGCATCAAACACTACTGCCGTCTCGTCACCTATCTATTCTTTCTGGCTCGAAACTTTAGCCGCGAATTCCGCAAAGAAGTAGCGTATCCAGCGCTTTATCTCGTCGTCTTCTTCTCCCACGTATGGCTCCGTCGCAGACTTAAACCCTCTAACCTAGAATGTTCGCAAGCTTCCTTTTGGGCTATTTCCTTCCCTCTCGAGGCTGGCGCTGTCCTTCACCTAATCATGCACAGCGGATTCATGTATTC
>Ga0265780_10011986_pt1 | contig 10203 bp, 9 predicted proteins | sample P1T30metagenome_FD_192432 | JGI IMG/M metagenome (GOLD analysis project Ga0265780, IMG submission 192432) | Plant litter microbial communities from East Loma Ridge, Irvine, California - P1 T30 | ecosystem: Environmental > Terrestrial > Plant litter > Unclassified | place: USA: California... | reverse complement strand
TACCGCCGATATCTATGGCTGCGACGTGCCGGCGGGGTTCGGCTCGGCGGAGGAACTGTTCGGGCGTGCGCTGGCCGAAGACCGGTCATTGCGTGCGAAAATGGTGATCGCGACCAAGGCGGGCATCCGTCCCGGCATCCCGTATAATTCGAGCGCGACGTATCTTGCCGATGCGCTCGACGCGTCGCTGACGCGGATCGGCGTCGAGCATGTTGACCTGTACCAGATCCACCGGCGCGACTTCCTGACGCACCCGCACGAGGTGGCCGAGACGCTGACGCGGATGGTCGAGGCGGGCAAGGTCCGCAGCATCGGCGTATCGAACTACAGCGTCAACGAGTTCGACGCGTTGCAGGCTTTCCTTGGCCAGCCGATCGTCAGCACGCAGCCGGAATTCTCGCCGTTGCGGACCGCACCGCTGTTCGACGGGACGCTCGACCAGGCGATGCGGCTCGACGTGGCAGTAATGGCGTGGTCGCCGCTGGGAGGCGGGCGTCTGGCGCAGGGCGATCACCCCGCGGCCAAGCTGCTTGCCGAGCATGGCGCACGCTACGGCGTCGATGCGGCGACCGCGACGCTGGCATGGATCATGGCGCATCCGGCGCGGATCATTCCGATCGTCGGCTCGCAGAATCCGGCGCGGATCGCTGCGTCGGCGGATGCTTACAAGGTCGAATGGACGCGGGTCGAATGGTATGGCGTGCTGCAGGCCGGCATGGGTGAGAATTTGCCATGAGCGACTTGCCCCCCTGCGAAATCAGCTGGTTCTCGGCGCTGTGCGACGACGATTACGAGTTTCTCGGCGTGCCCGATGCGGCGCTGAAATCGAGCTGGGAGCATTGCCGCGACATCGTGATGCAGGCCGAGACCGCCGGCTACGACAATATCCTGCTGCCGTCGGGCTATGCGCTAGGGATCGATACGACCGCGTTCGCGGCGGGGATCGCGCCGATGCTCAAGCGCCTCCGGTTGCTGATGGCGGTCCGGATCGGAGAGAGCTGGCCGCCGCAACTCGCGCGTCAGATCGCGACGATCGACCGGATGCTCGGCGGACGGCTGGCGATCAACATCATCTCGAGCGACCTGCCGGGCGAGAAGCTGGAGAGCGCGCCGCGCTATGCGCGCACGGTCGAGGCGATGCACATCCTGCGGACGTTGCTCGACGGCAAGCCGCTCGATCATGATGGCGACTTCTGGAAGCTGAAGGTCGATCCGCCGCGCATAACGACGGTGTCGGGTCGCTGCCCGGCGTTGTATTTCGGCGGGCTTTCGGAGGCGGCGCGCGATGCGGCGGCGACCAATGCCGACGTGTATCTGATGTGGCCGGATACGATGGATGCGGTCCGCGCGATCATCGCGGATCTGCGGTCGCGGGCGGCTAAGCATGGGCGGACGTTGCGGTTCGGGTACCGAGTCCATGTCGTGGTGCGAGAGACCGAGGCCGAAGCACGCGCCGCCGCCGACCGGCTGTTGTCGAAGCTCGATGATGCCGAGGGGCGGGCTATCCGAGAGCGGTCTTTGGATTCGCAATCGGCTGGCGTGCGTCGTCAGGCTGAGCTGCGTGAAGGGTCGGATGATGGGTATGCCGAGGCGAACCTGTGGACCGGGATAGGCCGCGCCCGCTCGGGCTGCGGCGCGGCGATCGTCGGCGATCCGGATCAGGTACTGGCTAAGCTGAATGCTTACCGGGCGGGGGGGATCGATGCGTTTATTCTCTCTGGGTATCCTCATGCGGCCGAGGCGGATCTGTTTGCGCGGCATGTGTTGCCGCGGATCGAGCATGGGCCTTTGGTGATCTGATTGGTCACCGGCGGTTTAATTACGCACCCACCCCACAGTAGCGCCACCCCGGCGGAGGCCGGGGCCCAGTTGGAAAAGTCGCAGTAACTAGAGACTGCGCGCAGTTGGCACCGTCCCCCAACTGGGCCCCGGCCTTCGCCGGGGTGGTGTGGGGTTCGCGACGGTCCTCCCCCTCTCCTCCTTGTTCTCCCGCGAAGGCGGGAGCCCAGTCTGGATCCCCGCCTTCGCGGGGAAACAAGCGTGCTTGATTGATCAGATAATCTCCGAACAAATCCGCGAAGTGAGGGCCAGCCTGTCCGCCCCCCTGCAACCAAATAACCGGCTCCACGAAGAGAAACTGGCTGGCCGCCGCGCGCGCCTCGTCCATGTTAAGCGCGTATGACCAAGCCTACCAAGACCGTCGCGCAACTCAGCGCCCGCGCCCGCGCGCTGCTGTTCGCGCTCGTCGTGACAGCCGGCATCCTCAACCTCGTCGACCGCCAGATCATCTCCGTCCTGAAGCCGATCATCGCCACCGATCTCGGCTGGAGCGATGACGATTACGGGACGCTTGCCGCATGGTTCCAGGGCGGCGCAGCGTTCGCGTTCCTGTTCACCGGGTGGATCGTCGACAAGCTCGGCGTCAAATGGGCGAACCCGATCGGCGTCGCCGCGTGGAGCATCGCGGCGATGGCGCATGGCTGGGCGCGGTCGATGACCCAGTTCGTGATGATCCGCGTCAGCCTCGGCGCGACCGAGGCGATGGGGACGCCGGCCGGGATCAAAACGATCGCATCGGTGCTGCCCAAGAACTGGCGATCGAGCGGGTTCGGCGCGACCAACGCCGCCAACAGCATCGGCGCGATCCTGGCACCGCTCGCGATCCCCGGCGTCGCGTTGCTGGTAGGATGGCGCGGGACGTTCGTCGCGGCGGGTGCGCTCGGGCTCGTCTGGGCCGCGGTATGGCTGATCGCGACGCGCCGCGTGACCTTCTCCCCGCCAATTCCGGTCGAGACAGACGCTGCTCCACCGACCGACTACGGCCCGATCCTCCGCAACCGCCAGACCTGGGCGGTCGCGGGCGCGAAAATCCTGTCCGACGCGACATGGTGGCTGCTGTTGTTCTGGCTGCCCGACTTCTTCCACCGGCAATATGGCCTGACCGGCGTCGCGCTCGGCGTACCGCTCGCCATCGCGTACGGTGGCGCGGCGATCGGGTCGCTGCTCGGCGGCGGGGTTTCGACGCGGTTGCTCAGTCTCGGCTACAGCGTCAACGCGGTGCGCAAAGGCATCTTGTTGGTCGCCGCGCTGTGCGTGTTGCCGATCCCGCTGGTGCTCTACGCAGGCAATTACGCGGTCACGATCGGGCTCATGGCACTCACGCTAGCCGCACATCAGGCATTCTCGACCAATCTCTTCGCGCTGATCGCCGACGTCGTGCCACAGGACAAGCTCGGTCGCGTGACCGCGTTCGGATCGTTCAGCGGCAATGTCGGGGGGATGGTGATCGCCAAGGTCGCGGGGCTCGTGCTCACCGCTGGCCTCGGCTATCTCCCGTTATTCCTGTTCGCGAGCGTCTCGTACCTGCTTGCGGTCGGCTGGATTCAGCTATTGCTGCCGGTGCTGCGGCCAGTCGAGCCGCGCTAAAGCTGATACGACGCGGCGCAATGCCGTTCTTTATACCCATCGTCAGAATGGGAATTAAAAGACGCTATCATTTCGGGAGGGAAACCATGCTCTATCCACGCATCCAGCGCAGTCTCGCGCTACTCGCCGGCACCGCCCTGGCCGCGCTCGCCATGCCGGCCTTCGCGCAGGAAGCGCCCACGCCCGCTACGCCCGCCCCAACCCCAGCCCCCGCTGCGCAGAGCGACGAGGTGATCGTTACCGCGCGCTACCGCAACGAGACGCTCCAATCGGTGCCGATCGCGATCACCGCAGTCAGCGGCCAGTCGCTCGCCGAACGGCAACTCAATACCGTCGAGAACATCGCCGCGACGATCCCCTCCGTCGGCTTCCGCAGCGGCGCGTCGAACAAGGACCGCACGATCTTCATCCGCGGCGTCGGCACGATCACGACCTCGCCCGGCGTCGAGCCGTCGGTATCGACCGTGCTCGACGGCGTCGTCCTCACCCGCCCGGGCCAGTCGACGCTCGACCTCGGCGAAGTCGAGCGGATCGAGGTGTTGCGCGGACCGCAGGGCACGTTGTTCGGCAAGAACGCCTCGGCGGGCGTGGTCAACATCGTCACGCGCAACCCGACCGACGAGTTCCGCGCGTTTGGCGAGGCCGGCATCACCTCCGACGAGGAATACCGGATCAAGGCCGGCATCTCGGGCGCGCTCGTCCCCGGCAAGGTGCAGGCACTGATCGGCGGTCTGTACGACGACTATAAGGGTAACGTCCGCAACGTCGCGCGCAACCAGGACGTCAACGGATACCGACGCTATGGCGCGCGCGGCAAGCTGGTCGTCACGCCGTCGGACGACCTGAAGTTCACGATCATCGGCGATTACCTCAACTCACACGATACCACCCCGACCAGCGTCTACGCCGCCACCAGCCGCACTGCCTATCCGACCGGTGTCGTCACCAATTCACCCGACCTCGCCGCCGCGCTGGGCGCGAGCGGGATCGTCGCAGGACCGAGCAATCGCCGGACCAACAATAACTCGATCACCGACGTGAAGGACGAGAATTACGGCGGGTCGTTCACCGGCGAACTCGCGCTCGGCGATTACCACATCACCTCGATCACCGGCTGGCGGCAATGGCTCAACAACCAGCGCCAGGATTACGACAGCGTCGCAGCACTCTCGACCGCCTTCCCGTCGGGGCAGGATGCGGGCAGCGTAAACACCAAGCAATTCTCCGAGGAACTGCGGCTGACGTCGCCCAAGGGCGGGCTGATCGACTATGTCGTCGGCGCGTATTATCTTCACGCGACGACCGACGAACAGTATCAGCGCACGCTGACCTCGCTCGCCGCCGGTGGCGCGCAGACCAGCGCGACAGGCGTCGCGAACTACGGCATCACCAACGACAATTACGCGCTGTTCGGCGAGGCCAACATCAACTTCACGCCGAAATTCCGCGGTATCGCCGGCTATCGCTCGACTTGGGACAGCCTGGATTTCTACCATGTCCGCACCTCGACCGCGGATCCGCTGAACACCGGCGCCGCGGCGCTCGATCGGTCCGGCGTCCGCGCGTATCACAACGCGACTGGCGGGATCGATAAGCGCGGCGACAGCTATCGCCTCGGACTCCAGTACGATCTCGGCGAGCACGCGCAGACCTATTTCACCTATTCGCACGGCTATAAGGGCCCGGCGTACAACGTCTATTTCAACATGCGATCGCTGAACGCGACGACGCCGCTCGACGAGGTGCCGCTGAGCCCGGAGACGTCCAATTCTTACGAGGTCGGGCTAAAGGGCAGCACCGCGAACCGTGCGCTGAGCTATAGCCTCGCCGCGTTCACGACGAATTTCGACGGGTATCAGGCGAGCTTTAACGACGTCGTCGCGGGGGCGCAGGTCAGCCGGCTGATCAACGCCGGATCGGTCCGCTCGCGCGGGGTCGAGGCGGACGTGACGCTGCGCCCGACCAAGGGCCTGACGCTCGACATCTCCGCCGCCTATACCGATGCGACGGTGCGCAACTTCCTCTGCCCGACCGGCGCGCCGACGAGCTGCAACATCAACGGCCAGCCGCTCCCCTATGCGCCGAAGATCAAGTTGTACGAGAATGCGGCGTACAAGTTCGGGCTGACCGATACGCTGGCGCTGGAACTCCAGACCGACGTCACGTTCAGCAGCAAGGTGCAATATTCGCTCGCAGAGACGCCGAGCACGATCCAGCCTTCGTACGCGATCTGGAACGCGAGCGTCGCGGTGCTGAGCGATACGTCCGGCTGGCAGCTGCGCGCGTATGTGAAGAACCTGACGAACACGTCCTATTCGTCGTTCCTCACCGCGGGCACGTTTGCGGGCACGGTGCGGTTCGTGCCGCGCGACGACAAGCGCTATGCCGGGCTGCTGCTGCGCAAGGACTTCTGACCTAGCCCGGAATCCACCTCTGCTGATGTCGTTGCGGCTGGACCGACTCCTTCGGTCGACAAGCCGCTGTAATTGCGGCGCCATGCGGTACGCGCGTTCTTCCTATCGGCCGCGTTTTACCACATGGTGCCCGTATGCCGACGATACCCGCCGTCTCGACGATCGCCCAGACGATCCAGCTTTCGCTAGCGCCCGTATTCATGCTGGCGGGTATCGGCCAGTTACTGAACGTGCTTGCCGGCCGCCTGTCGCGGGTGATCGACCGTGCGCGAAAGCTGGAACACCTCCACGCGAGCAGCACCGGGCCGGAGCATGTCCGCTTCGTCTGGGAACTGCGCCTGCTCGACCGCCGGATGACGATCATCAACGCCGCGCTGTTCCTCGCGGTCTCCAGCGCGATCATGACGTGTATCCTGATCGCGCTGCTGTTCATCGCCGAACTCGCGAAGCTGCATTTCGGGACGTACGTGGCCGTGTGCTTCATTCTCGCGATGATCCTGCTGATCGCGGCGCTGATCTCGTTCATCTTCGAGGTGCGGATTTCGCTCCGCGCATTTCGTATCCGCCCCGAATTGCTGAGGCCTCTGCCATGACCGGCTCGATCGAGAAGCGCCTGTTGCAGGCCGTGATTGCGGTGGCGTGCCTGTTGCCGCTGATCGTCGGCGGCCAGGGTATCCTGCACGGCCCTGCGCCGTTCGGGCATCTAGCCGATGTGCCGAGGGATCTCGACAGCCATTTCCGGTATATCTCGGGGATATTCTTCGCGACAGGTCTCGGGTTCGTGAGTTGCATTCCGAATATCGAGCGCAAGGGGCCGCGGTTCCGGCTGCTCGGCGGGCTGATCTTCGTCGGGGGCGTGTCGCGACTGATATCGTTGATCGCGGTCGGCGTGCCATCGCGGGGCCATGTCCTTGGCTTAGGCATGGAGACGATCGTCGTGCCGTTGCTGATGCTGTGGCAATGGAATTTCGCACGGCGGAATTTCGCGCGGCGGAACGCATTGCGCGCTTGATCTGAACGATGATCGCCAGCGTGCGTTAGGGCGACATCCAATCCCATGCAGACAGGAACGCCGTGACGAGACTATTGAAGATCGTCGGCGGTGCGATCCTGTTGCTGGTCGTGATCGGTGCGCTGATCGTGACGATCGTGCCGCAATTCCTCGACCGGATCTATTATCGCGGGTCGGCGTCGAGCCATTTCGACGGTGCGCGGTTCTTCAATCCCGACGGCGACGCAGATACCAAGCAGATCCAGCCCAAGGGTAGCGGCGGTGGCCGTGCGAGCTTCTTCTGGAAGTATTTCACGGGCAGCGATGGCCGGCCTGCGTGGCCCACGTCGGTCGCGGTGAACCGCGTCGCACCGCCGGCCCAGGTCGAGGGCGAGCGGATGGTCGTGACGTGGGTCGGCCATGCCAGCGTGTTGATCCAGACGCAGGGGCTCAACATCCTCACCGATCCGGTCTGGGCGGAGAAGGCCGGGCCGCTGGGCACGGGGCCGCGTCGTGTCGCCGAGCCGGGGATCGCGTTCGATGCGCTGCCCAGGATCGACCTCGTGCTGGTCAGCCACAATCACTACGACCATCTCGACAAGGCGACGCTGAAGCGGCTCTGGCAGCGCGATCGGCCGCGGATCGTCACGAGTTTGGGCAATGACAGCGTGATCGGCCAGACCGGCGCGCAGGCGACCGCGCTCGACTGGGGGCAGCGGGTGACCATCAAGCCCGGCGTCGCTGTCGTCGTCACGCGCAACCACCATTGGGGCAGCCGCTGGTTCACCGATCGCAACCGCGCCTTGTGGTCGAGCTTCGTCGTGACGCTGCCGGGCGGGAACGTGTTCTTTGCGGGCGATACCGGCATGGGCGACGGCCAATGGCCGGTCGAAGCGGCGGCGCTCGGGCCGGTCCGGCTGGCGCTGATCCCGATCGGTGCGTTCCGATTCGTCGATGGGCAGATGGAATCGGGCAGCCATATCGGGCCGGTCGATGCGGTCGAAGTATATCGCCGGCTCGGCGCGGCGCACGCGATCCCAATCCACTGGGGGACGTTCCGACTGTCGTTCGAGGGGTATGACACGCCACCGAAGCTGCTGGCGGCGGCGATGCGGTGTACGGGGCAGACTGGGTTCGAGCCCGTGGCGATCGGGCGGCCGGTGGAGGTTGCTGGGTATGTGAAGCCGGCAGCGGTTACGCCGATGCCGCGGGAGGCTTTGCTTAAATGCCTCGATACGCCACAGGTTCGCGCGCTCCGCTAAATTCTCCGTCACCCCGAAGCTGTTCGTCGGGTATCCTCTTCAAGCTAGTAAGCTTGTTTCCCCGCGAAGGCGGGAACCCAGACTGGGCTCCCGCCTTCGCGGGAGAACAAGGAGGATGAAGGGTAACGCCGGCCACACATCCGACCACCCCGGCGAAGGCCGGGGCCCAGTTGGAAAGGTCGCAGTAACGGAAGACCGCGTTAAGTTAGCGACGTTCCCCAACTGGGCCCCGGCCTTCGCCGGGGAGGTGTACCCGCTCGGACGCGATAGGCGCCGAACACAGCCCGCGCTTTACCCCATCTTGAACACGCAAAGCTTGTTGCCGTCGGGATCGCGGAAATACGCGCCGTAGAAGCCCATTTCCTCGGGTCCACGCGTGCCGGCAGCGCCTTCGTCCGCGCCGCCGAGTTCGATCGCCTTGGCGTATACCTGATCGACCTGCTCGCGCGAATCCGCTGCCAGCGCGACCATCGTGCCGTTGCCCGCAGTCGCGGCAGCGCCGTCATAGGGCTTGCCGATCACGAGCATCGGCTTGTCGGGGCCCGCGCCGTAGAAGGTCAACTGGCGGGCGTCGGGCATCTGCATGAGGCGCTTGCCGCCGACCGTCGCGAACAGCGCGTCGTAGAATGCCAGCGCCGAGTCGATGTCGTTGGTGCCGAGCGTCGCGTAACCGATCATGGGTCTCTCCTCTTATGATTGAGGAGCGATATCGACGGGTTGCGCGGGGGACGCAACTAGCTGCTCCCTCGCGAAGGCGGGGGTCCAGGCCCGAACCCTCCCGGCATTCGACGGTGCAGTAATCCCTGGGCCCCCGCGTTCGCGAAAGAACCAAAGCTTAACGCCATCAGCCGACGAAGGCGCGCTCGATCACGAACGTACCCGGCTTCGAATTCGCGCCTTCCTCGAAGCCCTGCGCCTCGAGCATCACAGCGAATTCCTTGATCATCTCGGTCGAACCACACAGCATCGCGCGGTCGGTCTCGGGGTTCAGCTTCTGATCGCCGCGCACCGGATGGCCGAACAACGACGCATCCTCGATCAGCGCGCCGATCCGCCGCGTGGTGCGGAACGGCTCGCGCGTCACGGTCGGGATGTAGTGGAACTGAGTCTGCGCCTCGTCGGCGATCAGCGGGTCCTCCGCCAGCAGCCCAACCATCTCGTCGTGATAGGCGAGATCGCTCACGCGGCGCACGCTGTGCACGACGATCACCTGTTCATACGCAGCATAGACGTCGGGATCGCGCATCAGGCTGAGGAACGGCGCGAGGCCGGTGCCGGTCGAGAACATGAACAACCGCTTCCCCGGCAGCAGCGCGTCGAGCACCAAAGTACCGGTCGGCTTCTTGCCGAGATACACCTCGTCGCCGGGCTGGATCAGCTGGAGCTTCGAGGTCAGCGGGCCGTCCTCCACCTTGATCGACAGGAACTCGAGCTCCTCCGAATAATGCGGCGATGCGATCGAATAGGCGCGCATGATCGGCTTGCCGCCTTCCTGCGGAAGACCGATCATCACGAACTCGCCCGAGCGGAAGCGGAACGTCGAGGGCCGCTCGATCGCGAAGCTGAACAGATGTTCGTTCCAGTGACGCACCCACAGCACCTTGGCGTTGAGGAACGCGGGGGTCTCGGGGATCAGCGCGGGCGCGCGGGTTGCTTCGACGGTCGGGGCGGTCATGCGTCTATTCCTTGGCCTACGCGCGGGCGCTGGCGGATCGATGGCTTGCGAAACGGTCGCATTATGGGCGTGAGCCGGACGGGTCAACAACAGCTAAACTTGGGCTGCCACAAACGGCCGCCTCGTATCTCCGCGTTCTCCTGCGAACGCAGGAGCCCAGGATCACGAACGGCGTCCCCCGTAACCCTGGACTCCTGCGTTCGCAGGAGAACGTAGATGGCTATCACGGTGATCACTGGCCGTTGCCGACTCAGGCCATGTTCCCCATATTCCCCCTCGATGGCCATTCAGATCCGCACCAGCCTCGCCGAGCCCGAAACCGGCGAAAGCTTCGTCCCGCACCGCCCGACCGCGCGCCCCGACAAGGTCGAGGGCGGCAAGCGGTTCAACCTCGTCAGCGAGTACGAACCCGCGGGCGACCAGCCCACCGCGATC
>Ga0265780_10011982_pt1 | contig 10204 bp, 8 predicted proteins | sample P1T30metagenome_FD_192432 | JGI IMG/M metagenome (GOLD analysis project Ga0265780, IMG submission 192432) | Plant litter microbial communities from East Loma Ridge, Irvine, California - P1 T30 | ecosystem: Environmental > Terrestrial > Plant litter > Unclassified | place: USA: California... | reverse complement strand
ACCAAGAACTTTTTCGTACCCACACTTCTGGGGCTCCGCCGATCTCCTAGCACCAACGCTCTTGGCATTGTCAACTGGTATTTCTATCAGTAACCCGACAACCCCACATCAGCTGGAATCAAATCTCCCTCCACGTTAAACGATACGAACACCAAGCAACACCATATCAGACTACACCATGGCTCCCATGTCGCGACCCACTTTATGTAGAGTGAGTTCCTCCGAAGTGCTTCCTTCCTTTACACATACTAACATGGTTATCTAGAACGAGTCGATGCAGAAATACATGCTCCTCTCCGCCCAAAAGGAGGCTCTCCAACGCCGCATGGCCATGGAGATTCCGTTCAACGCACCAATGGCAGCATCGTCGCCCGAATTTCAGTCTCTCTCATCTTCGCCCGAGTCCTCGCCCAAGTACTCCACGCCCTTCCCCGCAGCCAGTGACCCTGTCGCCGTCAGCTCTAGGACCAGCTCAACCCCGCGCAATAGCGTCGACGATATGCACACGGAAGAATCCCACAAGCTCGCCGTGATCAACCAACAAATCGTCGCTACCCTCACCGAGCTCATGAATACAGAATGCATCCGCAACGACGAGAAGCAGCGCGCCTGGGTCCAAGGCCGCCTCATGGAAGCCGAGCACCAAATACGACGCGAGCGCCGCCGTCACTCCTCCAACGCTGGCGGCGACTTTGCCGATGCCATCGCACAGCATCTCGAGCTCGGTCTCAACACTTCCAAGACATGGGCTTAGGCCCATGCTTTGACGCACGTCCGCACCATGTAAGGTTTCTCATGCTGCAATGAAGTGAGGGTTACGAGGACTACGATCGCGATTTTTGCTCTCTTGTGTTTACGAGCGGCGTTTGCTTTTTTGCACAGGCAATTGGCGCAACGGTTCTGAAATGAAGTGCTCAAATCAGAAAAACAGATACCCCCCCTTTGATGCAATCGTTGCATCAAGTCGATGGAACTGCTAGGTTCCCGACGACAAGATTTCTGTATAGTTAGTTTTATGGAATCATGATCACTTTATCACGCATCATCACTGTCATTTGCTGTTGTTCCATCCCGTCCCGTGTCGCGTGCCTGACGACGTAATATCTGCTGTTCACGCAATGCTTCTTATGCACTTTGTTTTATCATCCCGAAATAAACCTTCGTAAGCGTACCGGGGCGTTTCGCCGGTAGAGGCTTTCCCGTCCAATTGGAACTTTTGGCGACATGTTGGCGCGCGGTCCCTGCATCCCCATGGTTCTTGCGTGCAGCGTGCTTTTTCGTAAGTTCTCTCTCCGCACCGCAACGCTGACGCGCGATCGCTCTGTTTAATAATCTCGATGACTTCAAACCACGTCTTTCCAACGTCGTAAAGCGGGGGTATCCTTTCTTTCTGCCTCCCAATTACTTCAGATGATGTCCAGATAGCGATAGCGATAACGTTCGCGACAACGTGGATGCCACACCTCAACCACGTTGCCCTTCCACGCTTCCACCAAACAACGTGCTCATGACGTCACCCACCGCTTTCCCCCACAAACGCAATAAGCAACACCACACGCGACACACCCACCAAAACGCGCATCAACAACCATCAAATGCCCAAACGGTGGTTCAAAGCCGTTCATACTTCCCAACAGAATCGGGCGTCGAATGGATGGCGGTTCGATCTCGCTTTAGATAGCGTGCAGCTGTGTTATCGGTCCGTATGCATGCGGTATGGGATCGGCGGAGCTGCAGCAGGCTTGCGAATGCTTTGCTTGGGCGTCTTACCCCTCACTTTTGGGGAGGGAGCTGTTGAAGGGAAGGCCTAGATGCGGGGCTGTTGTGCTTAGCTGGCTGTTTTGGGGAGGCTGGGATGGGAGGCTGGGGGTTGGAGGGTCTGGATGGTGAGGTGGTGTGGTGGTGTGGTGGTGTGGTGGTGTGATGTGGGATGAGTTTGGCGGAACGTTCTGGAGCTGGAGGCATACTTGATGGGATTTGGAGGGTTGCGCGATGTGAGTTTCGCCTCCCCTTCAGATAGCAACAGCTGCTTGATCTACGATGCGCGAGTTCAATAATTACCTGGGTACCTAGTGTATTTCTAGACAGCAAGGGCATACGCTCACTGGTATTGGAGCTGCGCTTCGATAAACGGCTCTCACATACAGCAGTATAACACATTGCTCATCAGCGAAACTCGATTCTGCCACACTGTTCTGGAGTGCGACATCAGAAGTTCAGATGGATGATAGGTCAGAAATACCTAGGTACCTGCCTGACGAGATGCGCCTCCCTTGGCGTAGGCAGCAATGATGGCGGGGCATTCTACTCATCACTCTCTTTGTAGCCTTCTCAATCACAATCCGACTTGCTACTCGGATACCACTATGAACTGAACCACAGCAACCCATTCAGTTCTGTCCTGCGAACTACCGACTATCGTGGGTATGGAGGAGAATGTTGACATTGCGCCATCGAACATTCGAGGATCACCGGGGGCGGACGCTTTGTATTGCGAAGAGTGCTTACATGTGGATCGATCTCTCAACGACATTCCGAATACAGCGTCCAGACACGGTGACCGAAACTACCTGGTTCTTCCGTTGAAAGCTGATGCAGCCGACATCAAGCCAGACACGACCTGCCCATCATGCAGAGATTTTCTCAATATACTCGACAAAGCGAGGCCCGATGCGCGGTGCTTTAAACTTTTGATCAGAGGGGATCGCTTCTCTGAGCCTGACATGAGACAAATAGAGTGGGCACGGGTGTATCATCATACATCAACAACCGAAGACCCCAGGCTAGGTTACAACGGTTACCTGCTACGCCGTTCGGAGTACCCTACGCGGCTTCGAAACGATTCGACCACTCAGACCGAGGGGAAAGATCTCCCCACGAAACTTATCAAATCGTGGCTGCATGCATGCGAGCACGAGCATGAAGGCTGTCGATCTAATCCCGCCAATGGATTGGACATGTCGCTCTATCTTATCGATGTATTCGAGGAATGTATCACTCTCAAGCCCGTCTTGAATGTGCGCTATATAGCCCTAAGCTACGTTTGGGGTAACGTCAAGTCCACCAACTTAACTTCTGAAAACATGGAGGAGCTTCGAAAACCTCGAAGCCTGTCATCCGGGTCTCGTGTCGTTACTGTTCCGCAGACTATTAGGGATGCTATTCGTCTCACCGCGGACTTGGACATCCGCTATCTATGGGTGGACTGTCTCTGCTTGATTCAAAACGATCCCAATCTATCCTTCTATCTGAATCAAATGCATTCGATCTATGCCAATGCAATCCTGACTATCTTGGTGGCAAACAAGGACAACGCAAACGGCGGCATCACCGGCTACGATACCCGTTCAACCGGCCGTGTTCTACCTGGCAAGGTCATAAATTATCCAAACTACGTGCTTGGAATGTGTGTAGAGACCAATTCAGCCTTACCATGGTGTTCGCGAGCTTGGACACTACAAGAAGGCTTTTCCTCCCGACGGGTGCTAGTAATCAACGATCGCATTTGTCTCAATTGTGTGGAAACCCATTTAGAAGAAGGTTCGAGTTTTGGCTTCAAGATTAATTTCAATTTGTCAAACGAGATGCAACGCCTTCTGCCAACCCTTTGTCAAGCCTCGCTAACTGGACGGAAACCAAACTGGTACGCATACTCGCGAGCGGCAACAAGTTTCGCTCCTCGTGCATTATCATACGACCAAGATTCTGTAAAAGCGTTCCTAGGGGTCATCAACTTCTACACGAGCCTGGACGATCTTCAGTCTGCAGTCCATACGAGATTGCTATATGGTCACCCGATATGTGAACTTCCACGCGCACTCTTGTGGAGCTCGGGGCAGACTATCTTGGAGAGAAGAATGTTGCTACGTCCAGACGGGTCATTTGTCATGCCCAGCTGGTCGTGGATGGCCTGGCGACATAATGGTCAAGCAATTAACAGCACACGTCTCAGCTCTGGGTGGCCTACCGGTGCCTATGATTCCAGAGAGCTTCAAGTACCCATCGTCATATATGCTCAATGCGGTATTTGTCTGGAGACTCACCAGATGACTAGTGAGAAATGCAGCAACAAGGCGTCTCTGGAGCGAGTCAACCCGGAATTTCTTGATCCTTACCTGTACATCAAAGCACAGAGAGCGCAGTTTGGTGTATTATGCTGCGCCGAAGAGCACGATGAAGCGGTAAGACCTTGGATACCGTGGGGCACCACGAAAGAAGCGTTAAGATTTCTGGTACCGTTGGGCACTGAAAATGATGCAGAGCGCACCATTGTGGGTAGCGTAACTCTCGATCACTGGCCTACGCAATCATCCTGGGGCGAAGGTGGTGTCTTGGATTTCATCGGCATCTCCTATATTAAAGCAGAGCAGCTCAGCAACTCCGGACATCCCGAAGTTGATGCGCTTTGTGTCATACCAGCCAACGGCAAACCAGGCGTATTCGAGAGGCGGGGTGTTGCTTTAATCCAGAAGGTCGCATGGGATCAGGCTACTCAGTTCGATGAGAACATCATACTAGGATAGTATATGAAGTATTGATGGCCCGCAATACATTACATCACGCAATTGCAATGGATGAGAATCAGCTATGACTATCAATCAAATTGCCTTATCCACGAGACAGTGACAGTATGACAGGACGGCCTAACCCTCCCTGGAAGTAGATAGAAAGGAAATACTGGCGCGTTTCGCAGCTGCAAATCCCAAAAAGCTCCATCCCGTGCATGCTGATGGCCTAAAAGGTGTTAATGTTAAAGAATACCGCAGTACCGGCGTCGAAGCCGCCAACAGCGGTGACCGCTGGAGCAACGAGAAAGGCAGCGAGGCCGATGGTGATGGCTTTGGAAAGTGTTATGGTTGCGTCAGAGTGGGGTGGGGTGGCAGGAATGGTAAGTATCATTGTGCTATGTAAAAAATAGAGCACATATCACACTGGCTGGTAGCTTAATAGTTGCTAATAGCGAGGATGGAACCTTTCTTATAGATAGCTAGACGAGCACCGGAACAAGAGACTATCACGCCACCGCTTCTTCCTCCCTCAACTTAGGTTGGCGATGTCTGGTCAAGTTCCATAGGAGTCTCTTGCCGAAGTCACCCTGGATGGCTGGGAATGAACCATTCATAGTCCAATTTCCATCAAATTGGAAGTGGAGGCGGCGTTATGGGTGTGCAGCAGGTCGTCTGTTCGATGGGCCATTCGCCAATACTTCTTGGCCTAGAGCAAACATATCGCAGTTGCACAATCATATTCGCCTCTTCAAAATTATGGCTTAGGGTGCAACCGGGCGTAAACTTGGGCGTGATTCCAGACGAATGAAACTGATCAAGATTAGGTCCGCGTAGACTCCAGACTGTGCCCAGGTGGGCGGAGGAGACAGACGCCTAACGTATCCAAAAAGCTGTAGAAGAAGTTGCTACGATTAAGGACGTCGGGATCGAGGCTAAAGTGTATAGTGATCTACAGTGTAACTTCCTTTACACTGCAAGCCACTATACAGGACCCTCTTCTCAACGTCTATAGCCTCACCTTCATCGTCTTCGGCTTCAACACCAGCGTCTTCATCCTTGCCCTTGATGTCCTCAGCTTCAATCTCCACATCCTCCACCCCCTCAGCCTATCGCAGGGCGATGTAGGCATGATCAGAAAACTATTCGCATATTCCTGGCGCACGTTGAGAGATTCCGTGTCTTGTGGTCGGGCTTTCGGTTCCTGCGTCCTAGTCTAGTGACCGCTGTGAAGGCCTAGGGCTTGTTGCTAGCTCACTCGGTCCTTTCGTGCCAGTGAGCAGTACAAAGCTCATGGAGTCGAACGCCTCACAGCCTCTCATAGGCCGGCGCTTCCGTCTCGCTGAATATGACGAAGAAGGGGTCCTTGAAGGTTGTATGGTATGCGTGGAGCAGGGAAGTGTCGGGCTGTCAATCAACGATGATGCATCGCTAAGGATATGCCTAGAACAAGAGCGACTCTGCTGAGTGCCCAGCTCGGATGACAGAAGTCGGAATCGTGTTTTGGACTGCTGGTCCGACACTTATAGCTCATCGCTGTTGTCTGGTTTCGTCGATGCAGATTTGCAGCGCCCATAGCCAAGACCATCGTGGATGAAAGTTGACTTGCGCTCTGCAACACTCTTTGCCACAATCTGCATGGATCTAGCCTGTCGACAGCTTTTGCAGTGGTATGGTTGATCCAACAATACTGCAGTTGATCGCGCCTCATGGCACGTCCGACTGCCCAGGCGGAGTTACACCATGGCCATTGTACGCATTGTTGAAGTTGTTCTCGTGTATCACATCAAACCACGAGTGATCAGCGAGGTCGGTGCCTTCCAGCAATGTGTTGTATTCGAATCGGGTAGCGGAAGGAGTTGAAGAAACAGACATGGGCCTATTGCTCTCGGGGACAAGCGCACCATTATCGCGACTTGATCCCATGCTGGACTGCCGACCAATCGCTGTACTGGGCGAGCCAGCATCGCCGGGGATGGCTTTCATCAGCGCACTGCTTGACACATCAAGCGACACTAGAGCTCTCTCGAGAAAGTCTGCCGATTTGCTCGACAGGCGTATAATCCACCTATACTGGTCTAAATGAGCTCGGTATCTGGCTGCCTCTTCCCTACTGGGCGATGTCACCCAGAGAAGCGAGATGAAAGAGCCAATGAGTGTGAAGTTGTAGGTGGACGAAGAATACCAAAAGGATTGGAAGTGTTCGGGTCGGAGGGATTGAACGAAGCTCATGGCAGATGTGAGTCGGATCTGCGCTGCTTGTCGGCATATGCTGTGGAGTTCTGGGTCGTCTGCTGGAGACAACGAGCGGATGATGCGTCGGTGAAGCGTCATTTCGACTGCGTAGTAGCCAAGATGAAGATAGCCGACGCTGGAGAGCTTCCTCGCCGCTATGTCCTGCACCTTTAGCGCTGCTGGCATGTTGGCATACCATTGGCGTAGTGTGAGCTGCAAAGGCTTCGCTGCATTGAGTAGTGATCGTACGCCTTCGTGCGCACGACTGGCGAAGTCGCGCTCGGCCTTTAGCGTATAGAAAGTCGATAGAATCTGCGCCAAGATCTCTGTAAGCTCTACCATGTAGCAGAACAAGATTCGGCCTTTCTCCACCTCAGTACTCCCGTCTTCGTCGTCCTCGTCAGCGGCGCTCTCAGGGAAGTCGTCGACAGTCAGAGGCTGTACATCCCAATCCATCGGCGTGATGTGCGAGGGGCGACCGTGCACCAGCGCACCCCATTTATCCTGCATGAATACAGCCCACGCTAAGCGTTTACGAAGACCGCACTCCCAGGCTGGGATATGCCACGTCGTACAGTCAAGTTGTAGTCCCATATCCTGCGCTAGCCCGACCAGTTGACATGTCAACGCCCAGCTGTTGCCCTCTGGTCGCTGGAGAAGCAGCAGCCCTGCCTGTATAGTCGAAAGCTTAGGCCTGTGAACGATGTTGCTGAACGATCTCATCGTCAGCGACTCTAGATGCGAAACGTTTGGCTTGGATTGCAGTGCTAGCTCGCTGGAATATGACCACCAGTTAAGGGCTAAGAGATAGACTGCCGCTAATAGCGGCGGCGAGAACTCTCGATGAGTCCGCTCATACTTCTCAAGGAACACTTTCTTGTGCAGAATTGGGAAGCTAGGATGTACGATCCGAAAGAAGAGACGTATCAACGCAGCGCCATGTGGTGCGACGGCTATCTCGATAGCGTCGAGATCCGGAATGTCGCCTTGACTGTTGAGCGTGCCGGCGTCGGGTGATGAGACGAATGTCGTTGCATGGGCGTCATCTACTTTTCGAAGCTTTGGATGGCCAGCCAAAGCATCAGCAGCGCCAGCGGATTGAACTGGCTCAAGTGCTAACAACAGGCGCTCGTACTCCGAAGTCGAGCCGACAAGACGACTATGCCTGCTGGTCTGCAATCCCAGCGTCTTCTTCAGGAGCGAGGGGCCATGTAGATTTGCGTAGTCATCGATTGGCGGATCCTGTCGGATTTTGGCTGTAGTATCCTGAGGTGATGTAGACTGGGCAGTGTTATTCCTGTAGTCGCTTCCAGGAGGAATTTGGCCACGGGCGGTTTCAGTAGGCTCAGAGGCCTCGTTGATGGCCACGGCACGTCGTTTCCGTGGTAGTGGGTTTTCATTGAAGGTGCATTCTTGATCATGAAATTGACAAAGAACGCATGGTGGTCCGCTGTCTGATATTTCGCAACGTGACTTCCGTCGTCGACAAGGATCGCATGGACGTCGCGATTTCGGCTTCGTAGTTTGGGTGTTGGCTACACGCGGGAAGAGGTAGTTTGGCGGCGAGTTCTCACCAGGCATGAAGTTCATGCTTGCATTTCAGCACGCAATATATTTCCGTCCTGGTAGCAGACGGATGACCCCAGTATGTTGTTGATTCGATCGCGCTACGTGGGACGCGTTCGCGGGCGACTTCGCGGGATGGCTGAAGAGGGTGCTTTCTCCATGGATGCATAGAATCACACTGCCATTCCTGCTTGACGCGTGTTGGACATAGCTACTGATTCATCGACATCGCTGATGACGTGGGTGCCATGTGCGTTGAGTTGGTCCACCGGCAGGGAGGTTGGGGGATGAATAGCACTCGAGAGGAAGCCGAGGCGGCCCAGCCTGTGGAAGCACGGACCAAGCGGAAATTAATCAGCGGCATCACTAAAAGCATCCGAGAGCTTCCCATCGCGTTCGCGACATCATCTGTAGAAGGCAGAAGAAAATATCATTGGTCAAGATCGAGTACTTGGCGCGATATGGGTTAAGCCATGTTGGCCATCTCCTTCTCCTTCCCCACAAGAGTTTCCTTGTTCGATAGTTCCTCACCCTCGATAACCGGCGCGACCACCTCACCCTTTTGCGGCGGGTACACCGCGCATTCTACTAACGATTCTGTCGCCGGCGAAATGTATGTACATACAACGTAATGCGTAAACAGCGAAAGGAAGAACCCAAAGATCCACGCAAACGTATAGACTTTCCATGCGCCACCAATGTCTAGAGTGTTGTCAATGCTCTTGGCAAAGCCAGGGAGAAGGGGAGCGAATCCTACAACGAAGGACACATACGCCCTCCAGTTCCAGCCTCCATTGTACCAGTAGATACCGCGATGCGTGTAGAGCTGATCCACGTCCAGCCTGCACTTCTTGACGAGGTAATAGTCGCTGACCATGGTACCTGCGAGAGGACCCATGAGGCATGAGTAGCCGCTCAAGAACGAGAGCAGACCTGACGCGTTCTTGATGATGTTCCACGGCGTGGATACGATGCAAAAGACGGAAATGATGATCGTCGCTCGGAAGATGTTGATGTACTTTGGTAGCATGCCAGCTACATCGTTCGCGAACGGGTAGGTATCGGCTGCGATCTGGTTTCCGATTGTCGCAAGAAGGAAGCTGGCAGATACGAAGAACTTCGCAGCTCGAGAGTCGAACTTCGCGATGACGGTTGGCATATACCATTCGAACTCGCCCCACAGGTACGAGTGCGCATCGGTAACGAAGATCGGCGTGAGGGCTCCCAATGTTCCGATGATGGGGAGGGCGAGGAACTGATGGTAGCCCGCGAGCTGATTCTTGGAGAACCTGCCGAAATCAGGCATGTTGACGGCCAAAGAGGAGAAAAGCCCGACGACAGCGTTGAGGCCGGTGAGCACTGAGTAGGTGGTGTTCATGTACGTTGAAGTAATCTCCACCTTTCCTTTGATGAGCGGACCGCCACTGCATCTTCAGTCAGCATCGTTCATCGCTGCGGGCTTGAACAGATGACTCACCCTTTTGTCACTATTACTGCCCAAAGAAAGAGAGCGAAGAATGTTGGCGGCACGACGATACCCTTGATCCAGAAGAGGACGCGCAATTTCGAGATTGGCATGAGGGCGAGCGCAGTCTGCAGGAACCAGTACAAGAACAGGCAAAGCAATCCGGCCGCTACAAGACTATTAGTAACGTTCCAACATGATCTCAGAAATGTGAGTCTTACAGTCTATCCCTGCGCTCTCCGGTAGATGATTCGGAAAGGTAATGAAGCTCGGCCAGATCGCCTCAAGGCAGCGTTGCAAGAAGTTGCTCGCTTGGACCGTGAGAATCGCAGCCCACATCATGGCGACGAAAGCTCGAATGTAGATGGCCGGGAACGAGCCATACATGCCGAAGACACTCCGGATGATGACGGGGAAGGACACGTTGTATGTG
>Ga0265780_10011980_pt1 | contig 10205 bp, 11 predicted proteins | sample P1T30metagenome_FD_192432 | JGI IMG/M metagenome (GOLD analysis project Ga0265780, IMG submission 192432) | Plant litter microbial communities from East Loma Ridge, Irvine, California - P1 T30 | ecosystem: Environmental > Terrestrial > Plant litter > Unclassified | place: USA: California... | reverse complement strand
GTCATGGCCGGTGGGCGCTATCTTGCGTCCTGGCTGCAAGACGGCCTGATCGCCGACATACACTGAACCGAGACCGCCGGTGCGCTAGAACGCCCGCAAGAGGAGGCACGCATGATCCGCTTCTATTTCCATCCGACTCCCAACCCCGCAAAGGTCGCTCTGTTGCTTGAGGAAGCAGCGATCGAATATGAGTTGGTACCGGTCGATACGAGCAAGGGCGAGCAGCATCTCCCCGACTTTCGCGGCATCAATCCCAACGGCAAGGTCCCGGCAATCTTGGACACCGACGGCCCCGGCGGCCGGGAGGTCCGACTTTTCGATTCCAACGCCATCCTGCTTTATTTGGCCGAGAAGTCCGGGCGCTTCCTTGGTGATCCGGAGGATCGCCCCGAGCTGCTGTCGTGGCTCTTCTTCATCGCCTCGGGCCTTGGCCCCTATTCCGGCCAGGCCGTCCATTTCCAGCGGATGGCTCCCGATCTCGCTTATGCCGTGAACCGCTATCGCCGAGAGGCCGAGCGCCACTATGGCGTGCTCGATTCCCACCTGACCGAACGCCGCCACATCGCCGGCGAGGCCTACACGATCGCAGACATGGCGGCGTGGGGCTGGATCGACCGGGCGCGGTTCGTGCTGCCGGGATCGGACGATCCGCTGGCAGCCTATCCGAATATCAGGCGGTGGTTCGAGACCGTCGATGCGCGTCCCGCCGCTCGGCGCGCGCGCACCGTTGGCGAGGATCATCCCTTCAAGAAGATCAACGACGAAGAGACCAAACGCGCCCTCTTCCCATCCAATTACCCGAAACCAGCATGAGGAGCCGAACCGATGGACGTTGAAGGCAAACGGATCCTGATTACCGGCGGCTCGAGCGGGATCGGGTTGGCGACTGCGCATGCTCTGGCGGCGCGGGGTGCGCGACTGGTCGTAACGGGACGCCGCCCCGGTGTCGTCGTTACAGCCGTGGAAGCGCTGCGGTCACACGGGGCGGATGTCTCGGGCGTGGCGGCCGACGTTTCCAGCGCGGAAGGTCGCTCCGCCACGTTGCGCGACACCTTGGCGGCGTTGGGCGGCCTCGACATCCTGATGAACAATGCTGGCGCGGTACGGGCCGGTCGGCTTGATGAAATCCGCGAGGACGAGATCCGCGCTATGATCGAGATCGATCTGGTCGCACCGATCATGCTCACGCGGGCTGCGCTTCCGGAACTCAGGTCTCAAGGCAGCGGCATGGTGGTGAACGTGACGTCCGGTATCGCACTCGTCGCCCTGCCGTTTTACGCGACCTATGCTGCGGTCAAGGCCGGGCTGGCCAGCTTCGGCGAGTCACTCCGACGCGAACTCAACGGCGAAGGCGTGCATGTTCTCACCGTTTATCCAGGCGGCACCGACACGCCGATGATGGCGTCTAACAAGGCCGGTGCCGAGGTCGGCTTCTCGCTCGAGTCTGCTGAGGCCGTTGCCGATGCGATCGTCGGCGGCATCGAGAACGAGGCCATTGCCGTCGTTCGCGGAGGGCCCGAACGGCAGGCCCTCATCGACCTCAACCGACGTGACCCGCAAGCGGTGGACGCCCGTTTCCTCACGATCAAGGGCGCGTTCGAAGAAGGCGTGAAATCGCACGATGCGATGTAACGCTCGGCGGCCTGCTCTCACCGCGCACAGGAGACTGGACCTCGGGTGCTCAGCCTCTTGGACGGTGGGCGCGCGCCATCCATAACTGTGCGCGGCCGGCATAGGGAGAATTGCGGAACGCCGCCCCTTCAGAAAGATGCGACCGGCGTTCTTGGGCCGGTCGCTTTAGAAGAGATCACTTGGGCCTCGCCAACGGGGGTGATCACGCCTTCCAGCTCTGCGGGAAGACACGATGGAGCGCCTCCACCTTCGGACGATCGTTGATAACGATATAGGGATAATCGGGATTCCGAGCGAGGAAGTTCTGGTGGTAATCCTCCGCCGCGAAGAACCCCTGACTAGTCTCCAGACGCGTGACGATCGGCGCCCGATAGGTGTGCGCTGCCGTCAGTTGCCCGATGTAGGCGCGCGCTACCTTCGCCTGCGCGCTCGATTGCGGGAACAACGCCGAGCGGTACTGGGTGCCCTCGTCAGGACCCTGCCGATTGAGCTCGGTCGGATCGGTGACGACCGAAAAGTAGATCCGCAGGAGGTCGGCATAATTGACCTGATGAGGATCGAACACGACCCTGACGGATTCCGCATGGCCTGTCGTGCCGGTCGACACGGTCTCATATTGGGCGGTCCAAGCCTTGCCGCCGGTATACCCCGACGTGGCGCTGACCACGCCCCTCACATGACTGAAAACGCCCTGGACGCCCCAGAAGCACCCGCCCGCAAAGATCGCGGTTTCGCGATTGCCCGCGAGAGGTTCGCTCAGCGCGGCAGCCGGAGCTTTCACCACGGCGTCGGCTGCAAAGCTGGGGCTCTTGAAAGCGAGCACTGCCGTCCCGGCAAGGAGCAAGGCGGCGATTGGCGTAAAGCGGGTCATTACAGGTGTCTCCAATTGGAAGCCCGTAAGCTATTACGACGAAGCGCGGTCATCGGTTACAGGAGCGCGGAACTGTAACGCTCTGCTCATTCCAGACGAAAGCGTCATTATGACCCAGACCAGCTCGATCACATCCCGCCGCAGTTCCTCGCCCTGTGCGCGGCCGGCGCGGCCGGTACACTGGCTTGGCGCTACGCCGACGCCGCCGATGCCGCGGCGGTCGCGACTGCACCCGCAACCTTTAAGCTCAGCGATGCGGAGTGGCGCAAGCGCCTTTCCCCCCAGGCCTTTTCAGTTCTCCGGGAGGCCTCGACGGAATATCCGTTCACGAGCCCGCTCAACAACGAACATCGCAAAGGCATTTTTGCTTGCGCCGGATGCGCCCTTCCGCTGTTCGCGTCGTCGACCAAGTTCGACAGCGGCACCGGGTGGCCCAGCTTCTACGATCACCTGCCGCATGCGATCAACGAGCGCACCGATGCCAGTTTGGGGGAGCAACGGACCGAGGTTCATTGCGCCCGCTGCGCAGGTCATCTTGGCCATGTCTTCGACGATGGGCCAAAGCCAACCGGACTGCGCTATTGTATGAACGGCGTCGCTTTGGGCTTTCGCCCGACCTGAGGTCCTGATTTCAGCAGTCACGGTCGCAACCGACCTGTGCCGCGATCCAATTGTCATTGGAATCGGGCTCAGGCGGCCGCGTAATACGCGTTAAACTCCCGCGTACCACTCATACCCTGCCGCATCCTCCCAGTAGCCGCCCCCGCCGCCGTAGATGCCGGCCAGGCTTGGCACGGCCTCGATCCGCTGGACATACTTCGCCTGCTTATAGCCGAGCTGACGCTCAACCCGCAGCCTCAAAGGCGCGCCGTTTTGTACGGGAAGCAGCTCATCGTTGATTGCCCATGCGAGCATCGTCTGGGGATGGTACGCATCCACCAGGTCAATCGATTCGTAATACATCGTACCGTTTGACTGCGGATCCGCGCAGTGAAGCACGACGTAGCGCGCCTGCCGGCTCACGCTTGCACGGTCGAGCAGCAGTTTCAGCGGGACGCCGGTCCATTTGGCGATCGCGCTCCATCCTTCCACGCAATCGTGACGGGTGATCTGCTGGCGCGCGGGCATCGTTTTGATCTGGCTGAGCGAGAACGACTGGGGCCTTGCCACGGCGCCGTCGATGACGAGATTCCAGTCGGCGAAGCCCGTCGCGAGGTGGCGGGCATAGTCATCACCGCCCGGCATCCGCGTGCCGTTTGCACGAAAGACCGGCGAACGCTGGCTCGGCGCAAATTCCTCGGCGAGCGCCGTCCGATCCTGCAACAGGCGCTGCAGGGCATAGTTGCCGTGTTCGCCGGTTTTCAGCAACTCGCGGAACTGGGTGTTCTGTCCAAGCTTGTCGCAACCGGACAACAGCCCGCCCGCGCCGATGGCGAGGCCGGTCACGAGCCCGCGGCGCGTGATGAGATTGCTCACGACATGTCCTCCGCCAGTGCACGGCTCGGCGGCCGCGTCTCGTCGGGATCAGGCGGAACGCGGAATTTTCCGGTAATCATGGAGCGTATCTCATTATAGGGTCCGGCGAGCAGCACCAGCGTTACGTGCAGGACGATGAACCCTGCGATCAGCCCGGCGCAGACGAAGTGGATCGAGCGGGCCGAAGATCGTCCGCCCAACAGGTCGAGCGGCCAGTGCATCACGGCGTCGAAGCCGGGCGACAAACTGAGACCTGTCACGATCAGCAGCGGAAGCACGACGAAGACCACGCCGATATAGGTGATCTTCTGCAGAACGTTGAAGCGCAGCGCTTCCTGACCGGTAGGAAATTTCAGCCGAGCGTGATCCTTGATGTCTTGCCAGAGATGCGCCGGCGCAAGTTCGGCGCGGCTCAAGGTCAGATCGCGCGGGATGTGGCGGTTGATGAGGCCGACCAGCATGTACGCCAGCAGCCCGAACGCAAAGATCCACGCGAAGAACAGATGCCAGTGGCGGGCGAGCGACAAATTGTAAGTTGAGGGTATCGTAGCCCAGCCGGGGAAGTGCGGCGGATTGAACCAGGGGTGATCGACGTTGCTGCCGTATTCGCCCCAGTAGAGATGCGGATGGGCGTTAGAGATCATCAGCCCGCTCATCAGCATGACGATGATCGCCACCGCGTTCGTCCAATGCCAAAGCCGCGTCGGCAAGCGGTGGCGATACACGAGCTCGCCGCCGATCGGGTTACGTACACCCGGATCATTTCCCTCGATGGCTTTGTTAGGCATCGTGATTGCTCCCCATCATCTCGTACGTCTCATCAATATTGCATTGGTCGCATCGGCAGGCGACGCAGGTCACGCTCGCTCTGCATCACCGCGGAGCGTGCGAAGCTCCGCAGCGCGGGATCCTGGCCGTCGGCGGCGTAGCCCGAATGTAACGCCCAGGCGTGCCGCTGCCGCTCCAGTTGTGCTTCCGCGAACCCTGCTGTTGTGACGTTTCGATTCGCAGCGATGTCGCGGACAGCCAGCGAGCGAGCACGACCGAGTTCGGCCTTCGCAATGGGGATCACGGAAAGATCGCGCAATGCCGCTTCATGCTCGCGCACCATCGCCGCCGCCATCATCCGGGTCCCTTCCGAGCCTGCCCGCGCTTCTGCAGCGCGTGCAGCAGCGATGGTGCGCATCTCGCCAGCAAGGGCGAGCTTGGCGTAGAGTGAGCTGGCGAGGCGCATCATCGGCTCGATCCCGACGTCAGTCGCCGACATCGCGCCGATGGTTGGCGCCTGCAAGGTTTGCGAAGAGGCCGGCTGAGCGGCCATGCCCAGCATCGCGGCGGCCACGACCAAGCTCTTCATATCGTCATCCCCCTGTTCGACCCAACTCCGGTGTTCGCCTGGCAAAGCCGTTCGGTTACAGCGCCCAATCGCCATCGAAGAAAAAATGTCGCTGCGAAATTCAAGTGCCCGCCCGCTTTGGGAAACCCACCCTATCCACGAGCCGCCCGAAGCGGGAGGGCTACGCCTCGCGCGAGGCTTCCGACGACGTGAACCGCACGATAGCGTCGGCGAAGGCCTCAGGTTCTTCGATATGAACAAAGTGACCGCTTTGCGTGAAGGTTTCGACGCGACCGTGGGGAATCCCTACCGCCAAGGTCGAGGCATGACGCGGTCCGAGGATGAAGTCGTCGACACCCACCATGATGAGAGCTGGCACCGACAACGTGGCAAGCCGGCCGCGCACGTCGAAGGGTTCGGTATCCCCGATCAGCATCGTCGCGCTGAGATGATTCTGGAGGGTGGTGACGTGCTCGGACGAACGCTGATAATCGGAAAAATAGGCCGGCAGGAGATCCCGCATCGTGGCGGTATAATCCGCATCGGTTCGCATCGTGGGGATCGATCCCCAGGCGCGCTGGACGCTCTCCGCCTGAGGCGCACCCCGGTGCCGATCGATGAACGCGCCGATCGCGGCGCTCGCGGCTGGCATGAAGTCGCCGCCCGTAAAGGCGGCGCCGGCGTACAGGATCAGACCCAACACCCCTTCGGGCCGCTTCAGCGCGGCGTTCAGGACGACGAATGCTCCATGCGAATGGCCGAGCAGATAGGTCTCGTCGATCTCGGCCTTTGCCATGAAGGCGAGCAGCTGATCGGTGAAGCGCTCAATGCTGTAGCCCATAGGATGCGTCGGCAGGCGCCCTGAGGCGCCCGTTCCGATCGGGTCCAGATACACCATCGTCAGGTGCGCCTCCAGAAGGGGAAGCAGCATATAGCCGGCGTCGATTCCGGGGCCGCCGGAGTGCACGATGCAGAACGGACCGCTGCCCGCCACCCTGAACGACTGTTCGATCCCGTCGATGGTGATGCTGTGCGCGCCAGGCGCGAGGGCGTGGGACATTGGTAGGGCTTTCTCGATGATAGAGGCCGGGAGCGGCACGGACGGAAGAAAAGTGGCGGTGACGGGTACGCCACGAAGGTCCCACCGGTTACATGCCGGGCGAATAATCCGGATGGCAAGCGCCCCGGACTCGCAGAAAGCGAACCCGGGGCAAGAACGCAGCGCGTTGCCGCGACTTTGCCGTCAGGCGGCGACGGCCTCAGGCTTCGACCACTCGTTGCCCTTCATGAAGTCGTCGAGCGGCGTGTGGACGATGTGGTTGGTGTAGTTGCTCATCACCTTCGTGGCGACACCGAGGACGACTTCGAGCACATTACGCTTGGTATAGCCTGCGGCGATGAAGGCATCGACGTCCGCGGCGTCGACCCAGCCGCGGTTGCGCACCACCAACGTGGTGAAACGATGCAGCGCCTCGAGACGGGCGTCAGGCAACGGCGTGCCGGCCCGGAGCGCCTCGATCACCGCCGACTCCATCTTCTGCATCTTGGCCAGCGTCGTGTGGCCCGCCATGCAATAGTGGCACTCGTTCTCGTAGTTCGAGGTGAGGTAGACGACCTGCTGCTCGTGCGCGGTGAGCGTCGTCTTCGAGAAATGATCCCACAGCGCCGTGTAGCCGGCGAGAAGCTCGGGCGATTCCGCCATGTAGGACTGCAGGTTCGGCACGAAGCCGAATGCGCCCTTCACGCCCTCGAAGATCGGGCGGGCCGCTTCAGGGGCGGTTTCGACGGTGTAGGAGGTGAACTGGGTAATTGATTGTTCCTTGTGTGAAGATCGTTGTTCGACCCACACAAAGTGGCCCACCCGGCGACGCCGTCGAAGGTGGCTCGTTCGACTAACGGTTATGCCCCGAGAGAATAGCGCTCCAGCTTCCGGTTTGAACCAGTGTTGGGTATCTGGGCCATAAAGTCCTGGCGGCGTCGAGACCGAGCGGCTTGGATAGCCGTCGGCCCTTCCGCGAAAGCCTCTGTCACGAGCCGCGTCAGTCCGACCGATGGCGGGCCCCTGTTCGCCCGCAAGCTTCAGATCGGAACGTAAAGGCCCCGGGATCGCGCGACGCGCGATCCCGGGGCAAGATGTCGCACCCAGGAGCTTGGTTCGGATCTCAGGTGATGGCGACCTCAGGCTTCGACCACTCGCTGCCTTTCATGAACTCGTCGAGTGGCGTCTGGGTGATTTGGCTGGCGTAATGCGTGATCGTCTTCATCGCCACGCCGAGGACGACCTCGAGCACATTGCGCCTGGTATAGCCTGCGGCGATAAACCCATCCATGTCGGTTTTATCGACCCAGCCGCGATTGCGCACGACCAGCGTGGCAAAGCGATGCAGTGCTTCAAGCCGGGCGTCCGGTAGCGGTTCGCCGGTGCGGAGCGCCTCGATGATGGCGGGTTCCATGCCTTGAGTTTTGGCCATCGCGGTGTGGCCGGCCATACAATATCGACAATCATTTTCGTAATTTGCGGTGAAATAGACCACCTGCTGCTCGTGCGCAGTGAAGGTGCTGTTCGAAAACTGTCCAAGCAGGGCGGTGTATCCGGCGAGCAGTTCAGGCGACTCCGCCATGTAGGACTGGAGGTTCGGCACGAAGCCGAATGCAGCCTCGATGCTGTCAAAGACCGGGCGAGCCCCTTCCGGCGCGGTATCGCTAGTGTAGGATGTAAAATGGGCCATTATCTCGTCCTTAGGAACTATCGTTCTCACCGCGGAAGGTGATGCGCATCGCCAAACCACTAAAGGCAGCTCGTTGGACTAACCGTAATGCCCTTACGGAATAGGCTCGACAGGTAGCAGTCTGCGAGGGCCCGCGCTTGCGCCTCAAAAGCTCTCGCACCCGGGATTAGCCGGGATGACGCTCCATGAAATCGAGCACGAGCTTGGCGATCTCATCCACCTTTTCGTCCAACGCGAAGTGACCGGCGTCGAGGAGGTGGATCTCCGCATCCGGCACGTCGCGCTTGTAGGCTTCGCCGCCAGCCCCGACGAACGACGGGTCGTTGGCGCCCCAAGCGATCAGCGTGGGCGGCTTGTGTGTGCGCAACCAGGCCTGCCAAGCAGGATAGGCGGCGACGTTCGTGCGGTAATCGTACAGCAGCGCCGCCTGGATCTCGCGCTGCCCGGGCTGCGACAGATGGGCGAACTCGTCGGTCCAGCTATCCGGGTCATAGCGCTCGGGATGAGTGGTCCCGGCGATATGGCGCTGCTTCGTCCCCTCGAACGATAGAAACGCTTCAACGACTCCGGGATGTTCGGCCGGTGCCGTCCAATACTCGGCGATCTTTGCCCACTTCGCGCCGAGCCCCTCCCGGTAGGCGTTGCCGTTCTGGACGATAAGGGCATGGAGCCGATCGGGGTGCGCAAGAATGATGCGATATCCTACCGGCGCGCCGTAATCATGGAGATAGAGGGAATAACGCTTGATCTGAAGCTGCTCGAGAAGCGCATTTGTGGTCTGCGCCAGATGATCGAAGGTGTAGCTATACGTCGATGGCGAAGGCGTATCGCTCTGGCCGAAGCTTGGAAAGTCGGGGGCGATCAGGTGATAACGCGTCGCGAGCAGCGGGATGAGCGTGTTAAACTCGCGCGACGAGGAGGGAAACCCGTGCAGCAGCACGATCGTAGGCGCGTCTTTTGGTCCTGCCTCGCGGTAGAATACGCCGACCCCGTCCACCTGCACCTTGTGGAACGTCGTCGCCGAGATCGATGGCAGCGGTGTGACGGCGGGCGAGGACAGCGCAGCCGCTGCGGCGAGCAAGGTGGTCAGCATGGACATTCCTCCTTTCCATGAGGTCGAGGGCCAGCCGTTTCCCGGCCTGCATGATGATCGAGTGAAAGCGGGTGGCGATGCCGCACCTTGTCCCTGGGTTAGTGTGCCGGCGGTACGTCTGTTATGCGCGGACGGACCCTTCGTGCTTCGGACGCTCCTGCGAGCTCGAAGGGACGGACGAGGTTCAACTACGTCGACCCCGAGCCGGCGAGCCGGGCGCGCAGTTCGGCGTTCTCGCTTTCCAAGGCGGAAACCCGTTCATGAAGCGGGACGAGGGCGGCCGCGATCTCGGTTTCGGTGAAGCGAGGCGTGATGTGTTGCGGGCAGTTCCAGTCGAAGGTCTCGAGGTGGAACAGCATCGCGCGTTCGATCTTCGCCTCATAGCCCGGCACCGCGATCGCGTCGGCAAGCTCGAGAGCGCCCGCCACATCCCGCACTTCGACATGCGCGAAGATCTTCAGCCGGGAACGGTTCGGATAATCCATCAGGAACAGCGAGGCCCGGTCATCGCCAGCCACGTTGCCGAGACTGACGTATTGGCGGTTGCCTCGGTAGTCGGCGAAGCCGAGCGTCCGCTCGTCGAGCACGCGCAGGAACCCCGCCGGGCCTCCGCGGTGCTGCATGTACGGCCAGCCCGTCTCCGACACGGTCGCCATGTAGAAGCTGTCACGCCGCGCGATGAACGCCGCTTCGGCTTCTGTGAAACGATCAAAGGCCCGGTCACCCCTGAACCCTTCCCAATAGTCCAAGCTGCCGTTCGCCGCCTGCGCGTCTTTCACCGCCGGTGTCGCGGCGATGTCTAGGAAACCATAGGCCATGCCGTCGAGCCTCCTGCATGTCGGGTCCAATCGATCAACGCTTCGGCAGCGTGCGGCCGAGGAAGTCCCGAATCAACGGGATGATCTCGTCACCCCGGTCCTCCAGCGCGAAGTGGCCGGAGTCGATCAGATGCAGCTCGGCCTGCGGATTGTCGCGCAGGTAGGCCTTGGCGCCGTCCGCCGGGAATATCTCGTCATTGGCGCCCCACACGATGAGCGTTGGCGGCTTGCGGGTCCGGAAGAAGTTCTG
>Ga0265780_10011978_pt1 | contig 10206 bp, 12 predicted proteins | sample P1T30metagenome_FD_192432 | JGI IMG/M metagenome (GOLD analysis project Ga0265780, IMG submission 192432) | Plant litter microbial communities from East Loma Ridge, Irvine, California - P1 T30 | ecosystem: Environmental > Terrestrial > Plant litter > Unclassified | place: USA: California... | reverse complement strand
TCACCTAAGAATAACCAATCCAAATGAATGGTAAGGGTTATTTATCCGATGAGAAAGATTTGGGAAAGCGACGAAATAAAATACTGTTAGCATCTTAAATTCTTTGTGTCCTCGTGCCTTTGTGGTAAATCTGCGCCTTTTTGGTTAAACCTACACCAAACCCGAATAAGTCAACACCAACCACCAAACGCCCGTTGTAATAAACGACAATAAAATACCTATTCCAACCACCAGATTAGAAACTTTAGGGTTTAAATTATATTGATCGGCAACCACACCTGCGGTCAATAGCGTAGGCATTGCCATTTCGAAAATGGTTATCCTGGTTATCATTCCACTCATGCCTAATAGAAGTGCAAATGTGAGAATAACAAGGGGAGCTAATATCAATTTGTACAACAAAGCAAAGCTGATGTGTTTTAGCTCGCTAAACCAACCGCCGAATTTCAGCTGTAAGCCAATAGAAAATAATGCCAGTGGACCAACAGTTCCCGCCAGCTTATCAAATAACACATCCAAAGAAGATAAATCCAGGTATCTCGGTAAGGTCAAAGCCAATAAACAGCCAATCAGGGGTGGAAAAGTGAATACTTTTTTGAGTACCATTTTAGCGCTCAATTTTTGTTGTTGAGAAGAACGAATCGCAACAATTATTCCTATAGTAGACAACAAGGTAAAAGTTACCTGATCGCAGATTATTGCAATGGCTAATTCTTTTTCGCTGAAATAGGCGATAATCAACGGAAAACCAATAAATGCGGTGTTGCTTAATGAGCTCGCTAATTTCAAGCCACCCGAAGTTGCCCTGCTAATTTTCGTAAATCTGGAATAAATAGTAATAAAGAGCCAGCCCAGCATCCAGACACAAATTGGAGCCAAAGCAGGAAACAGTAAATCTTTTGTCCACGTAATATGCGGCAGGTATTTAAAGGAAACCGCTGGAAGTGCAATGTAAATTATCCAGGCATTAATGCCTTTGTGCGCATCTTTTGGTAAAGTTTTGCTCTTACGAAATAGTATTCCCGCCAGGATGCATAAACCGATTAGAATGAAATTTGCCATTGATTTGTGCAAAGATAATGATAAAAGAAAAACGCCAATCAGTAAATCTGTTGGCGCTTAAATGCATTAACTATTGGTGTCTGGTTTTGGCTTCTTCTTGTGCCAAACCTTCTTCTTTCCGTTATTTCTCGGCTGTTGCGGCCTTTTTTCTTCCACATGCGTTATTTCCATTGCTGAAATATGTTCCGGCAAAGTCATACGTGGAACTGGTTTTTCAATCAGTTTCTCAATATTATCAAATTTACGCTTATCTCTACCATTTACCAGCGTAATCGCCGTTCCTTTTGTCTCTGCCCTTGCAGTTCTGCCAATTCTATGTACATAATCTGCTGGGTCGCCAGGAACATCATAATTAATAACCAAGTCAACACCTTCTACATCGATTCCACGCGATAAAACGTCGGTGCCAATAATAATCGGTAACCTCCTGTTTTTAAAAGCAAGTAGGATATCTTCACGTTCTTTTTGTCCCAAATCGGAATGGAAAGCTTCAGCCTTTATTCCTAAGCTTTTAAAAGTTTTATATAAAGCTTTCACCTTTTCCTTTGTAGAAGCGAAAATGATTGCGCTTTTATAGGTTTCGTCTTTAAAAATATCTGTTAATAAAGCCTGTTTTTGTTGATCGTGAATGTTGTAGGCCTGCTGGTCAATTCCTTCGGCAGGTTTTGCGATGGAGATGGTAATCTGCTGTGGTTCATTTAAAATGCTTCCAGCCATTTTTCTGATTTTTGGTGCCATCGTAGCCGAAAACAAAAGGGTTTGCCGATTTTTTGGTAGATAACTAACGATGCGCATAATGTCATCATAAAACCCCATATCCAACATCCTGTCCGCCTCATCCAGAATTAAGTGTTGTAGATGTTCCAGTTTCAAAACACCCGAAGAAAGGTGCGCCATCAAGCGACCAGGCGTTGCAATAATCACATCAACACCTTCACGCATAGAGCGTTTCTGCTGTTCGTAAGCAATGCCATCACCTCCGCCGTAAACCGCAAGCGAGCTGATATTGGTAAAATAGGCGAGTGCTTCAACCTGTAAATCAATTTGTTGGGCAAGTTCACGGGTAGGCGCCAAAATTAAGGTGTTATTGTGCCTGTCTTTCGCCTTCATGATTTTATCCATTACGGGCAAAAGATAGCTGGCCGTTTTTCCTGTTCCGGTTTGTGCGCAGGCAATAAGGTCGTGGTTATCTAAAATTACAGGAATGGCTTGTTCTTGTATTGGAGTAGCACTTTTATACCCCATGGCCATCAGGCCTTCATATAAGTCGGGGTTAAAATTAAAGTCGTTAAAATTCAATCTGTTATGTTTATATATTTTAGGCAAAAGTACCTTAAAATACGTCGAATAGCAAACCGGATTTTAAACACGATATGTTTAATCTTTTTGAAAGCAATGTTCAATGTAAATCCGTTGCAAATCACAAAACCAGGCATACGAAGTTTTGTTGGGGTAGGCGGTGGCAAACTTCGAAAGTCTTTAATATTTACCAAACGTTCTAAGTTCTCCAACTTTTGCCCTTATAGGCTTCGCAAGCTGAATGTACTTTTCCGTGTCTTATGTGTTTCCGTGGCAAAAATACCATTGTGTTCTTCGTGTCTTTGTGGAAACAGTTATCGTTAAACCCAAAAAAAGCCCGGATCGCAAAACAATCCGGGCCCCTGAAATATAATAGACGAAACTTAGTTTACTGCAATATCTTTCGCAGGTATGTTCGTTTCGGGGTTTTTAGGAAGTGTAACTTTCAAAATTCCGTCAGCATATTTGGCTGATATATTTTCGCTAAGTACTTTTCCGTTTAATGCAAAAGCCCTTTCGAAGGCACCATTGCTGTATTCTCTTCTGCTAAATTGCGCGGTGGAATCTCCAGGCTCCATTGGTGAATAGGAAATCGTTAAAACATCATCTTTGGTTAGCACTTTCAAATCTTCCTTTACCAAAGCTGGTGCAAAAAGGTGAATGATAAAACTTTCATCAGTTTCTTCGATGTTTGCTGGAACGCGTCTAAATCCGTGGCTAAACATTTCTTCTGCATGTCGTGAAAACTTTCCATTGTGATGACGGCCAAATCTTCTGCCCCAGTGGCTGTGCATTTTGTCTGAATGGCATCTATTTTTGTTATACATTTTTTTAATTTTATTTGTTTTTAATCTGTTAATTCATCGGCCGGAGCCAATATTTAATTGGAAACACCATATTCAGTTTTCGGTATTCCCAATAATTGTGTGATGATATTTGCGTACGGATAAGCGGGAGAAAAAACGGCGTAATCGAATTTTAACCCTCTTATTTGCACCACGATATCATCTATAAACTTCATGGGTTCCAACAGCGCCGTAATCAAGCCCGATTTAGGTTTCTCACTATCTCCCGTTGTATTAAAAACATCCAAATCTTTATTGTAAGCCTTAAAATCGGCACCAATATTTTCTATTGGATGTTTAAATTCATCAGAACTGAAAAAAGTTACTTTTTCACCTCGGGTAATCAGCTCGCTGGCTAAACCCAGATTCGGATGAACATCGCTTTCAGATGGGACGCTTAAAAATAGAACTTGAGACATCGGCTTATTTATTTAATATTTGTGCTATCAATTGGAGTTATCGGAGTATCAACGGCTTTTCTGTCGTGGTGACTGAAACCGCGGTTTCTGTGGTGTTCCCGATTGCAATCGGACTCATGATAATGCCTGTTTTTAAAATCTAATCTATCTCGAAAACCATTCTTTACTGCAAATGTGTTTAAGCTATAAAACGTTGCTCCTGCAATTGCTAAGGCTAATAATATTCTGAATGCTTTCATGGCGGTTAATAATTTACGTTAATGTTTTGAACCGGACCATTTCCCTGAACCGATGGTTTGTACCATTGATTATCGATGGGCACTATCGGAGCATAGTAATTGCCAAATCCTTCAAACTTATCCGCAAAATGGCGGTGTCTTCTGCCTCTGAAAATCATTTTGAATACAAAACCAATTATCATTACGGCGAAGATAAATTTGAATATAAATGGTATGAAGAAAGCGACTGCACCGAGTGCAATCCCAAATCCTATTGATTTTAATAGCTGTTTCATTTTTAATTTTTTGTTATTTTAATAGGGTAGACGGAGGAAGTTTATTTTTACTTTAAAAAAAATCGAAAATGTTTTTTACCACCTTAGAAACCTAAGAAGCTCCTGGTAAAAACCTCACCCAGTGAAAGTTAATAAGGGAGATTAAGGGGAGGCGGGTTTTACTCAAAGCCTGGGGAATAAAGGAACAAAACCACCAACGTCCATAGTTGCGAGCGCTGAACTTTTGCTTCTTTGGTTCAAGCCAAAAGAAGAGAATCCGTTTGGTGAAAACAAAAAAGCTTATACGAACTTACAATTGTTATGTGGTAGAAATAAAACCATATAAGACATGTAAGAAAATATAAGCTCCATGTTAAAACAACAGAATTCATAAAAAAAGCCAGCTGAAAAGCTGGCTCCAAATTATTCTTTATTGCGGTGTCCCCAACCGCCACACCTCCGTTTATACTCTTCTTTAAACTTTGCCCGCTCTTCTTCGTTCATACTTTGCCATTTCGAGCGCATGCCCATTGCCTTTCCGCGGAAACGATTATTGCCGCCACCACCTTTGTTAAAATTGCCAAAAAGTAACCGGCATAAAACCAAAAGACCAAGCGCTTGCCAAAAATTCAGTCGACCAGCGTGTGTAACTTCGGGTAAAATCCAGTTCCACAAATACATTACAATAAAACCCAGCGCAGTAGCAATTAAAGCCACCACAGGTAAAAAGAAAATGAATTTCTTGCCTTTACTAAACTTTCTATTTCTCATTTTCTGCAAAATTAATAGTTAATAAATTCCTGATATAAATTTTGTAAACGATTACGCAAATGTTTAACGGCGTAGCCTTTTCTTGATATTAAAGTTTTAATGTTTTCGCCTGTTTCGTCGGCGATTTCCTGAAAGGTTCTGTCTTCCAGTTCGTTCTGGACAAAAACATAACGTTGATTTTCGGGCAATTCCTGCAGTGCTAAAAACAGCTGGTCCCAAAAGAGTTTCTTTAAACTTTCCTCCTCAGGCGAAAAAGATTCTGCCAGCAAAATCTCCCTGAAATTGATTTCACCATCTTCATCCTCGTAGCTCAAATCCTCAATAAGTACATCTTTTTGCTTCCGATACTTATCTGTAATTTTATTTCTGGCCACCCGATACAACCATCCGCTAATCTGTTCGATGGTTCCCGCCTCGGGTTGATTGCTCAACTGATACCAAACATCCTGCAAAATATCTTCTGCATCCTCATCCGTATTCACCCGCCCGCGGATGAAACTGAATAGGCGCTTACCATAATTGGTAACCGTAGAAATGATATTTTGAGGTTCGTTTGTCGGCAAAATTTCTGTTTAATAAAGCTGTAAACGGATGAAGCCCAATATTACTTTAAATTTTCTTTATTTTTTTGGCAAGCTTTAGAAGTTTATGCCGGGAATGAGCAGGGCTAACTTCGAAAGTCTAAAAAATACTTTGCGCAGGAGAGAAAGTGTTAATTATTTCTTTTGAAAAAGAAAGGTAGTGATTTTTGGCGGAATTTAGCCCTGCTTTTCATTCCATTCCGCACTCGTGCCTCGCTTGCGGGCTTTACATTACAATCAGGTTTATATAACAGAAGACGATGCAAGAAACTTAGGCTTCAATGGCAGAATCAACAGCTAAAATCCCCCTTTTGAGGGCTGCCTGAAAGGCGGGGCGGTTCTTTTAGCGAACTGATTAGAAATTTCATAAGTCTTAAATTTGAAACTTTCGAGGTTTCCATTTCTTAGCCTTTTGAAATTTCTTCAGTCTTCAGGTCTTACTTTAAAGCCCCTGTCGGATTGGTCCCCTTATCAACTAACAACTTACTGTTTCCACTTAAATTAGAAACGTAAATCTTATTTTGAGTGTAAGGCTTTTCCGAACCACTGTAAAAAATTCTATCATCAGCGGTTACAAAAACATAAGGAACATTCATGCCCTTTGGCGAAATCCTATCTACTTTTTTGCTGGCTAAATCTAAAATGTAAACTGCTTCACCCTGACCTGTAAAACCCTCCAACACATCGCTATTGCCAGCGTTAAAAATTAATTTCTGACCATCTTTAGAATAAAAGAAACGATTACTATTTACTATTTTAAAATCCTTACCAATTAGGCTGGAAATAGATTTTGTATCAATCAATTTCCCAGAAATATCAAAAGTATAAAGGTTAATTAAATCATGTCCGATAATTTGATTTTCGTTTTTCCAGGTTGGCGAATAAACATTAATTTTAGAGCCGATATCCAATATTACATAGCCTGTATTATCGGTTTTAATAACGCCAATTTTCAATAGGTTTTTGCTCTTTAAAATATTGAACGCAATTGCCTTTCCGTTTGGCGACCAAACAGCCTGATAATAATCGCCACCATTTACCTCAAGTTGCAATTGACTTTTATTTTCCATATCCGCAACCCAAATGTTTCTACGGCCTGTAGAGTCATTAATGGTGTAAGCTAATTTATTTCCATCGGGTGAGATAGCCGGGTCGGTAGCACCACCAAATGAAATCTGCTTCATGGTGTCGATGCTCGTTGCTACAATTTTCCTTCCATCCTGATAGGATAAAGCGAAATTTTTATTCCTTAAAGAAACCGTATCCAAAACGGCTTTATTGCTTTCTTGCCCAGATTTATTTTGGCTGCAAGAAACAATTAGCGCTAAACATGGAATTAAAATGGAAACAATTTTACTGCTGATTTTAGCCATGTACAATTTTACAAATAGTTTTTAAACAAAAAAGATTCAGGCTCTTTTAACACCCAAATCCTTAATTTATGATTTTACCAAGACTTAACTCTTTTTCTTATAAGTCGCCATCGTTGTGTCCTCACGAACACTCGAAACCACGCACCGTGCTAAATTTTTTTCTTATCCGCATAGCCAAATACTTTTTGCAATAAAGTAGAACTTCGTGAACTAAAATTATCTCTGATTTTTAATTCTTCTTTGGCAACCTCGATAAACAAACCATCTATCGCTTTCCGGGTAACGTATTCTGTTAAATTGGTATTCACTGGTTTAACTAACGGTAAGCGATTGTATTGTGTGGTTAAATCGCTATAGTACTTCGTTGCGTTTACTTTATTTAAACTAGTGGTTACAATCGGACTGAATTTCTGCATCAATTGCGATGTCGTTACACGTTTGAAATATTCAGTCGCAGCATCCCTGTTTCCTAACAGGATATTTGTTGCATCAGTAATTGTCATTTGTTTAATGGCAGAAATAAAGATTGGTTTAGCTGCGATAGTAGCATCCTCTGCAGCGCGGTTCAAACTCACAACTACATTGTCGCAGAGTTTGTTCAAGCCTATACTACGTAATGTCCGCTCTACTTTTTGTGCTTCAGGAGGCATTAAAATTTTCACCGCAAGATTGCCCAGAAAGCCATCTTTAACGGAGAGCCTGTCGGTGCCGGCCGATACACCAATTTGCAAAGCTTCTTTAATTCCTTGTCCGATTTCGAAAGTTGTTGGACTACTTCCTGTATTCGCCGTGGTATTTTTTTCTGTTACTTTTTTGAAAATGTCGCTCAATTTTATTTGTGCATTTACATTCAGGTTTGAAAATAATATTAATGCCAGGGATGCAGATAAAATATTAATTTTTTTCATTGTGTGGGTTTAGATCCTTGATAAGCAAAACAACTGCCACAAATCAAGGCTCGAATTTATTCGTGCAAAGATATTGCTTTGCCGATTGATTAAACCTATAAGGTTTTTGATACCTTATAGGTTTGAAAGGGTGTCGCAAAATTGCGACTACCACTACTAAAATTTGCCGGATCCTGTTTCCAAATAATCAAACCAATATCTTAAATGATTAGTTTATTCTCATCACTCAGAAATATTTTTTATACTTGAAAGATAATTTGCCTTAGCTACCCAATTTTTTGAAGTTTATAAAAAATACAGCTGGAAATAACCAGAAACAAGATGCAGAACTGATCGCCGAGTATAAAAATACAGGCGATTTAGACTCCTTGGGTACGCTTTACAACAAATATATGCACCTGGTTTTTGGGGTTTGCCTCAACTATTTCAAGGATGAAGAGCAAAGTAAGGATGCCGTAATGCAGATTTTTGAGGAACTGGTAACGAAACTCAAAATTCATGAAGTACAGAATTTTAAAAGTTGGTTACATGTGCTCACCCGAAACCATTGTTTAATGGCGCTGCGGAAATCTGCTAAGCAAAATAACGTTTCATTGGATGATACTTTTGTGGAAAACACGGACTTTGTGCATCTGGATATTGACAACACAAAGGAAACGCAGCTTGCCATTATGGAAAAGTGCATGGAAACTTTAACTGAAGAACAGCGGAAAAGCGTAGATTTATTTTATTTGCAAGAGAAATGTTATAAAGAAGTGGCCGATATTACAGGCTACGATATGCTTAAGGTGAAGAGTTACATCCAGAATGGAAAGCGGAATTTAAAGATTTGTATAGAGAAAAATAGCAGTGAATAACGACTGGTTAGATATTGATGTGCTGGAAGATTACCTTGATGGTAAGCTTGATGCTAAGGGTATGCACTTTGTAGAAAGGCAGGCTTTAGATGATCCTTTCGTTGCTGAAGCACTCGAGGGCTTGCGCCAATCGCCAAAACGTAAGCACACACTTTCCATTTTACAAAAACAACTTTACGATAGGGTAGCTGAGAAACCGGTTAAGCGTAAAATGTGGGGCATTACCACGCAGCGTTTAAGTATTGCGGCAACAGCTACAGTTGCTTTTATTGCGGTGAGCATTCTGTTTTTTATGCGTGAAACAAATCGTAAAAACGCCGAGATCGCATCGAGGAAATCGAAAGGAATAATCGTTAATTTAGATTCTTCGAATGCCATTGCCTCCGTTAAACCTAAGGCTGGAGATACGTCGGTTAAAGCAGATGAAATTTCTAAGTCTGCCTTGATAGATGAAGCGATTTCCGACGCCAAAACGGGCGATTTAGCAAAAAATACAAAGACTGCGCCCTTAATTAGAAACGCAGAAGTTGAAGCGAAGTCGGCAACGGTTAGTTCAGAATATTCGGAGTCAAAAATGGCAAAAACAGTTCCAATGACTATGCAGCGTATGAAGGTTAGCAGCCCTATAGATCAAGTAGCGGTTTCTGTTGCGCCTGCAAGTTCAGGAAGCAGCTTAATTTACAGCGGTAATGTTGTTTCTCAGAGTGGACAGCCGGTGCAGGGCACAGTTGTGAAATTGGAAAATTCGAAAGCAATAACCGCAACAAATGCAGCAGGTTTTTTTGTCCTGCCTGTTGATAGCGTTGATAAAAACAAGGAAATTTTAATTAAAGCGCAAGGTTTTGATGATAAGGCTATTGCTACGAATCCCGATGCAATTCGGATGGCTTTAACAGGTGATAAATCTTTAAACGAAATCGCTTTAATTACAGGTTCTAACGGGCGGAAAAAAGAAACCATAACCCCACAGAAGATTGTTTTAAAAGCGGTTGAAAATCTGGATAAAACTAAGGGGGAAATCACTCAACCTGTACCCGTTTCAACTATAAATTATGAGCAGTATTTAGAAAGTAACAATAAATTATACAATCCGAAAGGACCTGCTCAATATGTAGTTTTAAGTTTCAAAATCAAAAAGAACGGGCGGCCAAACAGTATATCGGTTATAAAATCACTAAACAAAAAAGCCGATACCGAAGCGAAAAGGCTCATCGAATCCGGCCCTGACTGGGTTTTACCTAAAAACGGAAATGACTTAGTTGAATTGAGCGTTAAGTTTTAAAACAAACCACCGAGTACTCAAAGATTAGGCACGGAGAAACAGAGAAAAATAAAATAATTTTTGTGTGCTCTGTGAAACCTCTTCTTTCTCTGTGGTAATTAAATTAGCAACCTCCCATGTATAAAGCATCCTATTTTACAACCGATAATCAAGAAGAAGTTCTTGAGTTTATGCATCAGAATACATTTATAACTTTAGTAGGTTTTGATGGCGAATTTCCTGTTGCCACACAAGTTCCTGTTAAAACTATAGTTGACGGCGAGGTTATTAAACTTATCGGTCACATCATGACTAAAACCGACCATTGCAAAGCTTT
>Ga0265780_10011977_pt1 | contig 10206 bp, 11 predicted proteins | sample P1T30metagenome_FD_192432 | JGI IMG/M metagenome (GOLD analysis project Ga0265780, IMG submission 192432) | Plant litter microbial communities from East Loma Ridge, Irvine, California - P1 T30 | ecosystem: Environmental > Terrestrial > Plant litter > Unclassified | place: USA: California... | reverse complement strand
GAGCTGCGCGCTTTACCCAGGATGCTGATCTTTAGTCTCAACGATATTGTCATGATTGATGAAATTATTGAGGAAGTAAAAAAACAGGGTGGTTCGCTGGACTGATGCCCTATTGCGTTCTTTATGCAACTCATTTCGTACAACATAAACGGGATCCGGGCGGCTATCCGCAACGGCCTGATCGACTGGCTTCGTACCCAGCAGTTCGATATTCTTTGCTTTCAGGAGGTGAAAGCTACCCACGATGTGGTTGACCTGAAACCGTTTGAGGAACTTGGGTACCGCTACCACTGGCATGCGGCCGAGAAAAAAGGGTACTCGGGTGTGGCTACGTTCTCGAAACGGGTGCCGACGAATGTCGTACTGGGCTGCGGCATAAAAGTATATGACTGCGAAGGGCGTATCCTGCGCACTGATTTTGACGACCTGACGATACTCAATTGTTATTTTCCTTCGGGTACGACGGGCGAGTTGCGGCAGGGCATCAAGATGGAATTCCTGCGCGACTTCTTTGACTACGTAACTGAACTGCGCAAAACCCGGTCGAAGGTGATCGTCGTTGGTGATTATAATATTGCGCACAACGCCATCGACATCCATGACCCTGTACGTAACAAAAACACGACTGGCTTCCTGCCCGACGAACGGGCCTGGATGGAGCGGTGGTTTGGCAGCGGCATGACAGACGCGTTTCGGTACAAACACCCCGACGACGTAGCGTATAGCTGGTGGAGTTACCGCGCCGGTGCCCGAACCAGCAACAAAGGCTGGCGAATTGACTACGCATCCGTCACCGATAACCTACGCGACCAGATTACCGACTGCCAGATGCTGCCCGACGCCGTCCACGCGGACCATTGTCCGGTACGATTGATAATGAGCGAAAGAATGGAAGAGTGAAAGAGCGATTGAACTGGAAGCCACTCATTCACTCTTTGCCTCATGTATTACCTCATTTACAAACCGTACCTCATGCTATCCCAATTCTCGAGGGAGGGGGATAAGCCGACGCTGGCGGATCTGGCGTTCGATTTTCCGTCGGATGTATATCCGGTGGGACGGCTCGATGCCGATAGCGAGGGGCTGCTGCTGCTCACCAGTGATAAGCACCTCAACCACCGCCTGCTCAATCCTGAGTTTCGACACAACCGGACGTACTACGTGCAGGTCGACGGGGCGCTGACGACTGAATCCTGTCAGCAACTGGCCGATGGCGTAACCATATCCGTCGATGGCAAGAAATACGCTACATTACCAGCCAGTGCCGAGCCCCTCGCCGAACCGGATCTGCCCGATAGAAACCCGCCCATCCGGTATCGCGCCAGCATTCCGACGTCCTGGCTGGCTATCACGCTGCACGAAGGCAAGAACCGACAGGTGCGTAAGATGACGGCAGCGGTCGGTTTTCCAACGCTCCGGCTGGTACGCTGGGCCATTGAAGGACTTACGGCCGAGGGCCTGCAGCCGGGTGACGTTCGGGAGCTAAGCCGGACGGAAGTTATGCGCGGATTACGGCTTTGACCGTCGCCAGCGTTTTTGCTCACAGAATCCCTTCGTCGGCGAAGCTGTAATAGGCTTTGTCAGTAAAGATGAGATGGTCCAGCACGGGAATATCCAGCAGGCGACCGGCGTCCTTGAGTTTGCGGGTCAGGTCTTTGTCGGCCTGCGAGGGTGTGAGGTTGCCTGATGGGTGGTTATGAAACAGAATCATAGACGACGCCAGGTACTCGAGTGCCTGCTTGAAAATAATCTTGGGATCGGCGACCGTACCCGATACACCCCCGGCGCTGATCTGGACCGGACGTAATATTTCATTGGCCCGGTTCATGAGCAGAATCCAGAACTCTTCGTGGGGTTTGTCGATCAGGTGGGGGATCATTTCGTTGTACGCATCGCGTGAGCAGGTAACCCTGGCGCGGATTGGGCGGTCCTGTTCCTTGCGCCGACGGCCCAGTTCGAGCGCAGCCACAATACTAATGGCTTTGGCCTCGCCAATACCCCGAAACTTTGACAGGTCTTTGATGCTGAGCCGGGCCAGTTCGTTGAGGTTGTTGTTGACGCTTTTTAGAATGATCCTGGCCACATCAACGGCCGTCAGATCGACGGTGCCGGAGTTGATCAGAATGGCAATCAGTTCCGCTTCGGAAAGAGCGGCTTTCCCTTTCAACATCAGTTTTTCGCGCGGGCGGTCTTCTTCCGCCCAGCTCTGAATGTTGCCGGAGGTTTCGTAGGTCATGGAAACGAAAAGAGTTACGGTGAAATTTCGATTCCAAAATGCATAAAAAAACCTTACCCGCAAAAAGGTAAGGTTTCTGAAAAACAAGTCCGTACCGGACGAACAAACACAGTAGCTTACGCCTGAGCAGCAGGTTTCAGGGTATTCACCAAACGAGCCAGCTTCGATTTGTTGTTCGACGCTTTGTTCTTGTGAATGATATTCCGTTTTGCCAGTTTGTCAAGTGCCGACGAAACCGATTTGAACAGCTCAACAGCCATTGCGTGATCGGTCGTAGTACGTAGTTTCTTTACCATGTTCCGGGTGGTTACGTGCTGGTAACGGTTCAATAACCGCTTTTTCGCACTCGACCGGATTGCTTTTTTTGCTGACTTATGATTTGCCATCGATATGTAATAATAAACTCGTTATCGCGATATGAGGGCGCAAAAATAAGAAATTCGGGAAGAACAATCAATAGTTCTGCCCGAATTTCTTGATGATGCCCGTGTTTTACTGGCGAATATCCGCGTTGATTGTCAACGTATTCGCCCAGGTTGCTTTGTTGTCGGCCAGGAACTGCTTGTAGATATTGCTATTTTCAAACTGCTTGATATCATCTTCGCTCTGGAAAGTCAGGTAGTGAACTACATCGTAATCCGCCGTCGACTGGTTCGGCATAATGGTGCGCCCCGATTTGTAACTGATAATCTGCGGAATTTCGTGCTTCAACGTAGCTAAATCGCTCATTTGCTGCTCAACAGACTTAGGATCAACACCATTTTTGTACTTGATGCACACAATCTGTTGCTTTTGCGCTTTTCTTGCCGGTGAGTAAGCTCCGTAAATCGTTAAGGCAAATGCACCGAGTAACATAATAATCAAAGTATAACCTTTCACTTTGGCATTCATAATTAGTTCGTTTTTCTATTATTCAAAATTAAATTCTGAAAACACGTTCCTTTTAAATATAATAGTTAAAATAATTATAAGTAAAGTACCATGTTCTTACAAATGTACAACAGATTTATTCTGATTATTGTTCTATCGGGCGCTATTTATCCCTGTTTGGCTAATATTGATAGGCAGGAGGAGGGTTATCGACGGCCAGAATGGGGCTTTTACGCGCATAAACAGATTAACCGGCTGGCTGTCTTTACGTTGCCATCGGAGATGATACCCTTTTTTAAGAAACACATCGGTTTTCTTACCGATAATGCCGTCAATCCTGACCGACGCCGATATGCTGTCGTGGGTGAGGCTCCCCGTCATTTTATCGATCTGGATGCCTACGCCGATACCAGTGCTGCTACGCTGCCCCGGTACCACAAAGAAGCTGTCAATCTGTACGGCGAGGATACGCTGGCGCTGCATGGCGTCGTTCCCTGGCAGATTCAGTTGACGAAATACCAGTTGACCGAAGCGTTTCGGCAGAAAAATGTCCGCCGGATTCTGCGCGTAGCCGCCGATCTGGGCCATTACATCGCCGACGCCAATGTGCCGCTACACACAACCCGAAACTATAACGGGCAGCTAACGAACCAGCAGGGTGTTCACGGGTTCTGGGAATCTCGGTTGCCGGAACTGTTCAGCACCGATTACGACGTCCTGACGGGGCAGGCCGAATACGTATACTCACCCCAGAAAGCGGCCTGGCGGGCGGTCTTCGGTGCGCATACTGCCCTTGATTCGGTCCTGCGATTTGAGCAGGAGTTGACGACCACGGTGGGAGAGGCCCGGAAATACGGTTTTGAGGAACGTAACGGGCAGACAACAAAAGTGTATTCGGCCGATTTTTCGCGTCAGTATCACGAGCGGTTGCAGGGACAGGTGGCCCGGCAGATGCGGGCGTCGATCAAGATGATTGGTGATTTCTGGTACACCTGCTGGGTTGACGCCGGGCAACCCGATATGCGGGCGCTGGCCAAGTATGAGCTGACCGAAACAGAACAAACCGCAGAAGTCGAAGAGAAAAAGAGCTGGCTGCAACGGCTATTTTCTGCGCGGGAGGAGGGAAATTAAAAAAGCGGAACCATGAACGTAATGTCACATGGTCCCGCTTCTGGTAAAAAGAGACGGATTAAACCGTCAGCTTTTTCATGTACTCTGCATCGTTTTTCATGCTGACCATAACCCCCTGTGGGTATTCTTCCTGCTCAACAATGAAATATTTGATGCCGCTGTCCATAGCGGTGCGCAGCGTTTTCTTGAAATCGACGGCGCCCTTGCCCAGATCGTTCTGAACGGGTTTGCCGTTTTCTTTCGTGTAATCTTTAATGTGGCACAGTTCGTAACGCTTGCCGTATTTTTTCAGGTGCGCTACGGTATCTACACCTGCTACGTCGATCCAGCACAGGTCCAGTTCGAACATGACGTTCTTCGGATCGGTGTTGGCCAGCAGATACTCCTGCGGCAGTTTACCGTCGAGGGGTTTAAACGAATAGTCGTGGTTGTGGTAACCGAATTTCAGGCCGGATTTGCGAACCTGTTCACCGGCTTTGTTGAAATCGTCGGCAATTTTCTTCCAGTCGTCGAATGACTTCTGCGGTCCAATGTATGGGCAGAGCAGGTACGACAAACCGGCTTCGCTGGCCATATCGATGCTTTTCTGCAGGCCACCCGGCTCATCGAAATGCTTCCGGAAGTTGAAGTGCGTACTGATCATTTTAACGCCCAGATCGCTAAGGAACGACTTGCTTTCCTTCGGTTCCATACCCCACAGGAAGCCCTGTGGACCTTCGTAACTTTCGAACTGTTTGTAGCCCATTTGCGCCAGCTGGGTCATCACACCTTTGGGATCTTTCGGCAATAAATCGCGGACGCTGTACAACTGAACACCGAACGGATCAATGGTTTTGGCCAGCGGGCGGGCCAGCAGGTCTGTTTGGCTAAGGGTAAACGCACCAGCGGCCATCAGGCCCGACTGTTTCAGGAAATTACGTCGTTGCATGAGTAAAAGGTTTCTTTCATTTAGAAACGCAAAGTACAGCGGGTTCTACGTAAATCAAACGGTGTTTTTTCCGGATCGGGCTCTTTGCCACGTTTCGGACGTATCTTTGCCCACTTTTCCGCATACCAATGACATTCACGAAAATTTACCTGCAAGCTGGTCGCGATGAAGCCGTTCGGCGGTTTCATCCCTGGGTGTTTTCGCGGGCAATCGGTCGTTACGAGGGTAATCCCCAGGACGGCGACGTAGTAGGAGTATATGATCGAAAGGAAAATTATCTAGCCACGGGTCATTATCACGATGGCAGTATCGCGATCCGGATCTTTTCCTTTGCGGCAACGGCTGGTGGGCCGGTTGTACCGGATGCGGCCTACTGGACTCAGAAACTGATGCGGATTCGAACGATCCGTCAGGCTATCGTTACGGGTGATACCAACTGTTATCGGCTGGTTCACGGCGAGGGCGATGGTTGCACAGGGTTGATCATCGACATGTATAATGGTGTAGCCGTGTTTCAGGCACACTCCATCGGGATGCACCGCGAGCGCGACGTAGTTACCGAAGCGCTCCGAAACGTATTTGGCGATGAGTTGAAAGCGGTCTATGACAAAAGTGCTGAAACGCTCCCCGATGAGTACGGCGCTACGGTCATAAACGGCTACCTCTATGGCGTGGTCCCCATCCCGCATCCGGTGAAAGAGAACGGTAATACGTTCATGATCGACTGGATTGCGGGACAAAAGACCGGATTCTTCCTGGATCAGCGCGACAACCGGGATCTGCTGGGCAAGTACGCGCAGGGGAAAAAAGTCCTGAATGCGTTCTGTTATTCGGGCGGCTTTTCGGTCTACGCGCTCAATGCCGGTGCCAGCCTGGTGCATTCCGTCGATACATCGCAGAAAGCCATCGCCCTGACCGATCAGAACGTAGCGGCTAACTTTGGGGAAGGACGGACGGAACACGAGGCCTTCACCGACGACGTAATGCACTATATGAAAAACCATGACCGGCAGTATGACGTTGTTATTCTGGACCCACCGGCCTACGCCAAGAGTCTGTCGGCGCGACATCGGGCGGTGCAGGGCTATAAACGCCTGAACACGGAAGGGCTGCGCCGGGTAGCGAAAGGCGGGATTCTGTTTACGTTCTCCTGCTCGCAGGTTGTCGATCGGGAGTTGTTTTATAATACGATCGTGGCGGCTGCGATTGATGCCGGTCGGCAGGTACGGGTGCTGCACCACCTGAGCCAGCCCGCCGATCACCCCGTTAGTTTGTTCCATCCCGAAGGTGGCTACCTGAAAGGATTGGTTCTCTGGGTGGAATAAGCGAGAAGAGGAGGGAAGGGGAAAAACAGCCAACCGAAGCGGGAACACCATTTCGATCCGGCCGTACCTTCCTTTTTCCCGCTAGTGTCTCCATTGTTCCTTTTTTCCGCTAATTTTGGGCCTTGCACAGACGCCCGAACCTGTTTTTTTTGTATAACCCGACATATTCATAGCTACAAATGGCTGAATTAATTCGAATGCCCAAGATGAGCGACACCATGACCGACGGGGTCATTGCGGAGTGGCACAAAAAAGTGGGCGACAAAGTGAAATCCGGCGACGTACTGGCCGAGGTCGAAACCGATAAAGCAACCATGGATCTGGAGTCGTACGAAGAAGGTACGCTGCTCTACATCGGTGTTGAAAAAGGGGCTTCCGTACCCGTAGACGGCGTTCTGGCTGTTATCGGCGCAGAGGGTGAAGACTACAAAGCCTTACTCGACGGTACCAGCGACGGTAGCCAGGAAGCGCCTAAAGAAGAGTCTAAAGCAGCTTCGAACGGCGACGCGCCCGCGCCCAGCGGAGACCTGAAGCCCGGTGAAGTAAACACGAAACTGCCGGATAAAGACGCTGTATCGGCGGCTCTGCCCGAGAATGTCAACGCGACCATGATTCGGATGCCGAAGATGAGCGATACCATGACCGAGGGTACCATTGTTGCCTGGCACAAGAAAGAAGGCGATACCGTAAAATCGGGTGACGTACTGGCCGAAGTCGAAACCGACAAAGCCACGATGGACCTGGAAGCTTACGAAGAAGGCACGCTGCTTTATATTGGCGTGAAAGAAGGCTCGTCGGTAGCGGTCGATGATGTCATTGCTGTTGTTGGTGAGAAAGGTGCCAATTTTAAAGTACTGCTCGAAGGTGGTAGCAGCAACGGTGGCAGTCCAGCGCCCGCTCCGTCAACGGGTGGCAGCGAAACTGCGGAGCAGAACCCACAGGCTAACCTGCCCGCTAATGCCGACAGTGACCTCTCGTACGGTGGTGGCGAAGGCGAAAACAACGCCGACGCGTCCTCGAACGGTCGGGTTAAAGCGTCTCCACTGGCAAAACGCATTGCCGAAGAGAAAGGTATTAACTTAGGACAGGTAAAAGGTTCGGGTCCTGAAGGACGTATCGTGAAGAGTGACGTTGAGTCATTTACGCCAGGTACGGCGGCTCCCGCAGCTAAACCAGCGCCACAAGCCGCTCCGGCCCCGCAGCCAGCCGCCGAACAGAAATCAGCTCCAGCTCCCGCCCCAAGCCCAGCACCTCAGGCCCAAGGAGAATACGAAGATTTTCCAGTTACGCAGATGCGCAAAACCATCGCGCGTCGCCTGAGCGAAAGCCTGTTCACCGCTCCGCATTTCTACCTGACCATGGAAATCAACATGGACAAGGCAACCGAACTGCGCGGTACGGTAAATGGCATCAGCCCGGTTAAGATCTCGTTCAACGATTTCGTAATTAAAGCGGTGGCACTGGCGCTGAAACAGCACCCGAACGTTAACTCGTCGTGGCTAGGCGATAAAATCCGGAAGTATAAATACGTCAACATTGGCGTAGCGGTAGCCGTCGACGAAGGGCTGCTGGTACCCGTTGTCCGGAATGCCGACCAGAAAACGCTGTCAACCATATCGGGCGAAGTGAAAGATCTGGCTGGTAAAGCGAAAGACAAAAAACTGCAGCCGAAGGACTGGGAAGGCAGTACGTTCTCGATCTCGAACTTAGGTATGTTTGGTATCGAAGAGTTTACGGCTATCATCAATCCACCCGATGCCTGCATTCTGGCCATTGGTTCGATCAAGCAAACGGTGAAATTCGAGGATGGTGTTGCCAAACCAACGGGCGTTATGAAAGTAACTCTTTCGTGCGACCACCGTGTGGTTGACGGCGCTACGGGCGCTGCTTTCCTGCAAACGGTGAAACAACTGCTCGAAGATCCGATGCGGATGCTGGTATAAAAAATAAGGGAATAAAAGGAGAAGGGAGTAAGAACAACCACATCGGTTGTTCTTACTCCCTTCTCCTTTTATTCCCTTAACGAAAACTTACAGCGCGGCTGGTTCCAGCGCAGCCTGTAGCTTTTGTTCCAGTACGTTCTTAGGAACGGCACCGATTACTTTATCGATAAGCTGACCGTTTTTGAAAACCATCAGCGTTGGAATGCTACGGATACCAAATTTAGCGGGCACCTGGGCGTTTTGGTCAACGTCCATTTTAGCAACAACCGCTCTATCTTTGTATTCGCCGGCGAGTTGTTCGACAACGGGTCCGATCATCTTACAGGGACCGCACCATTCGGCCCAGAAGTCTACCAGAACAGGTTTATCAGAATTGATGAGTTGCTCGAAATTAGCGTCAGTTGCTTCGACGGCATTAGATCCTGCTGCCATGAGTGACATGAGTTTATTAGTTGAACTTGTTTCCCCCTCATAAACCCGATAGCCGCTGATTAGTTCCGAAATCAGCCACCTTGTAACTCCAGTTATCTAAACTGTGATAACGGGATAATTTCCGATGGATGGTAGCACTAGCGATTAAAATCATTCCGTTTATGACACCTGGTATGTCATACCAGTACTGGACCGGTTTCTAAACTCTACTCCGGCCCCGAGTCAGACGCTGCCTGCGAGCGACGGCGGTTTTCGAAATACACAAATACGTGCAGGGTGTGATTGAATCGCGACAGACGTAATGCTTCGGCTTCGCTTGTCTGGAATGTAAACTGGTTCAGATAACCCAGCTCTAGACGCAGGTTTGGGGCCAGTTGCCGACCGAGAGCGAGGTATGTCCGGTTCTGGTCGAAGAAGGCGCCCTGATCGGCCAAAACGAGCATTGGCTCAATACTCAGGTGCGAATACCAGCGCTTATCGTCGGTATGCCGTTTAAAAATGGGGTTAATCCAGCGGAGCATGGCCCGGAGCCGAAGATTGAACCGGTCGGCCAGGACTCGCTGCGATTCGCCATCAGCCAGAAAAATATACGAATTGGCCAACGTATCGGTGCTTGATGGCCAGCGAAATTCGGTGCGGAACCGTTGAATAAGCTCGCCGTCGCCAACGGGTTTGGTGATCTGTACCTGCGGAATTATCCGGACTTCCTGCGTAAACGTAATAGGCTGGTATTCATTCGTTCGGCCCCAGTTCCACCAAAGGCCAATGGGTGAGAGCGACAGCCGAACTGGCTTGCTGATCTGGTAATTGATCCAGGGGCGAAACACCTGCAGCAGCGGGTGGCGAAAGGCGTTCAGATCCCGGGCGTTGTTATCATCGGCCTGCCGCCGGTATTGGTGATCGAGCTGCAGGCTCCACTTTCCGGCAAATTTGTACACAGCGTTGATCTCCGACCAGAAAACCGGCCGATGACGAACGGCCGAAGGGTATTGCTGGGCGCCGGCGGTCAGCGACAGCAGGCAACAGCTCATAAGGGCAAGAAAGATCCGGCCAGCGCGGAGAAAATGAGTGCTTTGTTCATGCCTAGGTAAGAGTACGCGCATCCTGTAATTTTTGCTTGAGGTCAAACGTCTGGCCTGCAAATACGGTCAGAATCTGATTGTTGTCGAACGTGCGTTTGATGGTTTTGATAGCTTCGCTTAGCGCGGCTGGTGGACTCGTAGCGGCCGGGTTGATCCAGAACCAGAGCACAAACTGGATGTTATTGTCGCCAAAATTGCGGAAGTACAGTTCGACCGGTCGATCATGGATCACAAAAGGTAACTGACTAACGGCAGTCTG
>Ga0265780_10011975_pt1 | contig 10206 bp, 6 predicted proteins | sample P1T30metagenome_FD_192432 | JGI IMG/M metagenome (GOLD analysis project Ga0265780, IMG submission 192432) | Plant litter microbial communities from East Loma Ridge, Irvine, California - P1 T30 | ecosystem: Environmental > Terrestrial > Plant litter > Unclassified | place: USA: California... | reverse complement strand
CGACGGTGACTTCCGAGAAGCGGGCGGCGTAGTATCCGTTGGTCATGTAGGGCGAGTTCCAGTCGATCTCTCCTCCTGCCCACTCAATGGTACCCTTTTCGTTCGAAGGCAGACCAGCAGGCCATAGGGAAAGCATGATACGCGCGGGTGTCTGGGGGTAGTCGAAGCGGCCGGATGTCTTGTTCCAGGTATCGGAGCGCTCGAGTCTACGCTGTTCCTTGCCGTTGATGGACCATACCAGGGTGTCTTCCTTCCAGTCAACGCAGTATTCGTGCATGGTCTCGACCGTGTTCGCGTCCGGTACAGTAAGGTTCTCGCCGTTGGTGTCTGGAATCGCGTTAGTCATGTACGAGGGTGGCTAAGCCCGAATGTCGGATTACTTACACACTGTGACACCCTGAGAGTAGAAGTTGGACTGCACGTGGCTTGTGTCCACGCCAACCCACTCAAAGTCGATCTCGTCCTTAACATCCGACATGAGAATGAAGGCAGTGACGACACCCTTGCCCTGCGCCGTGGAAAGCTTGGAGCAGATCTTGCCGTACCAAACGTAGTAGGTAGATGCCAGTAGTGTCCCGACTGTCCCTTGCGCCATAGTCAAGAGCGTTGACTTCTCCTTGGTCTTGGGGTCTGTGTATATCGTGGGCATGCCCTGCGACTGCCAGTTAATCTTGGAGGCATCGCCGAGGTACTTGTCGATGGTCTGCACATCGTCGAGATTGTCTAGTGTGTATTTTCCGGATTTGCACACGGGACCGGGAACGCACGAGTCGAAGCTGTGTGACATGAGGGGATCGCAGCCACCGAGGCAGAAAGCGCCGACACCGCAATCGCCATATACTGCGACTTTGTTAGCACCAACCCCGATGCGATGAAATTTTGGGATACGTACGAGAGCAGCATGGCGTGTCCTGAGGGCAGTGGCTATCTTTTGTGCATTTCGCTCCGGCGAGCGCTGTGCCTACCAGTACTGTCGCCGTCAAGGCGGCGGACAGCAGACTTCGTACCATGATGTCGGACCGTTTGCGGGATCGTCGATGTCGTGTAAGCACCTTATCGTCGGCAAGTGGAGTAGCGCAGCGATCAAGATGATGGTATCACGACCTCTCTTGTAGTTATCGTGGGCAGGTACGCTCGATGGTTGGATGAAACAGCAGGTGTAGGGGCCCGGGCGGTTGTGCGGCGAGCAAGGGAAGGGCGCACGCGTGAAATTCGTGGTTTGTGTTCCCCTGAGATGGTACGGCGAAGAAGTTTCGAAAAGCGAGAGTGTTTGGGAAACGAAAGATTAAACTGCCGGGTTAGTAAAGCGAAGGTGGTCCCGAAGGATAAGAAAGGGCACTGAGGGAGTGAATCGAGGCAGGAGCGAGCGGCGACACTCTCTTTGAAGAAGGGGTGGCCCGCCGCGCAGATACGGGGCACCATCCGCCTACGATCACGCTAGGCCGTAAATCACGGAAGGGCTAGCCGTTTGTGTCGCGTGTTAAATGCATCCGCGGCAGCGTCGCACTTCAAACATTGTTTCCGGCGTCCTCGTGAGCACTTCCATCGCGCTTCAACTCTTGAAACAGTTGTGAAGCCCACCCCTCGAAATGAAAAGTTGACAGCTAACATCGTCCCTGCATGGCCTGCCCTGACGATCCTGGTGTTGCGCTCCGCTATCGCCACCCTGCATCTATCGATAACCGCTAGTGTCTATTCTTGGACCACCGTGCAGGACCCTTCGCGCCCCACGTGCTTGCTTGCCCCATTGATTCCCTGGACAATTGTCGTCATACTGCACTCACGAGTTTGCTTCATAAATTGAAATGCTGTTGTACATTGCGCTGTCGTCGGTATCGTGGAACGCTGCTGATGTTTGCGGGATTGTGGACCCATTGACGCAGGTCCGGGGTAGGCGGCAGAAAACGAGCACGTACACGTCGCCTGACCATCGCTATTTGCATCATGATTAGGTTACATCCACCAGCCGACAAAGAGCCGCTCAGACCACCGCAAGGCCAGCCAGCAGACGGCCACTACACATCACAGCCTCGTGGCGACCCTTCAAAGCTTCACGACAGACAGTGTGCTAAAAACATCGCGCATACTAGTAGTATTGAACATTCTGCATTCTGACATGGTGTGATCAAACTAGCACCGTCTGTCCACGTCAATACTTCCAAGCCTTGGTACCCAACGATCGCCAGAGATGAGCGGCAGATTTGTCACAAGTCCTCCAATCGACCCCTCCATCCCAAGCAAGTAGGCCACTGACGCAGCTTGAGTGTCGTGGCAGAAGCCGGACGTAGGTTTTGCAGTAGGCGTGCTCACAGTGTGTAACTCCTACTTCTACCACGACACTGAGTGTGGTCAAGTACCCTAGTCCTCTTTCAACTGTGGGCACAACTGCCTGTGGCCCTTCTTCCAGTCTTTCTTCTGACAAACCTCGGAACAGTACCGAGCCATTTTGCATCCACCGCATCTGTCTAAAACCCCACCCTTCTCGTGGCGCTCAGCACCGCACTCCCAACACGTGCCTTCCTTCGCACCGAGGTCTACCAGACGAGACTCGGGTGTATCCACAGGTGCTTGAGCTTTTGGCTTCGCAGGAGGCGAAGGTGACGGTAGAGAAGCAGGATCGTCGGTGTTGATGGGTGAAGCAAAGATGACTGGTAGTGCGACACGAACGGCGTGTTTGAGAAGATCTTTAGACTGCTTGAGATCTTTGAGGTAGTTCGTAGGGAAGACGCCGTAGCCGCACGTGCACATGTAGCGCTTGCTGGGGTCAGTGGAGATGGGAATGCATCCTGCGACCTTGTACTCGCATGTTGGCTTGTGCTGCCACTGGCGGCATCGCTCGGCAAATCCTGGCAGTAGATGCTTCCAGAAGGCGACTTCATCTTCCTTCATCTTGATGCCCACGGCGTCGTCGCGACGCGCTGCGAGAACAGCGACAAGCGGCGTCATGTCCGCGCCCGTATGGAAAGGAACATATGCAGCATCGACGAGAAGAGTTTGGTTCGACAGATCCATACGGACCGAATCGATATACAGTATGCCGAAGAATGACGTGGGTGTACAGAATTGAATGATCTTTGCCTGTGCTTGGCCTTCTGCCCCAACAAGGTGTGCATAGATACTCTGTAGGGTCTCCTTCACACCAAGGCGTCCAGGCATGGTTGATGATACGTCAGCGAGAGACTTCTGGTAGGCTTTCAACTCTCCTGCCGACATCGTAGCCATGGGAGAAGGATGTAAGCCGATCCACTTGGCAAACGAGGCCTTCTGACCAAGGAGAAGTTTTGGTAGAACATCAGGTTGAACGTAATGTAGTTGTTCGAGAGAAACCTCAGATCTGTGGTTTGTCAGTGGATGCAGATTAAACCCCTTGACCCACTTACTGCGCATTAAGATGGACGGGCATCATGGTATCTGGGCGCAGAAGGATTGCTGCTCCACTCTGCACGGCAGCCGTGTACTCTATCCATAGTGATTTGCGTGCGATCTTGGTCTTGGCACTGGCCACATTTGGTGGGAATGGAAGTACTACATCCATTTGATACGTCTTCCCAATGGAGAGCCTTAGTGTGAATGCCGTCGTAGTCTCGAACCCGACAATGGCTCCACTTTGCAGAAGCTCCTTTGCTTTTCCTAAGTTTACAGAGTAATGTACTCGCAGTGATTCGACTTCGTTCCTGTTGCTACTGACGAACGGATGTATGGTAGCGATGACATCAGTCACTAGACCCATGTTAGCAAAAGCCGTGATCGTAGAGATGTCCGACCTACCATCAGTCACCTTGGACGTGGCAACCTTGTTCACGGAAACGAATCCTTGAAAGCCTGGCCGATATCTCGAGACAAAGACGTCTTTTTGGCCGACAGCAGATCGGTGCACATGCAGAAGCATGCCAAATATGGACATAAACTGCAGCTGAGCTGTTGGAGTACTCTTGAGCCCAAAGGTAATGCCACAAGCATCATCCTCCTCTTCGGTGAGGGTGCACGTGGAGACCATAGTGGATACGATCAATGGCGACTTTCCCTTCCAGCCCTTGTCATCTTCTCGGACCGTTACTCGATAGTCATTCGTGAACGCCGAACCAGAAGTCTCGATCGTTCCAAAACCCATCTGTATGTCCGTGTAGAGAGCCTCTTTCGGACTGATCGACGAGTTGAGCTGGAGCTGGCATAACGGAGTACCGTGGCCGTTGGCAAGGTCTCCGAACATCGAGACCTTGTCGTGAGGAACGACAAATGTAACGCACATAAGTGTAGGGATGTCCTCCCATTTGCGGAACGGACCGCCCAATTTGAAGGTTCGTGGATGCCACCACTCAAAAGAATCTTCTACCTTCCATACCCCGAGCATGTCAAGGTAGACGAGAAGAGACTGCAAGTGGTGTGGACCCATGTTCAAGGTTGTGTCGTTCATGATGCCTACTTCGACCAGAGCATGCATAAATGGAGACCAGTCAACGACGTTTGATACCTTGATGTGTTGAAGCAGCGACACGAAGCTTGCTCGAGTGTACAGTTCGTATGCGGTAAGCTTCTTCTTCTTTAATTCTGCATTGACTAGGCCCAGGATCGAGAACTGATTGGCCCATCCTTCATCCTGGAACATGTTCAGATACATAGACATAAGCAGTCTAGCTAGCTCAGCTGCGTCGTAACGAATTTTAGAAGTATCGAACGGCTTCCAAAGTACAATGGGTCTAGAAGTGGCTGCAGTGAATATTCTGTTCTTGTTCAAGTCGGGGGAGTTGGCGGCGTTCAGGTGCCAAACGGAGGTCGCATTTGTCCAGTATTGAACGGGCTTTAGACCGAGTAGTAGAGCGATTGTTGGAAGGTGTCCACAAAGCAAAGCGCTGGCTGAAGCTGCCATGCCGATTTCAGAGGGTATGAGCATTTCTGTCCGGAGGATGGACGAGGCGTTTTGGCGAATCAACGACGCAGATGCTGTAAGAATGTTGAGACAGCCCACAAAGTCGAGCAGATTAGATGTGTCAATAACATCGAAGGTTGCCGGTGCAGATCCGCCCTGCTCGTATTCAGGCGCGTCTAAAACCAGTGGGGTGTATGTCCATACGTTGCGATACCAACAAGCTGTGCGTGATTCGCCGTGTGCTTGTTGATGTTGGATAACATGACAGAACGCGACAGCGTCAGAGTTAACATATCGAATGGTGAGACGCGTGGAGGCTTTCCTGAAAGCAAAGCACCAGGCAGATAGCTGGTCGAGCGCTATCTGCATGGGCTTTGGCAGCTTTCCCTTTGTCGTCTCACTTGATACGAACAAGGGTGAGTCCGCGGCGAGTCGAGCATACATGGGCGCAAGGTGGAAGCCGGTGAGCGGGCTAGTACCGTAGTGGAGCACGAGGCCACTGCGATGGCAGATGAACATAGGATTGGCGATCGAGAGGTTCTTGGTGACCTTGTTGTCCTCCAAACATGTACCACTCTTCCAATATGTCTTATAAGCTTTGTCAGCCTCTTCGAAGCCTTGGGTCAAGAGCGGGGCGAATGCGCGAATGCCGTCTCCCACGAACGCCGCCCCAGACGTCTTGAGGGCCTGCACCTGCTTGGCAACCTGCCATTGATCTTTCAGCATATCTTGTGTCACCTTGTACGTCTCGTCTTGAACTGGTTCCAACGCATACAGCGCCCAAAGCTTAGTAACGTTTTCCAGTGTGATGCTGTCACAGAATCGAATGATCATGCCATATGGACCTTCATTCCAGCTTTTCAACGACTGCGCAAGCTCCAACAGCTTTTTCGACTGAGAGCGCAGAACACCAGCGGATTCGCCATCAATAAAGATGTGATAGTATAGGTTCCATAGCTGTCGTACGCGGGTGCCTTTCGTGTCGTCAAGGATGAGTGTCAGGGCGAGTACGTTGCGCGCAATGATCTCCGCTTCAATGTCGCAGCATGTGAAGTCAAGCTTCCTGTCGTCTGCGTCCCGGTCAGTATATGCGGGTACAATGTATAGTCGAGGATAGCACTTACCAGCTCCAGCTCCACTATAAGCAGTGAAGAGGATGTTTCGGATATCCCCACAACCGAGTAGTAGCAGGGCGGCATCTTGTTCGCGCGGTAGGGATTGGGTCAAGCACACAGCTGGAGTGTTGCCGACGGGGTAGAAGAACGGCCCTTGCGTGATATGAACTGGCTTGAGCGACATTTTGCGGGCAGTGTCAATGGGGAGAGACTCGGAGACGACCGAGCAACATTTGTGTCGAAAATAGTTGTTTGCTTGGACCTGCATCTGGCTGCGGCTAGCCGGTTTAGGACAATCAGTTTCCTGCTCCCCTTCACTAGACGAGAGTCGCGGGGACTATATTGGTCGATTGAACGCGGCTGGGCCCTGTAGCGTTACACAAAACCCTCACCACAGGCACCTATGCATAGGATAGACCAAGTTTGCGTATCACCCGATTACTCCGCGCTCTTCTGATAAGCATGCATGCAAGCAATGCCTGCGTCGAGATTGCGACTTCTCCATCTGAACAACAGAAAGATTGATGGAACGAAAACATGGTGATACTCATGGATGGGTAGAGAACGAAGAGTAGGTCCTGGACGCCATACCACTTGAGCGAGCCCTTTGCTAGTAGAAATGAGTATGCGGATACACCATCTTCGCGTCAGCCTGTGTGGGTGAGCGCATGATGGTGTTTCCATCAATTTGATAGAGTCGCGTTGACGTCATGGCCAGGCCGCCTGCATCAACATCGTTGAAGTCCTTTCTCACAGTCAAGCTGCATGATAGCTCGCGTCGTACGGGCCCAGGTGCCGAGGTAATATCGCGCGATCTTTGGAAGTGAGCATGATGATGCCAGATGGCAGGTGTGAAGTTTGACGCGTCTCATGGCGAGGCTGGAAAGCGCGTCCGCTGTCTAGCGCTCCGCGCACGTGGGGCGTCCTCTCACCGGCTGCCATTGGCCGATTTCGGCAACAGTTCTCCCACAACACCGTTTGGACGTTGCGGCGACGATACCCACGGCATGTCAATAGGAAGATGCAAAATCAGAGGACAGGCGCGTGCAGATACATCCAGAAATTACATCGAGAGCAGATGATGTCCTGTTCCAATCGTACCTCGGTACTTTCTCCGCGATTGGACACTCTCGTCCTCCCATAGCCATCAACTCCATCGCACATCCATCGCTTTACCCATTCTACAGCTCTTCGCATCGTCCTTTTCACTCATCTAGCTTCCAGAATACATGTCCTTCCTCCTCCACGGCAGCACAGGACACACAGGCATGGGCTGGGTCGATCTCGTGCCTCGGGCGGGTAAACTCTACATCGGCGGCCTCTACGCCCTATACCAAGGCGACTTGATAGATAAAGCAGGCATAACGCACGTTCTATCAGTGATAGATTATGACCCTTTACTGCAAGAAAAGTTTAGGCATTTGAAACAGGTATGTTGGAAGGATCATCGGAAGCATGAAAGATGGATGTAGACTGATTCACGTTTAGTATGTGTTGTTTTCCCCTTTTCAGGGATGGTATCAGAATGATACCAATACTATTCCTCCTTACATCTAGATTTCGTTATCTAAGCATACTAACATCATCCCCCACCCCAGTTTCCACATCCGCTCAGAAGACCACCCAAACACAAACTTGCTCCAAGACTTTACCCCCGCTGTCCAGTACATCGACTCAGCCCTAAACGCCGAAAACGGCGGTGTATTCATCCACTGCGCAATGGGGAAATCGCGCTCCGCAACGCTCGTCTGCGCATACCTGATCTGGAAATATGACATCACCCCTGCCGCAGCGCTGGAGCAGCTATGTGAGGGACGACCGGTGTGCGACCCGAATCCGGGGTTTAAAGAGCAGTTGGAGGTGTGGGGGGAGATGTGTGGGGTTAGTGGCGAGGAAGAAAAGAGGAATGTGTATGAGGCGTGGGAGAAAGATAGATTTACGGGGGAGGTTTGGGAATGGGAAGCTCGCTTGAATAAAACTCGAGAACAGCAGTCACAGGAAAAAGTGGCGAGGTCAAAGTTGTAGGATGATAAGAATGCGAGTTATCATGACGTCTAAGTAAGGTGGACAGGGAAGAACAATACGTAGCAATGCCACCTCTTCTACCCGAAGCAAGGGGACGGCCCTTTCCCAGACCTGCATCTGCATCTAGGCATTCCAAGGCTTCGATTGGCCCTTCTTGGGCTTGTAGCACTGCAGCCACTCGCTTAGCGCTTTCCTGAACAACGTCCGACTAACGGGTCCATCGGGCACGGTAGAACCCGTCGTCCTGAAGTCGTAGCAATGCTGCGCGTCCTTGAGGACCAGACCAAAGAGCTCGTTCCTGCTGGTCTTCACTCCACACTTGGGTACGTCCTGGATGACTTGAACGCCCTTGGGCGCGAAGGGCTCAGCAGAAGCGGGGGAGAGAGTGCGCCATGGGTCGAATTCACCATTGGACCAGTACGTGTTGGAAGGACGGATATCCCAGCCTCCGAAGATCTTGTTGGTGCGGGCGGTGTTTGGCCACTCAGGGAAGAGCGACTTGGGAGCGTTGGGGAATTGGCGGTGGCAGATGTCCTTTTGGTGCTCAAGCGAGTTGTACTTGGACACGAGTTGTTGGGGTCCAAGGTTGGCGGATTGGAAGTATCCTGATGGGTAAATTAGTATTATGCAAGGAGGGAAGTTGGGATTGAGAGAAGGAAGGGACTTACCCCACTGTGTGCAGTATTGCCACGTCCAGGCAATCGAAGCGGGATCTGTGAACCTCTGGTTCAGGTCACAGTTACCAGTCACGTTCAACTTGCCCGAGCACTCGGTTTCCAAGTAATCATTCGTGTTGTTGGCAAAGACAGGGTAGCTCGCCCATCGATCGACCGTCCATTTCGCGCCCTTGCTTTTGGACCAGCCCTCCGCGGGAGCTGTAGTGTTCGTCTTGGGGTCCTTCTCGAGGTAGTCGCAGAATTGACGGAGACCCAGAGATCCACCTTCCATACCGTAAGACTGCCATAGGTAGAAGGGAGTCGTAAGAGCATCAGCAAAGGTGGGGTTAGAGTTGTTGGCAGCTCCAAGTCCAAGGAACTGCTCCTTGAGCTTGGCGGTTGCGCGTGAGTCTGTGTCCATGATGTTGTCCATGTAGTTAACAGCAGCGTGGATATCCTCCGAGCAGTTTCCGAAGCCCTTGGCATGCATACCGCGCCAGATAGGTGAGAAGTAGAAGCTTTGGTCAACGGAAGCTTCGACGGGAGCTGAAGAGGCCCAAGACGCGTGGATGGTATCAGGGTACATGTTGCGCATGAAAGCGGCCCTCATACCGGGGTACGAGCCACCAACAAAAACCCAAGGAGTCTTGTCGGGTGTGAGCGTAGTATTGACACCCTTCCTGCTGAACTGCCTAGCAAAGGCGTCGACATCTTTAAGCGACTGCTCCGTGTTCAGGAACTCGAATGCCTCGGCTGGCGTGTTGAGGTCGATGGGGGTGGGTGTTGAGTTTCCGTAGAAACGATGCTCCCAAACGATTCCGATACCGTTATAGTCATCGACGAGCTGCTTGAAAAAGCTGGTTTCGTTTAGCAGCCTGGTCAGCGCACCTGGCTCTGCATCTGCCTCGCCCGTGTCGTAGAGGAAAACGGGACCGCCAGGCTTGTACGCATCCATGTTGACCCAGTACCTGTTAAAGAATGTGCCATGGTATGAAGGATCCTGGCCTTTCTTGTAGGCGAAGTGGTCGAGTGGCAGCTCGACATATTCCGGAGTGATGTTTCTGAGCGGCGCGGCAGCCAACACAGCCGGGCTATTTGACGTAGTCGCAATCTTGAGGGATTTGAAAGCCGTGGCATCGAAAGCGCTGTTTTCGGCGTCGTCGGAGAAAGTGACCATGGCCGAGCCATCTGGATTCATGCCCATGTCGGCAAGCAGATTAAGCTTGCGCTGAATGGCCGCATTCAAGGCGTTGGTGCCCTGCAACAGGGCGAGGGCCACTGCCGAGACGGAGACCGAGGACCGCATGTTGAGATTGATCGAAGTAACGATGCGTGGATAGGAACTGTTGTACCCGGATTACCTCCGCAAGAGATCTGCGAGAGGAAGGTATGGGCGTCGGGAGAAGAGCGAAGATGTTCTTCTGCGCAGCTTCGGTACCAAGGTTGTCAGACACACAGCCCAATCGACGGCACAGACCACGACAGCGACTCAAGGACGAAAGAACGGCGTAGAGATCCATCTTCGCCATCCTCAGGCCGCCCA
>Ga0265780_10011973_pt1 | contig 10209 bp, 15 predicted proteins | sample P1T30metagenome_FD_192432 | JGI IMG/M metagenome (GOLD analysis project Ga0265780, IMG submission 192432) | Plant litter microbial communities from East Loma Ridge, Irvine, California - P1 T30 | ecosystem: Environmental > Terrestrial > Plant litter > Unclassified | place: USA: California... | reverse complement strand
ACCATACAAACAGTGGATTTAGCTAGAGTTGTCTTTAGAGTGCTGCTTTGGTATTGTCAATTGCCATGTAAGATGCCAGACGACCATGAGTAATAGTAAGCCGGCCTTGGTATGGGAACCGATACACGGAAATGTGTGACAGACTTACTTGACTAGACATGTAAGTGGAGTAGCCATTATATATATCCAGGTAGAGTTGATAGGTCCAAACACACATAATAACGGTAACCTAGAAAATCGGGTAATAGCTCGGTTCTGCAGTGATATGAAAAAGAGACATTGGGAAACAAGGTAAGTGAGCACAAATACACATCAACATTCCATGATCAAGTTGCAGTCGGCGAGCCAGCATATCAGTATCCGATTGTACTCACTAGAACGTGATGAGTAAAGACAGAAGCGTTTGCAATCTAGGTGGTGAGGTGACCAGGGTACCACATAGTACGATTGAAGATTGTAACAGATGGGTGGCTGTAAAACCCGCAAGTAACATGGCGATATCTCTCTGTCCCCTGGACCGGGATGAAGTTGCGGGAGTGTTGTTCTTTGTGTTGCCGACTTGTCGAACACATGACGGAGTTCCAGGCAAGGTATCGTTGTGTTATGGGCTCCATTGCAAGAGCGCACTGAATGTAACTCTTCAGATACAACACAAGCACCAATGTTTTGGGAGTGAAACTGTTGGGGCTTTGCACGGTCAAGGTTTACGGGCAAGCCGAAAGATGTAGATGTTGATAGCCCGGTATGTTACATGTTGCCCGCCCGTGGCGTGGGGGAGGACCTTTTGATAGGACCGGCCCCTAATAGATCCAAGATTAGTCATTGTGAGTACTCGATAATTGACACATTGGTAACATCCGTCTGGGAGCTACTACTGCTCGCATGTTGAGCACATACTTTAACCTCGGGGCTTGCCGTTGTAGTACTCTTGCATCATTCGGACAGGTGCACAAGCCTGATATAATCCTCAGCTACATTGTTGCGAACTTGAACATGCCAGCCGGGAGGGGAGGAGTTAAAAAAAGCGTTGTGAGCGCTCCGGCCGGTGTCGGCTACCGTATATGGGTAGCTGTACAACCGTCGGGCTCCTTGTATATAGTCTTCACACCTAGAGCATATACCAAACGCATCTCGCATTGTGGCCCGCTGCATTTTCGGGGAAATATCCGAACGTTCGACAGCATATTGGGTGTCTGCACAGATTGGTCGAGAAGGGCAGTAGTGTTACAATGGTCGAGTACTCGGCAAGGCTGATATGCATATGCGCACTTGGCTTCGTGTTTGGATGGAAAGGTTGCTCGGCTTCTTGCGGATGGCCTCACATCTGGTAGAGGTCAGCGAAGATGGCGTTTGTGTGTCGCATGCGGACGCCCTGGATATTGTTTCGCGTATAGCGTCCCGCCACCAGATCTGAGACAAAGCGGGAGGCTTGGTAGGACGAGGTCGTTGTGTGTAAGTTCTGGCGACGTAATCGACATGGACTCCTTGGAAACGACCTTGGGCCATGTCGGACCACTGCTCTCGTAATGAGAAGAGGCTAGATGGGCTGAGTAACGTGACGCAGCAAATGTACATGTACTGTACAGGTGCATTCTCAGAGGGCATCCAAGAGGATGCAGGAGCCTGACTGCTAGTACAAAGCGTTGGGTCGCGGTATGTGAGCTGACGGTTGGGCGGCTGTTCAGGCGGCTGGTGGGAATTCTCGAGGGGGGCGGCAGAGAGGGCGGCAGTCACATGACGCGAGCCAATAGGGCGGGCGGCAATCCCGACACGCGAACCAAGCTGCACGTTGACGTACGAGCGGCCAGTCGGCCCACGGCTAGCCTGCCCACACAAGAAGCGGCAAAATGCAAAATCTGTGCCCTCTGGTGTCAGCCGCCATGGGTGCCGGCACGCTGCACTGCGAGCAAATCCTGCTGCCGTTGATGCTGCTGCTGCTGCTGCTGCTGCTTCATGACTGGCATGTTTTGACGGTGGCGGTAGGCGCCATGTTTGCACGTGCCTTGCAGCACGAAGTGCGGGAATGGCGAGGAGGGGAACACAAGCGTCATTAATAGTTTGCAACGATGTCGGTTCCTGCACGTCTCGCCCGATGGGGCTTACGGGCTGGGACGGGGTTCGTGAGTGTGCTACCCGCACCGAGCAGTCGTTCACACCGGCCAGTGGCCGGCCAGTGGGCCCCTCTGATCCGACGACGGCCGTGGGCGACGAGCTGGTGCAGCCTGGTGCTGGTGCGGGTGTGCTGGTGCAGCGTTGTCGGCCGGGCATGGAGGCGTGTGCATGGGGTGGAGAGGGACCAGATGCGAGGCTGAGAAGCAGAGAGGCTGAGCGGGTGTGGATATACGTCGTACGCTATGCTTCTGGGACCGGACATTCGGCTGTAGACGAGAGAGGGAGAGGGAGAGAGAGAGGGGGGGGAGGGGTGCCAGGGCCAGGGCCAGGGCGCGAGCGAGCATCAGCTGCCCTCCAGGTGGAGCTGCAGGCCACGAGGGCGGTGCTGGGGCCTGAGCAACAATAAGGGGCCGCACTTGGAAACGAGGCGGTCGGCGTGAATTGGCGTGAATTGACGATGCAGGAGCAGCTTTGGGTTGGGCTAGGTTGGTTTAGCTTAGATTTGCTTTGCGTTTCGACTCGATAGGGCCGGTACATACAGGAGAACCAACGTTGCCGTGACTGACTGCGGCTATCCACGTCTCGTACTCGACATGCGCATCATGTCCAAGTGCCCAATCTTTGCGGCTGGACTGACGGGCGGTGGTGCAAACAGCGACCAGGGCGCGCGCGGTTGCTCACGCTGGGCGGCGCTGCATGAGAAGAAAAAAAAAGGCTGCGGGCGGGCTGGCAGAGGTCCGTCGCATTGAATTGGCTGCAGAGGGCGCCGTGGTGAACATGGTCAGGCCATGTTTAACGGCCGCCATTGTCTGGCCGTTGTTGCATGTCAAACGGGTGGTAGAGGGCAGGTCTTGTAGCAAGTTCTTGTACAGTAGCTGGCTGTAGCTGGCCGTAGCTGGCTGCTAACCAGCGACGGCCACCCAATACCCAATTTACCTTTTGCTCAGTAGCCACCAACCACTCCGACCGGCTCACGTGCAGGCAACGTTTGCGGCCGTGGCCAGCGAGGGCCGGTCACGTTGGTGACGAGGCGCCGGCTTTGCAAACGCGAGGCCTGGGGGGGAAGAGAGAGAGAGAGAGAGAGGCCAGCCTACCATGACGCCTACGCTGTCGTGTGCAATTTCTGGCATTCTACGGCAGCCGTGACCGCTGACGTCTTGTTTCAACAGGTAGCGGCCAGGTGGTGTAGTGCATTGCTCCACGCTCCACGCCCATTTACATTAATCCTCTGCATCCCATCCCGCCTTCTCCTGCAGGTCCATAATTCCTGCACCAGACTATTACCATATCGTTCCTCAACGCTCAGACGCAATTCCACTGGCCTGCGCTGACCAGTACGTGAATTGCAGGCCTTCTGATCACGTTGGCACCCAATTTCGCACTAGCAGTGCCCCGCCCTTAATCCCCAGCACTGCCGTCACTCAACCCCATCGTCGCCTTTCCTCGCACCTTTGCAAGCTGCATACTCTCCCATTCAATTCTTCCTCTCTCTCCCTCTCTCTCCCCATCCACCCAAAGTCCCCGCCTGTTGGTCCCCTCCCCTCCTCCCCTCTCCGCCGTCGTTGCTTCAGGGACCGCCTGCGCCTTCCTTGCCCACTAGCTCCGTCAGCCACAAGCCCATCACCTGGTACTGCACAGACGGCACGCGGGACCACGCCCTCTTCACCACTCTCAACCTTGCGCCTACACCGTCAACCTCATCCACTACGGCTCCTCTCCGCCCATCCGCACAACTCTCCTCGCACTCTGCTCAGCTCCAGCCCGCTCCACTCTCTCGATAGCAATCCGCGCAGCGCTTGCGGACCCCCTCCCACAACGCATAACGCCGTACAATGACCCAGAACCGGCCATCGGCCTTCTCCTCGCTAAGAATGGGTGGTGAGTCTGCTCCTTGTTCCCCCGCTGCCTAATTGCACCCATGCTCACCCCCCACCAGAAGTAATCCGCGAAAAGGTCCAGGACGGCCTGACGGGCGACTACAAAGACCTTGCATACACGCAGTGCAAAATTGTCGGCAACGGCTCCTTTGGCGTAGTCTTCCAAACCAAGCTGTCACCGAGTGGTGAAGATGCCGCTATCAAGCGTGTGCTGCAGGACAAGCGCTTCAAGGTGCGTGTCGCGGCCGCCCTCGCTTTCAATCGCCCTCCCATGGCTGACCTCAACAGAACCGCGAACTCCAGATTATGCGCATCGTCCGCCATCCCAACATTGTGGAACTCAAGGCCTTCTTCTACAACAACGGCGAGCGGGTATGTGTCTGCAAGCAAGCGCGTCTTTTTGCCGTTCGAGTAGCTAACCGTTTCAGCCACAGAAGGACGAGGTCTACCTGAATCTCGTGCTGGAGTTTGTTCCCGAGACTGTCTACCGGGCGTCGCGCTACTTCAACAAGATGAAGACGGTCATGCCCATCCTCGAAGTCAAGCTGTACATCTACCAGCTCTTCCGCTCCCTCGCCTACATCCACTCCCAGGGCATCTGCCATCGAGACATCAAGCCCCAAAACCTCCTTCTGGACCCGTCGACTGGTGTGCTGAAGCTGTGCGATTTCGGAAGCGCAAAGATCCTGGTAGAGAATGAGCCGAATGTGTCGTACATCTGCTCCAGGTACTACCGCGCGCCCGAGTTGATCTTTGGAGCGACAAACTACACCACCAAGATCGGTATGTTGGTTGCATGGTGTGCTTTGGATGAGTGGTGTGCGTGTGTGTGCTAATATCTGCGTGTAGATGTTTGGTCCACAGGTTGCGTCATGGCAGAGCTGATGCTTGGACAGCCATTGTTCCCGGGCGAGTCGGGCATTGATCAGCTGGTAGAGATCATCAAGGTGCTGGGAACACCCACCCGAGACCAGATCCGCACCATGAACCCCAACTACATGGAGCACAAGTTCCCGCAGATCAAGCCTCATCCGTTCAGTAAGGTACATCGCTAACTCGGCCCCGTGTCTCCTTCTCATTCGCTAACCCCCCTTGCCCAGGTTTTCCGGAAGGCCGACCCTAGCGCCATCGAATTGATCTCCAAGCTGCTCGAATACACCCCCACCCAGCGTCTATCGGCCATCGACGCCATGGTGCACCCCTTCTTCGATGAGTTGAGGGATCCCAACACGCGCCTGCCAGACTCGCGCCATCCCAACGGGGCCACTCGTGATCTGCCCGAGCTGTACAACTTCACTCATCATGGTAAGTCTCCTTGTTTGAGTGAGCAGCACAACAACTGACGTTTCCAGAACTCTCCATCGCTCCTCACCTCAACGCTCAGTTGGTCCCGCCGCACCACCGCGCGACACTAGCTGCGCGTGGCCTTGACTTTGAATCGCCGAGTTTCAAGCCATTAACAAAGGACCAGATGATAGCTAGGCTAGATTAAGCCCTGCCTGCTGTCATACGAAACGATACCATTTATTCATGCGGCGGCTTCTGATCCTCTCCGCTCGTAAGCACGAAGCTTTTCCGTCCGGAGAGATGCAAAATGGAGTCTCAGTTGGGCGTCGGTTTTATCAGGTGTATACTACGAGGAGCACACCCTTTCCTGCTTTATCTGAGCGCGTCTGAAATGATACCGACATTCACGTTTACAAAGAATGACCTGGCTTGCTTTTTTTTTCCGGGGCTACTGGCCTCCCCGTTTACGCGAAATGATGATGGAACGGCACCGCAACTGATGTTCCTCAATTGCTTTTGGAGATGATGAGTGGACACTGAGGGTTGCACAATCAAGGGAATGGGGAACTGGCAAAAATCGCGATGTACTGGGTAGGCGAAGCTGAGGAAGAGTCTTGCTCATACGATTTCCGACGCTTCAACGTGGGTCACGATGCGTCGTCACTTGGCTTGCATGCGGGAGTTTTCTTCATGTCCAAGATGTTTTCGGTGGGCTGCACATCGCGATGTGGGGCTGTTTTCATAATAGGGTGGTTTCATTCTACTGGAGAGTGGCCCTATGATGAGAGCACATGAACTCAGCGACCTGGATTACTATTAGAGCGATGGGCTGCATTTTTGCAGCGGAGCGAATGCTTACTCGACAATGATTAGCCTGCTGTATCACCCGCCTCTAAGCATACCCCATATGACGGTTAGACCTCTTTTTCATGACTGCTTCCACCGTCCTGACTGTATGTTGTGGCCTATTTGAAGAAGGTTGTATAATCGATTGACATGGGAAAGGCTCCATGTCCGTACTTCACCTTTCGAGCGAGAGAAAGTAGGTATAATGACCGTCAACATATGATTTAACCTAGTCGGTGGCTTATCATTAACCACCTCTATCAGTCTACCTTCATATCCACCCGCAATTCCCATCACTCTCTTCCCATGGTTTTGGAACAAGCATATAAATGATAGTATCACAAAGCGAAGAAACGATGCGTGACACTCGGGATCAAACTGGCAGTGCAATGAATGTTCGTGGTCTTGACACCAGCATGGAGTTTGGCCTCCTTTCATCAGAAAGACGGACGACTACGGATGCTCACTTACCACAAGAGTCGGTTGGAGCTAGTGCTGGGCGCCAAGGCCGGAGCTCAAACGGCGCTAGCCCTATTGAACGGCAAGCTCTCGCGGAAGCTCCAGAGCGACTTCCGCGCATCCTCGACAATTCAAGTCAGCGACCTGTTCTTCAACATCGCAATCGACCAGCGCGACACCGCCACCACCTTTACAGCCATCGGTGTGGAGATTTACATCCACTACGTACAGCAGTATACGACGACGACGGCGGCAGCGACGACCCTCGTGCCTACCGTGACCACATTCTACTGCGCCAGCGCGAACATTCCCTGGGAAGGTCAAGGCAAAAGGCACAGACAGAACTTGTCGCAGTCATGGCGGATATGGATTCTAGGGAGGAGCGTGATGATAGGCGCGACGACAGGCGCGATCGGGGTGGCCACCGAGGCGGCAACAAGCGCCGTCGCGACGGTAAGTTGTATCTCTACTTGCGCCGGGGATTGCGCTTGCAGCATAGGCTGGGCTGGAGACTCCAAGACATTACACTATTGCTACATGCCAGCGTGGTGTCCAGAATCCATCGGGATTGATTTATACCATGTCTTCAATCGTTTTCACATGACGTTACTAATTCACACGGCGCAGACGGCGATGACAACCACTATCGCGGCGATGACCGCCGGAACACGCGACGTCGCAATGATGACGCCCCTCGCCGCCGATACGAAGAGCCCCCATTCCCCAAGCTGCGTAGGCTGCTCTTGAACATTGCAAGTTCTACCAAACTACCACAAGACGAAGCCATCGACATCGCCAAGTTCTTTGGCGAACACTACGACGATGAGCGCCTTCGTTCCGACTTCTTCGATGTTTTTGTTCAACTGTGAGCCTCCAACATTCTATGCGCCACATGTACAGTCTTACTAAATCCTCTCAGCATCGTCGAGCAGCCCTTCAAGATCCCTTTCGTCGCAGCCGTCGCCTACTACGCCAACGATGTTAAGCCTGAGATCACCACGGAAGCCATGAAGCGCGTTGCAGACCGGGCACAAGAGGCGCTCAATGCTGGCGAGTGGAAGGAGTTCAAACTACTGCTGAGGTTCTTCGCCTGCTTGCAGTCACTATACCCGGATGAAGGCGTCTTCCCCTTCCTTGGACAGTTGTTCGATACGGTTGTGGATCTTCAGAGTGCTAACGAGAATGATGTAAGTGTTGTCTGCGACGAGCCAGCGTCATTTTGCTAACAAGTCTAGGTTCTCGGCATAGAGCTTGTCAAGATCATCCTGCTCACTATTCCTTACGCACTCGTTTCCGGGGGTGAGCGTTTTCACGAGCAAGCACAACAACTACTGAAAAACACTGAGATCGTAGCGGGCAACGCTGTCCCTATCGAAAGCCTCATCCATTCATACGTCGGCGACTTTGAGTCGAAGCCAGTCAACTACAACAGTGTCATCGGCCTACTTCAGGCGCAACTTTCGGTTGAGGCTCAGAATGGGTTCGAGCTTAGGTGTATTCCGCGTGTTGACGTCGATGCTCTACGAAGGATGATGGCCAAGGAAGAGGACGCCCTGCCCACGGCCCCACAGACTCATGCCTTCCCTACATTCACCATCCCATCCCCCGTCAACCCCGGTCCTCGGCCGGTCTTCCCCGAAGCCTACTTCTCCCTATTCGCAGATCAAGAAGTCGACACCGTTCCCAAGACCACGGATATTGCGTCATCGCTTGTTCGAGATGCTATCGTCGATACCATCAACCAACTCGACTTCAACCGTGAGATGGTCGCCAAGTTCCTGGTGGATGTCGACTGCTACTGGTCTGTGGACATCTTTGCCAAGCGTGGTTCACCATTCGACAAGTTCCGCGAGTTGGTTGGGGACAAGGTTCAATACAAGTCTGAGGACATGATCATTGACGCCATCTTCTCGCAACTGTTCAAGCTGCCTAGCGCAGAACATAAACTTGTGTACTACCATGCCCTCATCACCCAATGTTGCAAAGTCGCGCCCGCTGCCATTGCCCCATCACTTGGCCGAGCGATCCGTACCATCTACAAGAATTTGCCCATGATGGATCTTGAGCTAGGCTACCGATTCTTAGATTGGTTCTCCCATCATCTCAGTAACTTCGAGTTCCGATGGAGGTGGACTGAATGGTAAGTCCAAATATCACAAGTACAGAGCCCGACTAACTTCAATGTAGGCTTGAGGATCTTGAGCTCTCTAACCTGCATCCGAAGAAGGCGTTTATCCTTGCTACGCTGGACAAGGAGATCCGACTGTCATTTGCAAAGCGCATCCGATCTACACTGCCAGAGCCGATGCATTCTATGATCCCCGAGCGACTTGATGCAGACAACAGCCCCGACTTCAAGTACGACAATCAAGGTATGTACAACGTCGATATTGACGTAATCACTACTCACATCAAAGCAGAAACACCGTACGCTGCAGAGGGCCAAACTTTGCTCACCCAGCTAAGGAAGAAGGCCACGCCAGAGGAAATTCAAGCCACTATTGACAGCATTCACGAGAAAGCACTCGAACATGGTATCACCGAAGTGCTTGTACCATCGACAGATGCTTTTGTCACGGCTATCTGCCGTCTGGGAGCCAAGTCACTGTCTCACGTCCTATCATGTATTGAGCGAGGCAAGGACCGGCTGCTAGAAATCTCCCAAAACGAGGTTGCACGTCGTCAGATCGTGGCCAGCGTTGTCGAGTACTGGAAAGACCAACCGGGTGTCGCAGTCCGTATCATTGACATTCTGCTCAACTACACAATCCTCGCGCCTATGACCGTAGTGCAGTGGGTATTTGGCAGCCACATGGGCGCCGGTGAGGCGTTGACTGAGAGCTGGGTGTTCGAGATGGTGTCCAATACAGTCGCCAAGGTCACGAACCGCAACCGCCAAATCGCATCCGCCCGTCTTCAGAAAGGTCTTCAGCAAGAGCAGACTGAGATGGTAGAGGCCACACTTGCCAAAGACCGAGACAACGCACGGGAGTTGTTCAAGTACATTGAAGATTCCATGCGTGGCGTGGCAGAGGGTTCCGCCGATACTTTGGTCGAGAAGTCAACCAACGGCACCCTAAGTGAGGAGGAAGTTGAGCTCATCAAGGCATGGGGCAAGCGTTGGCACACCGTCTTCATCCGAAAAGCGCAGGTTGAAGAGTCTGTTGTTGGCGAAGAGGCTGTCGAAGCTCGCATCAAGCTCCTCGCTGCTGAACCCGATGCAGTTGCTGAGAGCATGGAACAAGATGGTGACGGCGTTGCAGAGACAACGAATGGCGAGGCACAGATGTCGCTTGCCTGAAGCAGTCAGGTGTGACTTGGGTGGCTAAAAAAGCACAGCGGGGGTAGCATTTGCATCAATCGAGGCGTACGTGGATAGGCGGCACGGCATCGAGATGCATCGGATAGTGTACAATATAGCTTCAATTCTACCTTGATATGATAGCAACTCTGTGGATCTATCTTGTCTCGATTTGGGTCTTCCAAGTGACGTGGTATACGCCCCCATGCGTAAAAGACCGAAACTAGAGCGAGTGTTTTGGGAAGGGATATGCTAATGAGACAAACAGACAGATACTAGGGCTTTCTAGAAATATAAGATGTTAATGGATAAATGGGGGGGGGGGGG
>Ga0265780_10011970_pt1 | contig 10210 bp, 7 predicted proteins | sample P1T30metagenome_FD_192432 | JGI IMG/M metagenome (GOLD analysis project Ga0265780, IMG submission 192432) | Plant litter microbial communities from East Loma Ridge, Irvine, California - P1 T30 | ecosystem: Environmental > Terrestrial > Plant litter > Unclassified | place: USA: California... | reverse complement strand
GCTGGTGCTGGTCAACCCGGAAATCACCTGGGCCAGCGACGAGAAGCAAGTGTACGACGAAGGCTGCCTGTCGGTGCCCGGCATCTACGACGGCGTCGAGCGTCCGGCGCGCGTCAAGGTCAAGGCCTACGACGTCGAAGGCAAGGCTTTCGAATTCGACGCCGACGGCCTGCTGGCCGTGTGCGTGCAGCACGAGATGGACCACCTGATGGGCAAAGTCTTCGTCGAATACCTGTCGCCGCTGAAGCGCAACCGCATCAAGGCCAAGCTGCAGAAGGAAGAGCGCGGCATGGAACGCGACGCGGCCCAGCGCAGCGCGCGCCGTTGATGAAGCTCGTTTTTGCGGGTACGCCCGAGTTTGCCGCTGTTGCCCTGCGTGCCCTGCACGAAGCCGGCTTCGAGATTCCGCTGGTGCTGACCCAGCCGGACCGCCCGGCCGGGCGCGGCATGCAGCTGCAGGCCAGCGCCGTCAAGCAGTATGCGCTGGCGCACGGGATGGAGGTGGCGCAGCCGCTGTCGCTGCGCATGGACGCCAAGGATCCGCAGCGCGCCGAGGAAGCGCGTGCTGCGCATGAACGTTTGCTGGCGCTGGACTATGACGTGATGGTGGTGGCTGCCTATGGCCTGATCCTGCCGCGCAGCACGCTCGACATCAAGCCTTGTATCAATATTCACGGTTCCCTGCTGCCGCGCTGGCGTGGGGCGGCGCCGATCCATCGCGCGATCGAAACCGGCGACCGTGAAACGGGCGTGACCATCATGGGCATGGAAGAAGGGCTCGATACCGGGCCGATGATGCTGATGGAACGGGTCGCGATCCAGGATACCGACACCACCGGCAGCCTGCACGATACCCTGGCCGCGCTCGGCGGACGGATGATTGTCGAGGCGCTGCGCAAGCTGGAACAAGGGCAGCTGGACAGTGTGCCGCAGCCGGAAGAAGGCGTGACTTACGCGGCCAAGATTGCCAAGGAAGAGGCCAAGCTCGATTTCAGCCTGCCTGCCGAGGTGCTGTGGCGGCGGGTGCGGGCATTCAATCCGTTTCCCGGCGCGCAGGGGCTGGTCGATGGGGTGACGGTCAAGTTGTGGAATGCGGAACTGGTGCAAGGCCAGGGTACGCCGGGGCAGGTGCTGTCGGCGGATGCGGGCGGTATCGTGGTTGCCTGCGGTGACGGCGCAATGCGCTTGCTGGAGTTACAGAAGCCGGGTGGCAAGCGCTTGCCTGCCGCCGAATTCCTGAAAAGCTTCCCACTCGCTGGCAAAAGCTTCTCGTAGGGTGAACGGAATTTAGTCCGCTGGACTACATTCCCCGCCCACCCTACGTATAAACAACGCGTATTTCGCTGGCCCAAAAGAAAATCGGGGCATCTGCCCCGATATATACTTACTCCGCCTTCGCGGCGCGCTGCGCATCCATATATTCGCGCAGCACCTGGTTGATACGGGTCTGGTAACCCGGACCAGCCGACTTGAACCATTCCAGCATGTCCACGTCCAGGCGGATCGTCACGATTTGCTTCACGCCGTTGATCGTTTGCGGCTTTGCGGCGACAGCCGATTCTTCACGATTCACCGGTTGATCCCAATCCGGTACATATTCTTTGTTCATGCACTCATCCCGTTAAAAACTTCGCCAGCGTTGTGGCGATGGAGTAATTGTCGTCCGTGTATGTAACGTAAAGATTGCGGTTTCACCGGGTTTTGTAACGTCATGTAACAGTCTGCGATTTCCATACATAAAGATACATACACAAAACTGCATTTCCGCCCCATCCCGAGGAAGGCGGCGTCATGACGTATAATTTCAGACCGCCCAACCATAACGGCCTGTCAAGCCGCTAGCAGGAACCACGCCATGAACGCCCGCCATCCGACCATTTCCCCGATCGATTCCCAGCTGCGCGACATCCTCAAGCGCCGCATCATGATCCTGGATGGCGCGATGGGCACCATCATCCAGCAGTACAAGCTCGACGAAGCGGCCTATCGCGGCGCGCGTTTCGCCGACTTCGTCCCGCCTGCGGGCGCGGCCCAGCGCGAGCTGTTCGTGAAGGGGAATAACGAACTCCTCACCCTCACCCAGCCACAGATCATCCAGGAGATCCACGAACGCTACCTGGCCGCCGGCGCCGACCTGATCGAGACGAACACCTTCGGCGCCACCGGCGTCGCGCAGGACGACTACCACATGGCGCATCTCGCCTACGAGATGAACGTGGAAGCCGCCAGACTCGCGCGCGCCGCCTGCGACAAATACAGCACGCCCGACAAGCCGCGCTTCGTGGCCGGCGCCCTCGGACCGACCCCGAAGACGGCCTCGATCTCGCCGGACGTGAACGACCCCGCCGCGCGCAACGTCACGTTTGACCAGCTGGTCGCGTCCTACCACGAGCAGGTGCGCGGCCTGGTGGCCGGCGGCTCGGACGTGCTGCTGGTCGAGACCATCTTCGACACCCTGAACTGCAAGGCCGCGCTGTTCGCGATCGACCTGTATTTCGAAGAAAATCCAGGCGTCCCGCGCCTGCCGCTGATGATCTCGGGCACCGTTACCGACGCGTCGGGCCGCATCCTGTCGGGCCAGACCGTGCCTGCCTTCTGGAACTCGGTGCGCCATGCGAAGCCGCTGACCATCGGCCTGAATTGCGCGCTCGGCGCCGCCCTGATGCGCCCCTACGCGGAAGAACTCTCGCGCATCGCCGACACCTATGTCTGCATCTACCCGAACGCCGGCCTGCCCAATCCGATGAGCGACACCGGCTTCGACGAGCTGCCCGCCGACACCTCGGCCCTGCTGCGCGAATTCGCCGACGCCGGCTTCGTGAACATCGCCGGCGGCTGCTGCGGCACCACGCCCGAACACATCGCGGCGATCGCGAAGATCCTGGAACCGCAAACGCCGCGTGCCATCCCCGATATCCCGGTCGCGATGCGCCTGTCGGGCCTGGAGCCCTTCACGGTCGACGAAGCCTCGCTGTTCGTGAACGTCGGCGAGCGCACCAACGTCACTGGCTCGAAGGCCTTCGCGCGCATGATCCTGAACGAGCAGTTCGACGAGGCGCTGTCGGTGGCGCGCCAGCAGGTCGAGAACGGCGCCCAGGTCATCGACATCAATATGGACGAGGCGATGCTCGATTCGCAGGCGGCGATGACGCGCTTCCTGAACCTGATCGCGTCCGAACCGGACATCTCACGCGTGCCGATCATGATCGACTCTTCCAAGTGGAGTGTGATCGAGGCCGGCCTGAAGTGCGTGCAGGGCAAGGCCATCGTCAACTCGATCTCGCTCAAAGAGGGCGAGGAAGAATTCCTGCGCCAGGCGCGCCTGTGCCGCAGCTACGGCGCCGCCGTGATCGTGATGGCTTTTGATGAAACCGGCCAGGCCGACACTTTCGCCCGCAAGGTCGAGATCTGCAAGCGCGCCTACGACACTTTGGTAGCGAAGGTCGGTTTCCCGCCCGAAGACATCATCTTCGACCCGAACATCTTCGCCATCGCCACCGGCATCGAAGAGCACAACAACTACGCCAACGACTTCATCGAAGCGACCGCCTGGATCCGCCAGAATCTGCCGCATGCGAAGGTCTCGGGCGGCGTGTCGAACGTTTCCTTCAGCTTCCGCGGCAACGACCCGGCGCGCGAGGCGATCCACACCGTGTTCCTGTACCACGCGATCAAGGCCGGCATGACCATGGGGATCGTCAACGCCGGCATGGTCGGCGTCTACGACGACCTGCCGGTTGAATTGCGCGAGCGCGTCGAGGACGTGGTGCTGAACCGCCGCGACGACGCCACCGAGCGCATGATCGAGATCGCCAGTTCGCTGAAAGCCGGCGGCGGCAAGCAGGAACAGAACCTCGAGTGGCGCGAGGCGCCGGTCGAGAAGCGCCTGGCGCACGCGCTGGTGCACGGCATCACGCAGTGGATCGTCGAGGATACCGAAGAGATGCGCCAGCAGGTGCTGGCCGCCAAGGGCCGCCCGATTCACGTGATCGAAGGCCCGCTGATGGACGGCATGAACATCGTCGGCGACCTGTTCGGGCAGGGCAAGATGTTCCTCCCGCAGGTGGTGAAATCGGCGCGCGTGATGAAGCAGGCCGTGGCCCACCTGGTGCCCTTCATCGAGGAAGAGAAGGCACTGGAAGAGCAGCGCACCGGCATCGTCTCCAAGCCGAAGGGCAAGATGGTGATCGCCACCGTCAAGGGCGACGTGCACGACATCGGCAAGAACATCGTCTCGGTGGTCCTGCAATGTAATAACTTCGAGATCGTGAACATGGGCGTGATGGTGCCCTGCTCCGACATCCTTGCGAAAGCCAAGGAAGAAGAAGCCGACATCGTCGGCCTGTCGGGCCTGATCACGCCTTCGCTGGAAGAGATGGCCCACGTGGCGCGCGAGATGCAGCGCGACCCTTACTTCCGCGAGAAGAAGATCCCGCTGCTGATCGGCGGCGCCACCACCAGCCGCGCCCACACGGCGGTCAAGATCGCGCCGCACTACGACGGCCCGGTGGTCTACGTGCCGGACGCTTCGCGCTCGGTCTCGGTGGGCCAGTCGCTGCTGACCGACGAGACGCGCGACGCCTACATCATCGAACTGGCCCAGGACTACGAACGGATCCGCATCCAGCACGCCGGCAAGAAGGCGCTGCCGATCCTCAGTATCGAACAGGCCCGCGCCAACAAGGCGAAACTCGAGTACGCACCAGTGAAGCCGAAGTTCATCGGCCGCCGCCTCTTCAAGAACGTCGACCTGGGCACGCTCGCGCGCTATATCGACTGGGGCCCGTTCTTCCAGACCTGGGACCTGGCCGGCCCCTACCCCGCCATCCTCACCGATGACGTGGTCGGTGAAGCCGCCACCCGCGTGTTCGCGGAAGGCCAGGCCATGCTCAAGAAGATCATCGAAGGCCGCTGGCTCACCGCCAACGGCGCGATCGCCCTGCTGCCGGCGAACAGCGTCAACGACGACGACATCGAGATCTATCTGGATGAATCGCGCCAGGACGTGGCCTTCACCTGGTACGGCCTGCGCCAGCAGGGCGTGAAGCCGGTGGTCGATGGCGTGCAGCGTCCGAACCAGTGCCTGTCCGATTTCGTGGCGCCGAAGGAGTCCGGCATTGCGGATTACATCGGCATGTTCGCGGTGACCTCGGGCCTCGGCATCGAGAAACACGAGCAGCGCTTCGAAGCCGCGCACGACGATTATTCGTCGATCATGCTCAAGTCCCTGGCCGACCGCCTGGCCGAAGCCTTTGCCGAGTATCTGCACGAGCGCGTGCGTACCGACCTGTGGGGCTATGCAAGCAACGAGGATTTGTCGAACGAGGCGCTGATCGGCGAGCAGTACATCGGCATCCGTCCGGCGCCGGGCTATCCGGCCTGCCCGGAACACACGGTGAAAGCTGAATTGTTCCGCACCCTGCAGGCCGAGGAGATCGGGATGGAGCTCACCGAGTCGTATGCGATGTTCCCGGGGGCGGCGGTGTCGGGCTTCTACCTCGCCCATCCGGAATCGAAGTACTTCGTGGTCGGGAAGATCGGCGACGACCAGGTCGCGGACATGGCCGCGCGCCGCGGGATGGAGAAGTCGGAACTGGAACGCCACCTCGCCCCGAATTTGTAGGGTGGCACGTGGGCGGCATGGCCGCCCACCCGGTCAAATGGCGTAACGAACGACCTTGTCGCTCCACTCGAACGCCGACACTTCCAGCTCGGCGAGATCGTCGCCATTCATCGACAGTTCGTTCAGCGCGGGCATCACCTCGTCCTGCGCGTCTTCCATGCGCTCGATCGATTCCGCCAGCCGCAGCAGCTCGCCGAAGAAGCCGCGGCGCACCAGCAGCGCGTGGCGCACTTCGTCGATCACCGGAATCTGCTCCACGATATCCTGCATCGGAATGCAGAACAGCGTATCCATCAGCGACATCATGCCGACCGTGAAGGCGATGTCGGCGACGTTGCGCTGGCCGGGACGCAGGCGCTGGGCCAGCAGTTCCATCAGACGCGCACGCGTGGTGGCCAGCATCAGCAGAGGGCTCAGGTTGTGCCCGCGCACGCCCGGTTCGGCATACAGCAGGATCTGCAGCCAGCGCTGCAACTGGCGGCGGCCCAGCAGCACCAGGGCCTGGCTGACCGATTCGATGCGGCGGCCATTGCCGGCCGCCGGGGTGTTCACCAGGCGCAGCAGATTGAGGCCGAGCGTGACGTCCTTCTTCACCGCGCGCTCGATCTCGATATTGTCGGCGTCCGAGGTCACCAGGTTCATCAGATCCAGCACCGCCGCCTGCGACGGCGAGAGCTTGCGGCCGGCGATGACGGTCGGCTTGGCGAAATAATAGCCCTGGAAGTAGTCGAAGCCGATGTCCAGGCAGGTGCGGTATTCGTTGTGGGTCTCGACCTTCTCCGCCACCAGGCGTTTGCCGGTGCCGCGCAGGCGCGGGGCCAGCGACAGCAGGGTCACCACCGGCAGCTCGCGCAGGTCCATCTTGACGAAGTCGATCACCGGCAGCAGGCGCGCCAGCGCATTGCCGTGGGCCGAGGCTTCGGCTGCGAAGCGGAAGCCGTGGCGCGACAGCTCGGTCATGCGGGCGATGACGGCGTCGGTCGGCTCGACCGAGCGCACGATCTCGAGCACCGTGCGTTCGCGCGGCAGGAAGGCGAACATATCGCTCTTCAAGACTTCTTCGTCGACGTTCAGGAAGGCGGTGGCGTCGCCGATGGCGCGCGCCAGGCCCAGTTGCGAAGCATGGTGAATCACCCCGGCGCTGGCCGACAGGCCCGACTCGATCTCGGCGGGGCCCTGGGCGCTGCCGCGGAACAGCAGTTCGTAGCCGAACAGCGCCTGGTTACGGTCGAGCACCGGCTGGCGTCCGAGGTAGAAGTTGCGCAACTTGAGTGGCTGGGAAGCGTGGTCGAGGCTGGCGGAATCGGTCATGGGATGTGATTTGTCTCGCGAACCCGTCTACTTTACCGTATTCGCCTTGGTTAGTGTCTTGCCTGACATTAATTTATTGGTGAAACGATAATAATTCGTCATGAAGCGCCGTCCTACTGTGGCAGCCCGTCCACGAACACTTTCAGTTCGCCCGGCAGGAACTCGGTCCAGGTTTCGTTATTGGTCAGCGGTTCGGTGACGATGATCGCCACCCGGTCGTTCGGCGTGGTCACTTGCGAGAAGTCGACCGACAGGTCTTCGTCCGACAGGCTGGCCGCGGCAAACGGATACTGGCGCACGATGTAACACAGCTTGGTCGAGCAATGCGTGAACAGCGCGGTGCCGTCCGACAGCAGCATGTTGAAGGTACCGTGCGCGGCGATCTGCGGCACCAGGCGCTCGAGCGCCGTGCGCAGGTCGTCGATCGCCGGCGCGGTGTCGCCGAAGGTGTTGCGCAGCTCCTGCATCAGCCAGCAGAAGGCCAGTTCGCTGTCGGTGTTGCCGACCGGGCGGAACGGTCCGTGCAACACGGGCTCGAACTCCTTCAGGTCGCCATTGTGGGCGAACACCCAGTAGCGGCCCCACAATTCTCGCACGAACGGGTGGCAGTTCTCGAGCGCGACCTGGCCTTGCGTGGCCTTGCGGATGTGGGCGATGACGTTGGTGGACTTGATCGGGTAGCGCTTGATCAGCTCCGCGATCGGCGACGCGATGGCGGCCTGGTGGTCGACGAAATGGCGTACGCCGGACCCTTCGAAGAATGCGATGCCCCAGCCATCGTGGTGGGTGTCGGTGCGTCCGCCGCGGTGGGCGAAGCCGGTGAAGGAGAAAACGATGTCCGTGGGGACGTTGCAGTTCATTCCGAGAAGTTGGCACATGCGCGAGAGCTTACCACGCCAGAGGTGCCGACGTCGCGACCACCGCCCCCCTCGAAACGGGCGATGGCGCCTTCCTGATGAATCAGTGCAGAACGACTGGTTGGCTCATCAGGGTGTCGTAGGAACCGAGGAAATCGTCGATTTCTTCCATGGTCGGTTCGCTGGCGATGAGGTTGTTCACATCGCGGCGGAAGGATTGCGCCAGTTTGCCGCCGATGAACGCTTCGCGCCGGCCGGCCTTGTCGACGATCTCGTAGCCACCGAAACGCAGGGCTTCGAGCTCGCGGTCCACGCCGAATTCGACCACGCTGTATTGCTCGCTGTTATAGATCATGTTCATGATGACTCCTTCGATCAGATTGATTGTTCGCCAGGCGCTCGGCGCGGGCGCTTGGCTGATCACTTCGATAAAGAGGTGGGGCTGGCTGGACCGATTTCAAGCCCGTTCGCTTGAAGGACCGACATCAAGCGCGGAGCACGGGTTCCAGTGCCAACAGCTGATCGTATGGCGGTTGCTGCAGCCACGATCGCAACTGATCAAGGTGTTCGCTGCCCGCCAATCCGATGAACAAACGTTCAGGTCCCTGGCGCAGCAGACGATTTAATGTTACACGCAAAACCAGGTTCCCGGCGCAGCAGGGACACCCGGCTGCGAGTCGGACAAGTCTTACGGAAGGGCTTGCATCTAGGAGAGAACTGCCGCTTGGCAGCCCTTCGAGAACGACGGCGCTGAAGGCGCCATCAAGCGGAGGAGGAAGTGCGGCAAGCTGCGCGGCGATGGCCGTTTCGCGCGCCGCCGCGCCCGCTCCCGTGACCAGGGTGGTCGGCAGCGGCGCGGAGGGTAACGCCAATCAGACGCCCTTCTTGGCGAGCTTGCCCGGCTCCACGCCGAGCTGCTTGAGCTTGCGGTACAGGTGGGTGCGCTCCAGGCCCGTCTTCTCGGCCACGCGCGTCATGCTGCCGCCTTCGCGGCCCAGGTGGTGTTCGAAGTACATGCGCTCGAAGGCGTCGCGCGCCTCGCGCAGCGGGAGGTCGAAGGACAGCGTGTAGCCGGTGCTCTCGCCCTGCGACATCGCATGCACCATGCGCGCGCCGTTGGGCGCCAGCGGCGCGGCCTGCGGCGCGTACATCGGCGCCGGCGCGGCGGCGGTGGCGGCCTCCATTACCGGCATGGTGGTGTTCTGGACCACGGCCGGACGCGGCGGCGCCATCGGCGCGCGCGCCACTTCCTGCGCACGCGACAAGCCCTGCTGCACTGCCTTGAGCAGCTTTTGCAGGGCGATCGGCTTTTCGAGGAAATTCAGCGCGCCGATCCGGGTGGCTTCCACCGCGGTATCGATGGTGGCGTGGCCGGACATCATGATGACCGGCATGGTGAGCAGGCCGTCGCGCTGCCATTCCTTGAGCAGGGTGACGCCGTCGGTATCGGGCATCCAGATGTCGAGCAGCACCAGGTCGGGGGCGCCGGCGGCGCGCGCTTCGCGTGCCTGCTGCGCGTTTTCCGCCAGGGTGATGGCATGGCCTTCGTCTCCCAGGATTTCCGAGAGGAGTTCCCGGATGCCCATTTCATCGTCCACTACGAGTATGTTCGCCATCTGTCTACCTTCCTGATCTCTTACCCGTTTCGCGCATCCAGGCCGTGGTTCGGCGTTGCATCGCTGTTTAGTGAGATTTTATGCGTGTTTTGCAATTCAGCCAAGTTCGCCTCGGGAGCTAACTTTAACAGCAAAATGAAGACCGCCGCGCCAGATCCGTCCGCCCGGTTGCCGATATCGATGCGGCCGCCGTGCTCGTCGATGATCTTCTTGACCATCGGTAGCCCCAGGCCGGTGCCGCGCGCCTTCGACGTCACGTAGGGCTCGAAGGCGCGCGCCAGGATGCGCGGCGAGAACCCAGGTCCGTTGTCGGTGATCGCGAGGCGCACCGCGGTGCCGGCGGCGCCGTCCGCGCCCTCGTAGTGGATGGTCTCGGTGACCACGTCGACCCGCGCCTGCGAGGCGTCCGGGTCGCGGTCGGCCAGCGCATCCTGGGCGTTCTGGACCAGGTTGTGGATCACCTGGCGCAGCTGGGTCGGGTCGCCCATCACCTGCGGCAAGCCCGGCGCCAGCATGGCGTGGATGACGTCGGAACCGTCCTCGGTCAGGTACAGTTGCAGGATCTCGTCGATCAGGCCGTTCAGGTCGAGCGGCTCGAGCACCGCCGGCGGCGTGCGCGCGTAGTCGCGGAAGTCGTCGACCATGCGCTTCATGGCGTCGACCTGGTTGACGATGGTGGTCGTGCTCTTCTTGAGCAGCTCCGCTTCGCGCGGCGGCAGGCTCGATTCGAGCTTCATCTGCAGGCGCTCGGCCGACAGCTGGATCGGGGTCAGCGGGTTCTTGATCTCGTGCGCCAGCCGGCG
>Ga0265780_10011969_pt1 | contig 10210 bp, 5 predicted proteins | sample P1T30metagenome_FD_192432 | JGI IMG/M metagenome (GOLD analysis project Ga0265780, IMG submission 192432) | Plant litter microbial communities from East Loma Ridge, Irvine, California - P1 T30 | ecosystem: Environmental > Terrestrial > Plant litter > Unclassified | place: USA: California... | reverse complement strand
CACAGCAGCGTCTCGGACGGCACGGAGACCCCCGCAGAGCTCGTCTCCGCCGCCGCGTCCGCGGGCCTGGGCGTCGTGGCGCTGACGGACCACGACTCCACGGCCGGCTGGTCGGAGGCGACGAGGGCCGTGGCGGGCACCGGCCTGACGCTGGTGCCGGGCATGGAGATGAGCACTAGGCTCGGCATGAACAGCGTGCACATGCTGGCCTACCTGTTCGACCCCGAGGACGCCGCCCTCGTCGCCGAGACGGCACGCCTGCGCGACAGCCGGCTGCACCGCGCCGAGCGCATCGTCGAGCGCATCGGGGCCGACTACGACGTGAGCTGGGGCGACGTCCTGGCGCAGTCGACCCCCGGTGCGACCCTGGGACGGCCCCACATCGCGGACGCCCTCGTCGCCAAGGGCCTCGCGCCCGACCGCAGCGCCGCCTTCGCGGGCATCCTGCACTGGCGCTCCGGCTACTACGAGCCGCACGAGGCGCCCAGCCCGGTCGACGCCATCCGGCTCATCCGGGCGGCGGGCGGCGTGCCCGTGATCGCGCACCCGGCGACGCGGGGGCGCGACACGAACATCTCGGCCCGCTCGTTCGAGCAGCTCGTCGAGGCGGGCCTGCTGGGCGTCGAGGTGCGGCACCGGGAGAACACCGAGGCGGGCGCCGAGCGCCTGCGCGAGCTGGCGGCCCGGCACGACCTCATCACGACCGGGTCGAGCGACTACCACGGCACGGGCAAGCCCAACCGGCTGGGGGAGAACAGCACCGACCCCGAGCAGCTGGAGCGCATCGTCGACGCCGCCACCGGCTGGAGTCCCGTCGAGGGCTGAGGGGTCGGAGGGGACCGTCGGCGAACGGAGCGGGCCCGGCGACGAGGAGGCCCCGCACCGTGACGGTGCGGGGCCTCCTCCGTGGAACGCGGACCGGGGCTACGACGCGGGGGCGTCCCCGGCGGGGCGGCGACGGCGCGTGCGGCTGCGCCGGCGCGGGGCCTCGCCGTCGCCCACGGGCGCTGCCGTCGGGGCCTCGGCGGGGGCCTGGTCGCGGCGGGGAGACTGCTCACGTCGCGACGACTGCTCGCCGCCTCGGCGACCGGGGTCGCCCTCGCCGCCGCGGCGACCGGAGTCGCCCTCGGCGCCGCGGGAGCGGCTGCGCGAGCCGGGGTTGCGCTCGCGGGCCGTGGCCGCGCCGCCCTCGACGGCTGCCTTGGGCGCCGACTTGAGACGGCCCTTCGTGCCGACGGGGATGTCGAGGTCCTCGAAGAGGTGCGGGCTCGACGAGTACGTCTCGACGGGCTCGGGCTGGCCCATGTCGAGGGCGCGGTTGATCAGGGCCCACTTGTGCAGGTCGTCCCAGTCGACGAACGTGACCGCGATGCCGGTCTTGCCCGCGCGGCCCGTGCGGCCGGCGCGGTGCAGGTAGGTGTCGTGGTCGTCGGGGACGGTGTGGTTGATCACGTGCGTGACGTCGTTGACGTCGATGCCGCGTGCCGCGACGTCGGTCGCGATCAGGATGTCCTTCTTGCCGGCCTTGAAGGCCGCCATGGCCCGCTCGCGCTGTTCTTGGTTGAGGTCGCCGTGCACGGCCGCGGCGTTGAAGCCGCGGTCGTTCAGTTCTTCGACCAGCTTGGCGGCGGCGCGCTTGGTGCGGGTGAAGACGACGGTCTTGCCGCGGCCCTCGGCCTGCAGGATGCGGGCGATGACCTCGTCCTTGTCGAGCGAGTGCGCGCGGTAGACGACGTGCTTGATGTTGGCCTGCGTCAGGCCCTCGTCGGGGTCGGTCGCGCGGATGTGGATCGGCCTGGTCATGAACCGGCGCGCGAGCGCCACGATCGGGCCGGGCATCGTCGCCGAGAAGAGCATGGTGTGACGCGTGGCCGGCACCTGCTGGAAGATCTTCTCGATGTCGCTGAGGAAGCCCAGGTCGAGCATCTTGTCGGCCTCGTCGAGCACCACCTCCTGCACGCCCTTGAGGTCGAGGAGGCGCTGGCCGGCCAGGTCGAGGAGGCGCCCCGGGGTGCCCACCACGATCTGCGCGCCCGCCTTGAGCTGCTCGACCTGGCCCTCGTACGCCTTGCCGCCGTAGATGCTGACGACCTTGGTGTCGCGGTTCGAGGTCGCGACCTCGAGGTCGTCGGCGACCTGGACGCACAGCTCGCGCGTCGGGACGACGACGAGCACCTTCACGCCGGGCTCGGGGGAGAGGCCGATGCGCTGGACGATGGGGAGGCCGAAGCCGAGGGTCTTGCCGGTGCCCGTCTTGGCCTGGCCGATGATGTCCTGGCCGGAGAGCGCGAGCGGGATGGTCTGGGTCTGGATGGGGAACGGTTCGAGGATCCCCTTCGCAGCCAGTGCGTCGACCATGTCCTGGTCGATCTGAAGATCGGTGAAAGTCACGTAGTTGCCCTGTCTCATGTGTAGGCGGATCGCGGACAGTTTAGCCCGTCGTGCGGCCGCGACCCCCGGACCCCGTAAGCTTGCGGCGTGGTGTCATGGAAGGGCCGGAGGTCTCAGCGCGGCGTCCCGTCCATCCAGTGGCCGCGGCCCGCCTCCAAGGCCGTGCCCGTGAACCGGGTCGAGCTCGGCGACTTCACCCCCGACCTCGACGTCTACCTGGGCCAGGCCGCCTACCTCGAGCTGTCCCTCTTCGAGGGTCTCGGCCGCGCGGCCGAGACCGCGCCGCACGTGCGAGCGCAGCGGATGACCGCCCGCGTCGCCGGCAGCACCCTCGACAGGCACCGTGGGCTGATCGCCGAGATCGAGCGCACCGGAGGCGACCCGACGGTCTCGATGGACCCGCACCGACACGCCGTGGACGAGTTCCGACGACGCACGGAGGGCGCCGACTGGCACGAGGCGATCCTCGCCTCCTACGTCGCCGCCGGCCTGCTGAACGACGTCTTCGTCCGGCTGGCGGCAGGTCTGACCGCCGACCACCGCGACCGCATCGTGCGCGTCCTCGAGGCGGGCGACGACGAGTCCGCGATCGTGGCCGAGCTGTCGGCCGCCATCGACGACGACCCGCAGCTGGCGTCCCGGCTCGCCCTCTGGGGGCGTCGGCTCGTCGGCGACACGCTGCTCGTGGCGCGCGCCGCCATCTCGGCCTCGCACGAGTCGGCGGACGACGAGCGGCTCGAGCCGGTGTTCACCGAGCTCGTCGCGGCGCACACGCGGCGCATGGACGCGCTCGGCCTCACGGCCTAGCGGGCTCCGCCCGCCTGCGAGGTCGGCCTCGAGGGTCAGCCTCGCATCAGGCGGGCGAGCAGGTCGCCGTCGCGGCGCCTCCTCGCCGTGGCCGCGACGCGGCAGGCCACGACCGCGACGGCGGCGGAGAGCACCAGCGACACGACCCAGATCCACCCGCCGTCGGCGCGCAGCCCCGCCAGGAGGAGGACCTCCCACGCGACGGCCGCGACCGACGCCGCGGCCGCGGGGGCCAGGAGCACTCCGCGGGTGTCGTGGGCCGGGAGCGCGAAGTGGGCCACGAAGCCCAGCAGCGCCCCGCCGAGCACGACGAAGAGGAGCTCCACGTCAGCTGACGAAGCCGACGCGTCGGTTCTCGTCGGAGCCGACCTCGACGTAGGCGAGGGAGGCCGTGGGCACGAGGTAGGTCTTGCCCTTCGAGTCGGCGAGGGTGACGTAGGTCTTGCCGCCGTCGAGGGCGCCGGCGACGATCTCCTCGACCTCGGCCGCGGTCTGCGACGTCTCGAAGCTGATCTCACGGGGGCTGTTGGTGATGCCGATGCGAATGTCCACGTCGTCACGATATCCGACCCGGCGGTGCTCGGCCTGGCACGTTCACCGAGAGCGCAAGCGGCGGGGCGGGGAAGGCCGGGGCCGCCGCTCGGTGTCGGCAGCAGCCGCTAGCGTCGAGCGCATGGTGACGACCTCCTTCCGCCCCGTCCAGGGCACCGCCGCGCGGTCCGCCGTCGAGCTGGACGCGTCGCAGCGGGCGGTGCTCGACCTGCCCGACGGGGTGTCCGCCGCCGTGATCGGCGCCCCGGGCACGGGCAAGACGACCGCCCTGGTCGAGTTCGTCGCCGACCGCCTCGAGGCCCGGGGCTGGGCTCCCGGCTCCGTGACGGCGCTGACGCCGTCCCGCACGACGGCCACGCGCCTCCGCGACGTCCTGGCCGCACGGCTCGACGTGCCCACGCCCGGTCCGCTGGCGCGCACCGTCTCGTCGCTCGCCTTCGACGTGGTCGGCCACGCCGCGCGTCTGTCCGGGGCCGAGCCGCCCTCGCTCCTGACCGGCGGCGACCACGACTCGGTCGTCCGCGCGCTGCTCGAGGGGCACGAGGTCGACGGCACCGGCCCGCGGTGGCCCGACGTCCTCGGCCCCCGGGTGCGCGTGCTCAAGGGCTTCCGCACCGAGCTGCGCGAGGTGATGATGCGCGCCACCGAACAGGGCCTGACGACCGACGACCTGCGGCGGCTCTCCGCCGCGCGCGGCCGCCCCGAGTGGGCCGCCGTCGCCGACTTCGTCGACGAGCACCACGCCGTCGTCGACGCCATGCCGGGGCGCCGCCTCGACTCGGCCGAGCTCGTCGACTGGGCGGTGGCCGCCCTCGACCGCGGCGAGACGGCACCCGTCGTCGACGGCCTCCGCGTGGTCCTCGTCGACGACGCCCAGGAGGCGACGCAGTCCACCGTCGCCCTGCTGGGGGCGCTGGCGCGACGCGGCGTGGCCGTCGTGGCGCTCGGCGACCCCGACCTGGCCACGAGCGCGTTCCGCGGCGGCAGCCCCGACGTGCTGGGGCGGCTCGGCCAGCGTCTCGGCCAGCCCGACGCACGCACGCTGTGGCTGTCGACCGCGCACCGGCACGACCCGCCGCTGCGCGAGCTGGTGCAGCGGGTCACCGCCCGCATCGGCACGGCCGGCGCCGGGCGCCAGCACGCCGCCGAGCCCGGACGGCCCGCGGCGGGCGCGGCGGGCGCACCGGGCCCGGGCCAGGGCGACGAGCCTGGTCGCGTCGTCCCGCCGGTGCTCTCCGTGCAGGCCGACAGCCCCGCCCACGAGCTCTCGACCGTGGCTCGCGTGCTGCGCGAGCACCACCTGGTCTCCGGGGTCCCGTGGTCGAGCATGATGGTCGTCGTGCGGAGCGGCGGCCAGGTGCCCGGCGTCGCCAGGGGCCTCCAGCTCGCCGACGTCCCCACGCGCACCTCGATCGCGGGCCGTGCGGTCCGGGACGAGCACGGCGCGCGTCACCTCCTGCTCGCGGCCTCCGTGGCAGTCGGACGCGACGAGCTCACGGCCGACCTGGCGGGCGAGCTGCTGCTCGGTCCGCTCGCGGGCTTCGACGCGTTGTCCCTCCGACGTCTCCGGCTCGCCCTGCGCGCGGACGAGCTCGCGGGCGGGGGCACGCGCTCGGCCGACGCGCTCCTCGTCGAGGCGCTCGCCGGGCCGGGACGCTTCGCGACGATCGACTCCAGACCGGCGGCCAGGGCGGGCCGCTTCGCGGCCAGCCTCGACGGCGCACGTCGCGAGGCCGCAGCGGGTGCGAGCATCGAAGAAGTCCTCTGGGGCCTGTGGGACCGCAGCGGCCTCGCGCGCGAGTGGAGCGCCCGCGCCGCGGGCCGCGGCATCGTGGCGGCCGAGGCCGACCGGCACCTCGACGGGGTGGTCGCCCTCTTCACGGCCGCGAAGCGCTTCGTCGAGCGCACCCCCGAGGCGCCGGCGGTCGGGTTCCTCGACGCCCTGCTCGGCGCCGAGGTCCCTGAGGACACCCTCTCGCCGCAGGCGACGGCCGAGTCGGTGCTCGTCTGCACCCCGTCCGCCGCGGTGGGCCTCGAGGTCGACGTCGTCGTCGCGGCTCGTCTGCAGGACGGCGTCTGGCCGAACCTCCGGGTGCGCGGCGGCCTGCTCGGCCCCGACGACCTCGTCGAGGCGGCGCAGGCGGCCGAGGGCTCCGGCGAGGCCCCGGCCCAGGTCGACGCGCGCGCCGCCGTGCTCAGCGACGAGCTGCGCATGTTCGCGCTCACGGTCTCGCGGGCTCGTCGTCAGGTGGTCCTCTCCTGCACGTCCGACGACGACGAGGGGCCGTCGGTCTTCTTCAGGCTGCTGCCGGGCGACGCCCCGTCGCCGGTCGGCGGCCATCCTCTGTCGCTCCGCGGGCTGGTGGGGCACCTGCGGCACGTCGTGACCGAGTCGACGCACCAGGCCCGCGTCGAGTCCGCGACGGCGGGGCTCGCCCGGCTCGCCGCGGCCGGCGTCGCCGGGGCGCACCCCGGCGAGTGGTACGGCCTCGCCGAGCCCAGCACCTCGGCTCCGCTGGTCGACCTCGCCGAGCCCGAGGCCCACGTCGCGGTCTCGCCCTCGCAGCTCGGCTCGTTCGAGGAGTGCCCCCTGCACTGGTTCGTCGACCGGTTCGGCGGATCGGCGCCGAACGCCTCGATGGGACTCGGCACGGTCCTCCACTCCGTCATGGAGCACGCGCTCGACACCGACGTCGAGTCGCTGTGGGAGGCGGTGGAGGAGCGCTGGGGCGAGCTCGACTTCGAGTCCCCGTGGATCGCCGAGGCGGAGAAGCGCCGAGCACGGCAGATGACCGAGAGCCTCGCCTCGTACCTCCGCGACTTCGCGCAGTCGGGGGGCGAGCTGATCGGCGCGGAGTCGACGTTCACGCTCGACACCGGCCCCGCGCGCCTCCGCGGCTCGATCGACCGGGTCGAGCGCACGCGCGACGGCGCCGCGGTCATCGTCGACCTCAAGACCGGACGGGCCGCCCCGACGTCGTCGGCGGCCATCGCGGCCCACCCGCAGCTCGGCAGCTACCAGCTCGCGCTCGCCGACGGGGCGATCGAGGCCGTGCCGGACGGCACGCCGCCGGGCGGCGCGAAGCTCGTCGTGGTGTCCTCCGGGGTGCGCGGCAAGCTCTACCGCGAGCCGGCCCAGGCCGCCTTCGACGCCGAGATGCTCCAGCAGTTCCGGGCTCGCGTCGAGAACGCGGCCGCGGGCATGGCCGGGCGCGTCTTCGTGGCCCGCCTCGACGAGCACTGCGAGGGCAGGTCCGGCGGCTCGTGCCGCATCCACGTGGTGGGCGAGGTCAGCTCGTGAGCCTGTCCGCCGTCGACGTCGCGGTGCGGCTCGGCCTCCCTGAGCCCACGCTCGAGCAGCAGGCCGTCATCGAGGCGCCGCTCGTGCCTGCCCTCGTGGTCGCCGGCGCCGGCAGCGGCAAGACCGAGACCATGGCCAACCGGGTCGTCTGGCTGCTCGCGAACGGCCACGTCGAGGTCTCGCAGGTCCTCGGACTGACCTTCACGCGCAAGGCCGCCGGCGAGCTGGGCGAGCGCATCGAGAAGCGCATCCGGCAGCTCGGCGAGGCAGGGCTGCTGGGCGACGACCCCGATCCGTTCGACGTCCCCACCGTGTCGACCTACAACGCGTTCGCCAACGGGGTGTTCCGCGACGACGCCCTCAGGGTGGGCCGCGAGCCGGAGTCGCAGGTCCTCGGCGAGGCCTCGGCCTGGCAGCTGGCGCGTTCGCTCGTCGTGGCGAGCCGAGACGAGCGGCTCGCCGGGCTGGGGCGCAGCGTCGACTCCCTGACGGAGGCGGTGCTCCGGCTGAGCCACGCCCTCAGCGAGAACGTGGCCGACGGCGACGACGTGCTCCGCCTCAGCGACCGGTTCCTCGACCTCGCGGGCCTGCCCTCGACCAAGGGATCGGCCTACAGGTCGGTCACCGACGCGGTGGCCGCGGTGTCGGCGCTCCCGCCCCTGGTCGCGCTCGCCGAGCAGTTCGCCGACGAGAAGGCGCGTCGGGGCCTCGTCGAGTACTCCGACCAGGTGGCGCTCGCCCTCGACGTCTGCGAGACGGCGCCCGAGGTCGTCGACGCGATGCGCGCGCGGTTCCGGGTCGTGCTCCTCGACGAGTACCAGGACACGAGCGTCGTGCAGACGCGCCTGCTGTCCCGTCTCTTCGCGACGACGGGCGTGATGGCGGTCGGCGACCCGCACCAGTCCATCTACGGCTTCCGCGGCGCCTCCGCCGCCAACCTCGGCCGGTTCCCGGCCGACTTCGGGGCCGAGCCCGAGGCGGTCTACAGCCTCTCGACGAGCTGGCGCAACTCCCGGGGCGTGCTCGACGCGGCGAACGTCGTGGTGGCCGAGCTCGCCGCGGCGTCCGAGGTCCCGGTCGGCGAGCTCCGGCCTCGTCCGGCGGCCCCCCGGGGCAGGGTCGAGACGCTCTTCGAGCAGACCCTCCCCGGCGAGGCGGACCAGGTCGCGGCCTGGTTCGAGCGCGAGCTGGCCGAGCCGGGCGGGGTGGGCGGCGTGCCGACCCCGCGCACGGCCGCGTTGCTCTTCCGGTCGAAGAAGACGATGCCGGCCTTCGTCGAGGCGCTCGCCGCGCGGGGGGTGCCCTACCGCGTGCTCGGCGTCGGGGGGCTGCTGCAGCGGCCGGAGGTCGTCGACCTCGTCTCGTGCCTCCGCGTGCTGCACGACCCGTCGGCCGGGTCCGAGCTCATCCGGCTCATGACGGGCGCGCGCTGGCGGATCGGCCTGCACGACGTCGCCGGGCTCCGGTCGGTCGCCTCCTGGTTGTTCGCCCACGACCACGCTCAGCAGGTGCTGGACGACGAGGTCGCCGCGGGCTTCCGCGCGTCCGTCGCCGTGGGCGAGCACGGCTCGTTGGTCGACGCCCTCGACTTCGTCACCACGGCGCCCGACGGCCACGGGCAGCTGCGCGGACTGAGCGACGAGGGCCTCGCACGGATGCGACGGCTGGGCTCGCAGCTGGCGTTCCTCCGGGGGCGCACCGGCCTCGACCTCGTCGACCTCGTGACGCTCGTCCAACAAGAGATGCTGCTCGACGTCGAGGTCGCGGCCGCCACGGGGCAGGGCCACGGCGGCGCGTGGCTGCAGGCCTTCGAGGACGAGCTGACGGGCTACGTCGCCGCCGACGAGAACGCCGCCCTCGGCGGCTTCCTCTCCTGGCTCGCCGCGGCCGAGCGGCGCGACGACATGGGGCCGAGGTCCGACGACGGCGAGCCCGGGACGGTCCAGCTGTTGACGGTGCACGGGTCGAAGGGCCTCGAGTGGGACGTGGTCGCGGTGCCGCGCCTCGTCGAGGGCGAGCTGCCCGGCACGTCGCGCGAGGGCGTGGGCTGGCTCGGCTTCGGCGAGCTGCCGTACGAGTTCCGGGGCGACGCCGCCGAGCTGCCCGACCTCGCCTGGCGGTCCGTCGACGACCAGAAGGAGTTCGACCAGCGTCTGACGACCTTCAAGGACGACCTGCGTCGTCGGCACCTCTCCGAGGAGAGGCGCCTCGCGTACGTCGCGTTCACCCGGGCGAAGGACGCCCTCCTGCTCAGCGGGTCGTTCTGGTCGTCGACCGTCAAGCCCCGGCAGCCGAGCCGGTACCTGGCCGAGCTGGTGCAGGCGGGCCTCGTCCCGGCCGAGGCGGTGCCGGCCGAGCCCGACGACGAGTCCGACCCGCTGGCCCAGTCGTCGCGCGAGCTCGTCTGGCCGGTCGACCCGCTGGGGCCGAGGCGGGCCAGGGTCGAGCTGGCCGCGGTGCGGGTCGAGCGGACGCTCCGAGCGCGGGAGTCGACGCAGCCCGCGGCCGACGCGGCGCTCCAGGGGGCCGACGCGACGCCCGACGGGACGCCCGTGACGAAGGGCGACGCGGCGACGCGGCGCGACGGCGACGCGGGTCCCTGGGCCGACGACATCGACCTGCTCCTGCTCGAGCGCGAGGCGATCCGTCGCCAGGCAGGCAGCATCGACCTGCCGCAGCGCATCCCGGCGTCGCGGTTCAAGGACTACGTCAGCGATCCCTCCGGCGTGGCCTCCGCCCTCCGTCGTCCGCTGCCGGAGCGTCCGTACCGGGCCACCCGCCTCGGCACCTTGTTCCACGAGTGGGTCGAACAGCGCTACCGGCCGACCGGACGCGCCGAGATGCTCGACGCGTGGGGTCACGAGCTCGACCTCGACGACGGCGAGGAGCGCGGCGGCAACGGGCTCGTCGACCCCGACGACGCCCGTCGTCTCGGCGAGCTGCAGGCCACCTTCGAGCGGTCTCCCTGGGCCCGGCTCCATCCGGTCGACGTCGAGCTCGAGGTCCACCTGCCCCTCGGCCGACGGACGGTCATCTGCAAGATCGACGCCGTCTTCGAGCGGGAGGGGCGCCTCCAGGTGGTCGACTGGAAAACCGGTCGTGCTCCGTCGGACGACGCCGACCTCGAGCTGCGGCAGCTGCAGCTCGCGCTCTACCGCG
>Ga0265780_10011967_pt1 | contig 10211 bp, 8 predicted proteins | sample P1T30metagenome_FD_192432 | JGI IMG/M metagenome (GOLD analysis project Ga0265780, IMG submission 192432) | Plant litter microbial communities from East Loma Ridge, Irvine, California - P1 T30 | ecosystem: Environmental > Terrestrial > Plant litter > Unclassified | place: USA: California... | reverse complement strand
TTGCGTCTTCCTCGAACCAGGACATGGTAACTACTATTTCCTAGAATTTGATAACGTGAAGTCCTAGCTCGTTCGAATGAAGACTTTTTGAGTCGCATATTAGACCTAGAGAGAAATGGTCGCGGCCCGATTAGCAAAGCTTCATTCCTCATTCGCTCAGCTCCGCTCCGCTCGCTAACGGCCATCACGGTATCGTGCAGTGAAGAGCTCCACAACAGCTTGTCGCGTAGGGCTAGGCACTGACACAGTCTGCCGAGCTTAGAGATGTCACTCTTCAATCGTGAACGCGCAGGCTACACACGGCTGGACAGCATGTCGGACCTCGAGAAGCGCTTAGTGCGCAAGCTTGGTATGTTGTCGAAAAACCCCACGTTTAGCAGCAATGTGTAGCTAACCCATCGTCAGATTGCTTTATATTGGTTCGTCGTTGAGATGGGAGATATGTGGTCGATTTTGACAAAGGATCAGGTGTATTGTTGCGCAGCGTACTTCTTCAACTATCTTGGTTAGTACGTGCCCTCGCTTTCCTCCGGAGATAACCAATAATGTTACTAGATCGTTCCGCTTTCGCAAATGCATATGTACGCCAGGCAATGGAAAGTTCGATCTAGGTCGATACTCATGATGTCCTTAGGTCTCTGGCTTGAAGGAGTCTCTCAACCTGGTGGGCAATCAATACAGCATCTTGATTGCTATGTTCACTGCTGGGTAGGACAGTCTATGATAACTAGAGACACAGAACACTAAGAATGTTACAGGAGCTGTGTTGGCCAGATACCGCATGCCTTGATTATTCAGAAAGTCGCGCCTCGCTTCTGGCTGCCCTTCACACTACTCGTCTGGTCAGGCCTCACAATGTGTTCCGCGGCATGCAAAACATACACCCAACTATGCATCGTTCGCTTTTTCCAGGGCTTCTTCGAGGCTAGTTTATACAGTGGAACCATCTACATTTTGGGGTCATGGTACAAACCCCTCGAGATCGCCAAACGAACTGCCATCTTCACCGCCATCGGTCAGATCGGTAGTATGTTCGCGGGTGTCATGGCAAGTATTGAATGCACGAAATGCAAGTGAGACAAAATACTGACTTCGCACCTTCAACTCTCGCAGATGACAGCCATGAACCAGAGCTTGCACCACCAAACATCTCTACAAGGATGGCAGTGGGTGTTCATCATCAGTACTTTGACCGCCCCAATCTTTCCACATGCTACTAACTCCTACCAGACGGCGCAATGGGCATCCCCTTTGGCATCTTCGGCCTCATGTTTTTCCCCAACCTCCCAGAAGCCCCCAATGCACCCTACCTCAGCAAGGAAGAAATCCAACTCGCACTCGATCGCCTCCCGCCAAAGCAGAACTGGGGTCACGACATCAGCTTAAAGTCTCTAGCGAAGCGACTCTTTGCTTCGCCAGATCTGTATATCTTGACAGCGTATTCGATCATTGCATGCGCGCTCGAAGCAATCGTTCTACAAGGCCTTTTCCTCCTCTATATCAAAGCAAATGCCTCGCAATTCCCGGCTTACGCTGCTACCACTTATCCGCTCGGCATCCAAGCCGTGTCCATAGTATCCAACATCGGCGCCGGGTATGTCATCGACATGACCAACCACCGTATACCCATGGTCATTCTCGCTGGAACACTGCAGCTCCTCGTCGCTATCCTGCTGCTTATTCCATCACTTCCCACCGCTGGCGTGTTCTTTGCCTTCTACCTTGCTGGTACATCTTACATTGTTAATCCTATCATGTATGGCTGGGCTAGTGTGATATGTCTGCGCAGTGGCGACGACGCGGCGAGGTCGGTTGTATTGTATGTTATGAGCTTGGTGCAGTCGATACTGTATACGTTTTGGGGCATCACGTTGTATCCTGCGACGGATGCGCCGTATTGGAAGAAAGGGTACATTGCCATGATTGTGGTGGTGTTTGCGTTCTTTGGCGCGACGGGAGCTATGCAATGGGTTAGTTATCGCGTTTGATATTTGGTGTCGTGACTGACTATTGTCTAAGCTTGACAAGAGATCGCAGCGCATTGCTAAGGAGAGGGAGGAGGTGTCAGCAGTGGCCATTCGGTCAGAGACCGTGGTTAGCCTTAAGAAGGACTGAAGAGAGAAAGCATGAGCAATGTCTTTAACATGCAAGCGTATGTCGATTCCATTATGGTGCGCCTAGCCACTGTCTACCCTTACTCATGGGCCTTCTATCCTGGTCCACCGTCACGGAAAATGAATCCGTCTGTATGATCCTGTCACGCACAAATATCTTGTCTCTTCCTCCGCTTTCTTCATCATCGGACAGGAGCCCTCCCTCATCTCTCAGTATGCTCATCTGGCGTGTCCTACTGCCAGTACCGTCCTCAGTTGCGTCCAACGTCATCCATCCGCCTTCTCGACCTTTTCCAAGACTGCGTATCGTGGTGGTGTGGCTACTGCTGAGATTGGAGAGTGCTACGGGTTTGGAGCATGAGCGGTGACTTCGGCCATGGGATTGGCCGTACGATGATACAGCTTCTTTGAAGAAGACGCGTAGGATAGGTATCGAGGCGGCAATGATGGCTGTGGCAGTCTCTACGACGGTCCATATCGTGACGTCCTTTCCATCATAAGAGAAGTCTCCTGAGCGAAGTTGATTCACGTATATGCCTTTGACGATCGCGCAAACACCAGACCTATTGCTGTTAGCACGTTCACACAGTGCGACGCAATTTCGAAGTGAAGACAACTTACAAGACTCCCAGACTCATAGCAATACCAACACCAAACTTCTCACGAGGCTTCAACTGCAAGCCCCAGATTAGTTTCCATGGTAGCAAAGCCAGTGCAAAATCCGCAGCCGCACACCACGCAGCGTTGAAGATCCCGTAGTTGATCATGATGTGTACCGGCATACAAGTTCCCTCGATAGCATTATTCCAGATCTTCGCCATGGGCCGGCACTGGATCCATGTACTGAGTGCGGAAGGTAACATAACAACGAAAAGTGTAACAATGCAGAACCAGACGAACCACCTCAGCGCGCCAGTGGTCAGACGGAGTAGGGTGACGCCAAAGGATATCTTGGACAACGTCGAAGCGAAGCAGGATATCGATGCGGCGGCTGAGATGCCGACTGCGATTACTGGAAGGTTTTCCTGTGGTATGTCGGAAGTTCGCTTGCCAAAGCCCAAAGTCTGGCCAACTTGGGTCAAGATGGCTTCTCCAAGAAGAAAGACCTTGAGTGTGTTAGTCGGCTTCGCGTGCATGTGCAAGGAGGGTTCGGCATACCCATGAGGTTATTAGAATGTGATCGTCCCACCACAGCCGTTGCTTTCGACTCAGCTTCGCATAGATCCGGAGAGCCAGAAAAGCACCGCAAAAGAAAGTCAGCCACCAAGTAACTCCGCTAAGGAGAGGACCATTGTCCGGTACGCCCATGGCTACGAGAGCACAGCTCTACACCGACTCGGAAGGGCAAGGGCTCATGCGTGTCCGGGGTCCAAGGTATGATCTTATGGAAGGAGTGACAGTCGAGGATCAGCGAGTGTGGGGGATGTGAGTCGCTTGGAGCATCGATCTCTGAAGGATCCGAAAGGGCAAGGGGAGGGTGGACTCCCGGGTCCTTCATCATGCTCGTGCGTGCCGGTTCCGTTGGTATTTCTAGGGTCTTACCATGCATGTGGCAAGGGCATCACAGGCGAGTAATGGCGTCCTTGACACCCAACGTGGCGTGTGGGACGAGACGGTCGCAAAGAATCCCGATGGAAGGGAAGTGGAGCGCTGAGAATCATGCTGGAAATGCCTTGAAAGAAGACTGATTGGATAGACTCTTGGGCATGAACGCGTTTAGCACCGGGGAGAGGGACGCATCAGGGCTTCGCGACGGCGAGGCGTTACTGGTGGCATGAAGTCGAAATGCGAGATATGGACATGATTCGCATGCTGCCATCTGGTACGCTGGAGCTTTGTGGTTCGAAGATTGCTGTGGATGGAGTGGGTGCTGGGTTACCGGGAGACCCTTGAGATCGGGCCCAATGCTTGTTGCTACGCTAGCGATCGCGTATTCATGCAGATTGCTCAGATCCATCGCCATGGTTCGGTACAACGACTTACATACTCGAGAATTGCTTGGAGCGTGGTGAATGAAGGCCGAGTTAGATATGATGAACTTTCCAAGCACGGAAGCTGCAGTCATACGTCTTCCCTCCTTGTGTTTCGTCGGCTTCAAAATGACACGACATTAGTGTGGCTAGACCTGCACTAAGAACGTGGTGTCAAAATAAGGTTTGCGCGTTCAAGCTCCACCCTGCCACATGGCAGGAGCGAGATGTGCCGGAGACGCTGCGAGCAACTGCCGGCCTGCTCCAGAAACCCTCGCGTAGACGAGAAAACAGATGCCACTGGTTGAACGTCAATTAAGTGTGGCATTGCGGTGCACATGGGTCTGTGTGCCACCTGGAAAGACAGCACGAATTCCACGCAAGTCTATGGACTTTGACAAAAGCGGCACGGCTTGAGGGAACCGACATCGAGTTCGTTGGGCTCCAGTGAAGACATTGCGCGTGGCGAGCCGGAAGATCTGCCAGAGATCACGAATAAAGATCGCCTTCAACGTCCTTGCATGCTTGGGAACCACATGGCCTTTCAACGATTTTGGTAATAATGTACAACCCCTTCACATGCGAACAGTCCACTCATTCGCTATTCTCTCCGCGCTCATCCACCAGAACTATAGCCAAACGCCAGACTTCCGTATACCATAGCCCTCAGTATGACCAACGTATATTTGTGCTGCTCTCTGCTAGGTTCCGTCGAGCATCGCCGTTCCTCAATTCCATCTCAGCAACATATGCACCACATCATGACTTTTTAAACTGCTCCAACTTTTCCTGCACCGCTTTCTTGAGGTCGAACCCCTGCGAGCCGGTCAAACTGCCTCTCCTCTTTCTCTGCTCAATTTCCGCCTTGATCTCCTTCACAATCTCGTCAATCTCGGCCTCGGGATCGTCTGCGATACCATGTAACGGCGATTTCGTGCTAGTAGTACTATCGTACGAATTGGCCCTTGCTAGCGTCTGCCTCTTGATCGCATCGCGGGTCTCCTTCTCGATGGCTGCTCCGTCCACAGGCGCAGTTGCTAGGCGAGCAGCTTGGCGCTGAACGAGCTGTTGTCTGAACGGTAGGTTTTTCGAGAACAGGGCAAAGGATGCGGCGACGCCGATGAGCGTGTAGAAGTAGACGCGCGCCCAGACTTTGACGGTGTCTGAGAAACCGAGTAGGATGAAGGGTGCGACGGTGTATGCGAAGATGGTTTGCGTCAGAATGGTAGTGGCGATGTCGTAAAATTTCTTTGTTGGAAGTGAATTCCTGCCGTCTGGTGTAAGGAACAGTGGGCGAATCAAACGGCGACCATCTAAGGACCATCGTCAGCATTTCCAAATGTAAGATTAGCGGCCTCCAACTTACTCTTCGCGACAGTCTGCACGAAAGCAGCAAGGATGAATGTCATGTAGTACCCTGGATAGAAGCCATGCCAGAACGCGCTTGTGACGAAAGTTGCAAGAGTAGCTCTGAAGCCAGGCTTCTTGCCCTTTGGAGTAACACGGAGGTACATGTAGTTTTTGAGCCAATTGTTGGTGTTGATGTTCCAGAATCCGAGATATGCACGAGCATTTTGCGCAGTTTCGATTTCCCAAGGCTTGATGTTGGTGAGTCGATCCCATTTGGCGCGTCCGGTAGCTGGGTCAATCCCGTTGTAGCCTATACCACAGAGAATGCACGCGCCTTCGGAAAGGCTCCAGACACCGTAGTACTTCATGCGCGTGACAAGGCCGAGCATGTACAGCTGCCAAATACGACGGAAGACGTTGTGCTTCATGTAGTCGGGTCCCAGATAGAATGAGGGGTAGTAGTATGCGGAGAATTTTAGAAAGGCAACGATCCAAAGCGTGCCCAGTACACCTTTCATAGCTGCTGGTGTACCACTACGGGGGATCTTTCGCTTCTTACGTGTCGCCGGAGCTTTGGAGGGATCAGTGCCTGGTGGAAGAGTGAACATGGTGGTTGTGATGTAGTCACTGTAGTCACAGTAATCGAATGCTGGTCCAGCCATCAGAGCTGGGAAGAAGAAGACATATCCTGCATAGTCGAGCAGACTAGGCATCGTTCTGATAGCGTGCTCCTTTTGAAAGTCGGAAAGCTCTGCTTCGGGAAGCCGGCCGTCTTGCACGTTCCAGCAGAAAGCGGTCAGCTTCATGACCAGGACCATTTGTGCACCAGAAATGTCCACGCTATTGGGATCGTTGACAGATTGTCGAATGATGTGGTTGAGCGACATGTGACCCATGAGAAACACGAAGCCGATCCACGGCATGAAGGGCGACTTGATTTGTGACGAAATAAGGTAGGCACCACCAGCGCTGATGATGAATGTTCGGAGACCGGCCCATAGGTCGAAGAGTCCAACGAGGTAGAACATGGAGGTGGCTATTACGAACAGGTTCTTCTTCCATGGCTCTTTATCGGGTATTCGCTTGAGCCCAGCAGCCAAGGGATACGACAGGTAGAAGGAGAAGACGAGCTTGACTAGAAGACATCAATTTTCTGTGACACCGGAGTGGCTTCTTCGAAGCACTTACGCTCGTCGGAGGATGTCCCAAGAGCTCCACCCACATACTCAAACGCTGGGGTGATCATCAGCACATTTTTGATATCTCGGAACCCTTCTGCACTTACGTGCATTGATGTAGGGCAACATCTTGAGTGGGCGCCACGCAATTAATGCAGAGCTAAGAAGGCGACGTAGGAAGGAGAGCCGAGTCGTAGATGAAGGAGACCACAGCTTATATGGCACACATCTGGGTGAAGGGGATCGCAAAGTGCATATGACAGTGCAGCGTGCCTGGCGCAAGGACACGCCTTCTGAGGGTTGGTAGCAGTGACGTCGGCGGGCAGCTCCAGCAACGTCCGCGCTAGCAGGGATTCTCCAGCGCGAAGATGTTCATGCTACAGCTCTCACCTCCTACTGGCAGAAATTCTATCCGACAACACCACGCGACTGACCACGAGCGCATTTCGAGGTACACACAGCAGTCGCGAGGATGAGTTCGACATACAACCTCGAGCCGAACCCGACCGCGAAGGTGCTGCTCCATACCACCGTTGGCGACCTCGAACTAGAGCTTTTCGCAAAGCAAACGCCCGTGACATCGCGCAACTTCCTCCAGCTATGTCTCGATGGCTACTACGACAACACTGTCTTCCACCGTCTGGTGAAGGGCTTCATTCTGCAGGGCGGTGACCCGACCGGTACCGGACAGGGCGGCGAGAGCAGCTACGATGGCGAGCCCTTTGCGGACGAGTTTCACAGCCGCCTCAAGTACACAAGACGAGGGCTGCTGGGCATGGCAAATACTGGCAAGAAGGACGACAATGGCAGCCAGTTCTTCTTCACGCTGGCTGCGACGCCGGAGCTGCAGGAGAAGAACACCATGTTTGGGCGCGTGGTGGGAGACACCATATACAACTTGATGAAGATGGCAGAGGGCGAGATTCGCGAGGGCAGTGAGGATCAGCCCATGTATCCCTCCAAGGTCACAGGCGCAGAGATTATCATCAATCCTTTCGAGGACATGGTCAGGAGGATGCCGATAGCTCAGCAGACCGAGACGGAGAGCAAGAAGCCCAAGAAGCCCAAGAGGAAGGCAGGAAAGAATGTTCTTAGTTTTGGAGACGACGGAGACGCTGTTGACTCTGCACCGGTAGCCAAGAAAGCCAAATACAACACCAAGCTTGTCAGTGCGAGCGAGGCACCCAAACCAGTCCAACAAGAGAGATCGATGCCCATCCGAAAACCTACGAGGAAGTTCCCATCGAGATCGCCATCTCCCAAACTCACAAAGAAGGCAGCACCCGTATCCCCGCCTCGCGAACGAGCACGCACTCCTCCACGAGAACTCTCGCCAGAGTCAGAAAAGCGATCGAAGCTCGACAAAGTGAATGCGCAGATAGCAGAACTGAAAGCCTCGATGAAGCGGAACACAGGAGCACAGAACGCTGAGCCAGCCAAAAAGAAGTCATTACTGGAGTCTATGGTACCCACTTCTACAACACGAGGACGCAAGCGAGGCGCCGGTGGAGCAGGCACCGCTCAAGAACAAGCCGCTCTCGACATACTCTCCAAGTTCAAGTCCAAGCTCGAGACAGCAGAGCCAGCAACAGCGCCAAGAGCGAAGTCGCCAGACGCCCCCAAAAAGATTGCGGAAGCCGATGCAGATGCAGTCATCGACGACGACGAAGAAGCAGCAACTTGCGACTTGCATTTCATACCAGGGTGTCAGTCATGTAAGGCGTGGGACAAGCAGGATGAAGAGGAGTCGGACGATGACGCGGGTTGGATGGCGCATTCGCTGAGCTTTGCGAAGGATAGGCTAGGGAAAGACTTGGAGTGGAAGCGGAAGAATGAAGAGGAGCTGCTGGTCATTGATCCGCTGGAGGAGGCAAAGAGGCATAAGGCGGATACAAAGGGCAAGCGGGAATGGGATGATCCGAAGGGCAAGAAGAAGTTGAAGTCGTAGCATTCATGGTACAAGGTTGAGGTCGTTTCCCAAATGTATTATACCCACTGCTCAAGTCGATGTTTGCAATCTGACAATGCTGCAATGTAGAATCGCGCCCTCTCATCAGTTTCATTCATTGCATGTGCATATTATGCATACCAAGTGCTTCAATCGTGTCTGCTCTAGGCATTGGAGTCAGGCCCCGCTGTGTGTCTCTTACTTCTCTTAATTTGCGCAAGAGCAGGTGCGGGGTAAGAGACTATAGGTAGTGAAGATGTTAGGGCTGGACTGTTTCTTGCTGTAGCCTGCCGCTGATACGGCCTTCACTCTCACTGCTCATTCGCAAGATCCACACAACCACGATACAATACCGCCCACCCAGACCACAGACTCTTCCCCTTACACCACACTTCCTGTGCATCTACACCACAGTTTTCAACAACGCACCACGAAGCATTGCGAGATCCTCGAGAACTCTAACCCCTCTAATCCGTACCGCTCTCTACAACACGCCAATCTGTAAGTCCACGTTTGTTCTCGCAACGCTCGAAACTGCGCGGCGGGTGAATCAGCCCCACACCACGGCAGCTCACAACTCTTACCCGCCCTCTTCCTTCTCTCTATCCTTCTACGCTGCCTCTACTTAACTTCTACTACGCACACGTGCCCTCACTACGCCGCCACCCTACTGAACAGAGCACAGCTCGCCTCGACGCCACTCCAATCAAGTCGCAATATCGCTCACCGACACCATGGTGGTCAACTGGCAAGACAAGGCCGTGCAGGACCGTCTGCTCATGTCCGTCATCGCCTCGGTCGACAACAAGGTAAGCAATGCACACATCCTCTGCGTTGCGGTCTGCCTAACCGACAATACAGATTAGCCTTAGCGAGATCGCCCGTATCTACGGCGGCGACATGACGTACAACGCTGTCGAGAACTACCTGCGCAAGTTCCGCAAGGAGGCCATGACTATGAAGGCGCAGGCAGAGGGTCGCCAGGCTGCGGCGCCGAGCCCTGCGAGGCCGAGGACTAAGAAGGCGGGCGATTTTAGTCCGGTCAAGGGTGAGTGGTATAACATGGTGGTGATGATGGATGTGTTGCTGACTTCAGGTAGGCGTTAAGGGCAGTCGTGTCACCAAGGTCAAGAAGGCTCCGGCCGTCAAGGTCAAGGAGGAGGCCGTGAGCGAGAGCATCTTCGGTGGCTCAAGCATGGGATCTGGCAACGAGGACGATGGCTTCGCGACGGGTGGCCTTGATGATGGTGAGGAGATCTAAGCGTACTCTAGATGGTTGGCAGGGCGGAACACCGAGGCCATGAGGATCGGATGATTTGCAGGCTTGCATTCAGAGCCACAAGAGTTTCTGAGTCTTAGGGTATTGAAGCTCGCCTTTGGTAATGGTGGGGGACTACGGGAATCGTCAGCATTGCGAAGTTAGCTGCCATGGTACTTGAATCGAATGACACGAGCAGGTCGCCGGATCAATAACATCATATTCTGTCGCGGTCTACATACAGCTTGCTCGGTCCGATAGTACTTGGGCCTATGTGAACAGAGTTTCACCATAACCTTGCTGACTTCCGGACATTCCGGTAGATATATCAACACGTAGACTCACTTCAATTCAACTTCAGTGTTCCTTTCAATTCTGCTGCCCAATCGCCTA